>OODN01000062.1_pt1 | contig 101122 bp, 86 predicted proteins | sample 1671651 | NCBI WGS metagenome assembly OODN01 (sample SAMN06348178, study PRJEB24527) | human gut metagenome | biome: human gut; feature: ankylosing spondylitis patient; material: feces | host: Homo sapiens | place: China | collected 2015-10 | reverse complement strand
AGATGGACTTTTTATTTTTCAAAAGTGTTCAACTTAATTTTACAATCGGCCAAAATTATATTTTACTAATGTGTTAATTATTTTTACTTTTGCACCCTATATGCAAGTTCATTGTACCAAGTAGCCGCATCCCATATACTGATGGTGTAATTAGTCGGACTATAGATAGGAGTTGAGCAAAATGACTAAATCACAAAACATTATCCGCATTCATGAAGTGATGACGCCACTTTCTCTCTCCGAAAAAGATGAAACAATCTTAGACCAATTCGAAAACATCCTTCTAAGTGACAATGTTTATTATCCCTTTCAACCAGTTAAGCACATCAATCAAGTTTTCATCGAAAATGTAAACGAACAATTGCTTAAGGACTTCGCCTTCAAAAATAAATCTCGCAAATTAATCTTAGATAGACTGATCTCTATTAGTTATAAGTATCTAGCTAAAAATAGACGTGATGATATTAGTTATAGTCAAATCAAGAAAAATTGGTTAAATCTTATTCAAATTTGTTTCAATACTTATCATTATCAATATCATCCAGAAAGACTTTTAAATAAAATCAAAGAAGCAAATCAAATGTAAAAAAAGGTGGTTAGCTTGTAACTAACCACCCTTCTATATTTCAATATTAAAATTATTTAATTTGATATTTTTTCACCTTACCAAAAGGTTCCTTTTGTACATAGACAGTCCACTGTCCATGTGACTTTTGCGCACTAACTGAGTAATGACAAGCCATTTTGGTTGAATACTTTTGTGTGTCATTTTTCTAATAACCCTTTTCAGAATTAAATAGAAAAAATAAGAATCTAGGAAATTCCCAGATTCTTATTCTTATCATCATTATTTACCAACGTAGAATTCAATTCTTTGTTGTAAATTATGGAATTCAACTGGACAATATCCACCAATTTCACCATCAAGGTTAACTGGCAAATCTCGTCCTGCATTCTTACCAATAAGTTCAGCCTTTAAGCTTCTAGTTTTGGTATAGATGATGTTAGGATCATCAACGTGCTTACCATTCAAAGCCAAAGCCATCAACTTCATCATGCTGACAGGATCTGAAGGCTTAACAACGATCAATTGGAAAAGTCCGTCACTAAGTTGCGCATCAGGCATAACTTGTTCAAAACCACCAATTGAGTTGGTCATTCCCAACAAGAACATTGAGAGCTTGCCTTCATAAACGCCATCATCATAAGTTAAACGCATTTCGTTCTCAGTTAAGTGAGGCAACATTTCTGCACCCTTAATGAGGTAAGCTGCATAACCTAAAGCTGATTTTACTTCGGATGGCACGCCATATGTTAATTCTGTTAAAGAACCGCTGGCAGCAATATTTACAAAATATTGAGTTTGATCACCAAAAACCGCTTTACCGATATCCATCTTGCGTGTCTTATTCTTCAAAATAACCTTTGCGGCATCCGGAATATTGTCACGTGGGATAGCTAATGCACGGGCATAATCGTTAGTCGTACCTGCTGGAATAATTGCCATCTTAGGTCTCCTATCTAAAAAGGCAATCCCATTAACTACTTCATTGATTGTCCCGTCACCACCGGCTGCAACGATCAGGTCAAAGCCTTCTTTTGCGGCACGTGTAGCTTCATTGCGAGCACTATTTTGTTCAGGTGTAGTTCTAAAAGCACTAGCTTCATAACCAGCTTGCTCTAACACATCTAAAATATCGGCCACGTTTTTGGGCATCTGCTCGTGACCGGATACAGGATTATAAATTAATCTTGCTTTACTAGTCATAATTACTACCTTAACGTTCTAAAAATTAACGACTTTGCAATTCTTGGTTAAGCAACTTGTTAACCATCTTAGGGTTAGCCTTACCACGAGTTTGCTTCATGATTTGACCAACTAAGAAGCCGATTGCACGGTCCTTACCATTCTTAAAGTCTTCAACTGATTGTGGGTTATCGTCAACAACCTTCTTAACCATTGGAGCTAAGACTGAAGTATCTGACAATTGAACCATACCGTTGTCTTCAACGTACTTCTTAGGATCAGTACCGTTAGCAATAGTTTCAGCAAAGACTTTCTTAGCGATCTTAGATGAAATAGTACCATCCTTGATCAACTTGATCATTTCTGCTAAGTGTTCTGGAGTAAGCTTGATGTCATTCAAACTTACACGGTGATCGTTCAAGTAACCATTTACTTGAGTGTTCATCCAGTTAGCAGCAAGAGTTGGATCAGCACCAGCAGCTACAGCTGCGTCAAAGAAGTCTGAACTTTCCTTAGTTTGAAGCAAAACATTTGCGTCGTATGGCTTCAAACCGTACTTGTTTACATAGTCATCGTAACGATCAAATGGGCTCTTTGGAAGTTCCTTAGCGATTTGATCGATCCATTCTTGACTAATGTGGTCAGGAGCGATATCTGGTTCTGGGAAGTAACGGTAGTCAGAAGCACCTTCCTTAACACGTTCCAAAACAGTCTTACCAGTTGCTTCGTCAAAACGACGAGTTGAAAGTTGAATGTGACCACCAGCTAAAAGAACTTGTTCTTGACGCTTTTCTTCGTAGGCAAGTGAACGACGTACGTGGTCAAATGAGTTCAAGTTCTTCATTTCAACCTTAGTACCAAGTTCCTTTTGACCTGCAGGACGGATGGAAATGTTGGTATCAACACGCATTGAACCTTCTTCCATCTTAACGTCTGAAGCACCAGTAAATTGAACGATCTTACGTAACTTTTCAAGGTATGCGTAAGCTTCTTCTGGGTCTTCCATATCAGGTTCAGAAACAACTTCAAGAAGTGGAACACCTTGACGGTTCAAGTCAACGTATGAGAAACCGTTGGTTCCGTGAGTGTTCTTACCGGCATCTTCTTCGATGTGCATTTCGTGGATACCGATTCTCTTCTTCTTACCACGAACTTCAACTTCAATGTAACCATCACGAGCAAGTGGTTGGAAGAACTGAGTAATCTGGTAAGCCTTTGGGTTATCAGGATAGAAGTAGTTCTTACGGTCAAAGTGAGTAGTTGGCAAAATGTGAGCGTGAGTTGCCAAGGCAACCATGATACCTAAACGGTAAACGTTCTTGTTAACCATTGGCAAGGTACCAGGCATAGCCCAGTCAATAACATTAGTCTCCGTGTTTTGTTCAGCACCGTAGGTTACTGGTGAAGGAGAGAAAATCTTGCTCTTTGTCTTTAATTCGAAGTGGACTTCAAGTCCGATAGTCGATTTAAAATTCATTCAATTAATCCTCCATTCCAGTTGGTGTTTTTTCGTAAAACTTATTGCTGCGTTCAATAAAGTCAGCAGTCTTGAAGACGTTACCTTCATCAAAGCGCTTAGCCATAATTTGTAAGCCGACAGGCATACCATCAACTAAACCAGCTGGAACACTAGCTGCAGGAATACCTGCTAAGTTGGCAGAAATAGTCAAAATATCGTTGTTGTACATCTTGATTGGGTCAGAAACTTCTTCGCCAATACCAAATGCAGGTTCAGTAGTAGTAGGGCCAACGATTACGTCATTTTCAGCAAAGATCTTGTCAAAGTCATTGCAAATTAATGTTCTAACCTTAGCAGCTTGTCTGAAGAATCTGTCGTATGAACCGGCTGAAAGTGCAAATGAACCAAGCATGATACGACGCTTAACTTCTGTACCGAAGCCTTCTGAACGTGACTTAACGTAAACGTCAAGCAAGTTCTTAGTATCCTTAGCACGGTAGCCGTAACGAATACCATCGTATCTTTGCAAGTTTGATGAAGCTTCACTTGAAGCGATGATGTAGTAGTCAGGAACAACGTACTTAGTGTGTGGCAATGATACTTCGTTGATGATTGCGCCAGCATCCTTTAAAGTATCGATTTGCTTTTGGATAACTTCACGCATTTCACCGCTAACTGCTTCCATGTATTCCTTAGGAACAGCTACGCGAAGGCCCTTAACGTCTTGACCAATAAACTTGGTAAAGTCAGGAACTTCACGAGTTGAAACAGTTGAGTCGTGTTCGTCTGCACCAGCAATAACGTTCAATACTTCTGCTGAGTCCTTAACGCGCTTAGTCATTACACCGATTTGATCAAGTGAAGAACCAAATGCGATAAGACCCCAACGAGATACACGGCCGTAAGTTGGCTTAATACCAAAAATACCGTTGAATGCAGCTGGTTGACGAATTGAACCACCAGTATCTGAACCAAGGGCTGCAACAACTTGACCACCGGCAACTGCAGCTGCAGAACCACCGGATGAACCACCAGGAACCTTGTCTAAGTTCCATGGGTTGTGAGTAGCACCGTAGTATGAGTGTTCAGTTGATGAACCCATAGCGAATTCATCCATGTTGGTCTTACCTACAAAGGTTACGCCAGCCTTCTTAAGCTTAGAAATAACTGTTGCGTCGTACATTGGCATGTAATTGTACAAAATGTGACTAGCAGCGGTAGTCTTAATACCGTTAGTGATAATATTGTCCTTGATAGCAATTGGAATACCTGCCAACTTGCTCTTTGAGTAGTCAAGGTTTTCTGCAGGCTTTGCATCATCTAAAACAGTGATCCAAGCGTTTAACTTCTTATCTGTATCCTTAATGTTTGCCACAGTGTCTTTAGCTAACTTATCTGCTGACAAGTCACCGCTGGCAAGCTTTTTGTTTAATGAATCAATATCTTCGTTTAAGTAATTCATTACTCGTCCTCATCCTTATTAATAATTACAGGAACCTTAATGTAGCCGTTAGCCTTTTCAGGAACGTTTGCCATTAATGTTTCTCTAGTTTGTCCTTGCCAGTGTTCAGGTTTATCTTCTCTGAAGACAGTATCACGATCAACAACTTGGACAGTTTCATCAACACCTTCAGTATCAACTTCGCTAAGTTGATCAGCCATGTTGATGATTGATCCCATTTGATCAGTAAATTTATCTAATTCTTCCTCATTAAACGCAAGTCGCGAAAGAGTCGCAACGTGTTTAATGGTATCTTTTGTGATTTCCACGCAAATACCTCCTATTCGCCGCCATAAACATGGACTTGATAATCACTATCGCCGGTTTCCTTGGCAATTAATGCTTGAACATCGTCAACCGATCCAATCCTAATTTCAATTGGAATATTGTTAGGCAAATACTTCTTTGCTGCTGACAAAGCTAAACGAGTAAAACTTTGAATTTGCTCGTAGCCATAAAACTGGGTCGTTACTGAAATATTTTCTTGAGCCAGCTTGCCATTATCATAACGCAAAGTTGCCGTTACCCCACTAATATTAGGGAAATAATTTTGAATAGACGTCTTGAAATCATTAAAGTGCGATGCATCGTTGCTACTAATTGCCTTTTCATTACCAGTTGTCGGTAAAATCTGCATTTTTTCCGACACGGATTTCCATTTAGTTATTTTACTACTATTAGACGCCGCTGTCCCGTAAGCGAAGTAAGTTCCGCCAACTAATGAGTCTTTTCCGGTCTTTGAGAACAAACCAACGGTAATTGGAATATTCTTCAAAGCCTTCTTTTTACGCAAACGAGCGACGATTTCATTCGCCATCTTCTCGCCTTGTGCGCGTTGTTCAGCTCTTGAAATATCGGTTTGGAATTCTGCACCATTCCGCTTCTTTTGGAAGTAGTCAACGGAATTCATGGCCAGACCCAAACTCATACCACCAATTGAATACTTAGAACCGGAACCGGTCAAGTAATCTTGTTCAATAATTTCTTCCAAATAAATTGGATTTCTGGTATCAGTACCGGTCTTGCCGTTATTAACGGGGTTCAAGCCCTTGGGATTAGATTTTGATTTTCTGGTTAGCCAATCGGTAACCGTTGAAGAATCCAAATATTGACCTTCTTGGAAAACGTATTGGTTAGTTGAAAATTGATTCTTAGAAATTTGAATCAACCCACGTTCAAGTTCACGCGTATCTACTGAGTTGTCGTTATCAGTAGCAGTCAAACCAGAAATAGGACTAGTAACGTAGCGGCCGTTCTTTAACAAAACGCTGTAGCCGCTATTGCCCGTATTAGTTGTTTGATAACTTTTTCTCTTAGTTGTAGAAGTAGTTGTCGCATTGTTGGCTAAATTTGAGTCCTTTAGTCTGCCACAGCCACTTAGGGTAATCATCACCCCAGCCAAAGCCATAATCTGCAAATATTTTTTCACAATAATTGTCCCTTTATTCAATTTGTGCGATTGCTTCTTCTTCGGTTAAAAGCGGAATTCCCAGTTGCTCGGCCTTATTGTACTTAGATCCGGCATCCTTACCATAAATTACATAATTGGTCTTCTTAGAAACTGAGCCGGTAACCTTAGCACCTAAGGCTTGTAACTTCTTGGTAAATTCACTTCTTGTATAATGCTCTAATTTTCCAGTTAATACAACCGTTTTATCTTTGAATGGGTTATCAGGTGCAGCTTCTTCATCTTCACCGAGGTAATCCATGTTCAAACCACTTTCGCGCAATTCTTCAATCAGCTTTTGCACTTCAGGCTGAGCAAAATACGTAGTCATCGATTCGGCAATCGTCATGCCTATTGTATCTATTGAAGCAATATCTTGCACCCCTTGAGCCATAATCTTTGACAGATTTTTAAATTTTTGGGCGATTAAACGGGCTGCTTTTGCTCCAACGTGATCAATTCCAAGGCCTGTAATTAACAATTCTACTGAATTTGACTTGGAATTATCAATTGCAGTAAGCAAATTATTGATCGATTTTTCCTTAAAGTGGTCAAGCTCGGCCAAATCATCGGCAGTTAAGTGGTAAAGATCGGCAACGTTGTGCACCAAATCCTTGGCAATTAACTGCTTAACGATCTTAGGACCTAAGCCGGCAATATTCATCGCAGGACGCGATGCAAAGTGGGTAATTCCTTCTTCTACTTGGGCTGGACAAGATGGGTTAATGCAGCGAAGAGCTACTTCATCTTCTAAGTGAACCAGTTTTTGACCACATGATGGACAAGTATCAGGAATCTTGTAGGGCTCTGAATCTGCTGGACGCTTTGCTAAAACAACTTCAGAGATTTCTGGAATGATGTCGCCGGCCTTGTGCAATTTAACCGTATCGCCAATGCGAACGCCCTTTTCATTTAAATAGTCAGGGTTGTGCAGCGAAGCTCTAGCAACAGTTGTACCAGCAAGTTGAACAGGATCCATCACAGCAGTTGGCGTTACGACACCGGTACGGCCAACCGTCCAAACGATGTCGCGGACAATTGTCTCTTGTTCTTCTGGTGGGAACTTATAAGCAATTTCCCAACGTGGCACTTTTACGGTATTACCCAAGTCTTGTTCAATGTTTAAATCATCAATCTTCAATACGATCCCATCGATGCCATAGGTCAAACTGTTACGCTTAGCCGTATATTCATCAATAAAGTCAAAGATCTCATCAAGCGTAGCTAATTTACGACCGGTTTCATTAGTGTGAAAACCTAATTCGTGCATGCGCTCAATGGCTTGGTGCTGGCTAGTAATACCTTCTGGTGGATTAACCCAAGTATAGATAAAGGTGCTCAGTTGACGCTTCTTCGTTACCTTAGGGTCAAGCTGACGAAGCGAACCGGCTGCGGCGTTACGTGGATTGGCAAAAACGCTCAAACCTTGTTCTTCACGCTCTTCGTTAAGCTTGGCAAAGGCTTCCTTGCCCATGTAACATTCGCCGCGCACTTCCGTAGTCAAAGGCTCTGGCAAAGTTTGCGGAATGTCGGCAATGTAATGCGCGTTAGCCGTTACATCTTCACCTACATAACCGTTACCACGAGTCGAAGCACGAACCAACTTACCGTTTTCATATTCAAGCGATAATGACAAACCATCGATCTTTAATTCGACGTTGTATTCAACGGGGTGGCCAACCAATTTTTGCATCCGTTGGTCAAATTCTTTCAATTCTTCTTTTGAAAAGACATCCCCCATTGAAAGCATAGGAATCAGGTGCTCAACTTTAGTAAAATCGTTGTCAATTTGTCCACCAACTCTTTGCGTAATTGAATCGGGTGTGACTATCTCTGGGAACTCTTTTTCGAGTTCAAGCAAACGATTATAGCTTTGATCATAGACATTATCTTCAACTTCAGGTGCATCTTTTGAGTAGTATGCATCGGCCCATTCATTCAATTGGGTTCTAAGTGAAGCAGCCTCTTTTTTGGCTTCATCAAGAGTAATTTCTGCCATTTTTGCCCTCCTGATTAAAATCTCATTTATTCCAATTATACCTTCTTAATTGGCGCAAACGCAGCCAAAAGTCTCTTAATGCCCTTACCTGGAAAGGCAATATCAAGTTCCATGTCTTCGCCAGTGCCATTGACCTTGGTTACTACGCCGCGGCCCCAAGCTTTGTGTTCTACTTGATCACCAACGCTCCAGCCCTTCTTTTCGGCACCGACAGCACCGCTGGCTTTTTTAGCAGTATAAACTGTGGCACGAGCACGTTCCGCCTTTCTAGCAAAAGGAGCAGAAGTAGCCGCAAAGCTGGACTTGATAAAACTGCCTTCGAGCTTTTCGTTTTCTTCTTTATGAAGGTCCTTAGAATCAATTTCATCCAAAAATCTTGAAGGCGGATTGTTCTGCATTCTGCCGTACATCATACGTGAGTAGGCATTAGTTAAGAACAGTTCTTGCTTGGCACGGGTAATACCAACATAAGCCAAACGTCGCTCTTCTTCTAATTCATTATCGTCCATCATTGATCTTTGCAATGGGAAGAGGCCATCTTCCATGCCGATCAGGAAGACAACTGGGAATTCTAGCCCCTTAGCAGCGTGCAAAGTCATCAAGGCTACTTGGTTATCGTCTTCGTCTAAATCGTCTTGGTCGCTTAAAAGTGATACTTCAGCTAAGAAGTCGCTTAGTGGATTAGAATCGTCTTCTTCAGGTTCGTAATGATCGTCAAAACGTTTGGTTACAGATAAGAATTCGTCCAAGTTCTCAAGACGTGTCTCAGATTCAATGGTATTTTCAGTCTTTAAAGCATCAGTATAATCAAAGTCTTCTAAGATTTTTTCGGTTAAACCGGTAACGCCGCTAGTTTGCGCATAAGCAATCGCATCCCTCAGCTTTGCGCCAAAGTCGCTCAACTTCTTAGCAGCTCGCGTACTAATTGGACTTTCTGCCACATGGTCCATCGCATCTAAAACGGTGTAGTGGTTGTCATCAGCAAATGTTAACAACTTATCCACAGTTGCAGCACCAATTCCACGCTTAGGCGTATTGATGATGCGGTTCATGCTCATCGTATCGGCAGGGTTAGCCACCAACTTCAAATAAGCCATGACATCCTTAATTTCTTTTCTGTCGTAGAACTTGTGACCACCAACAATTTGGTAAGGAATGTTTGACTTAACAAAAGCTTCTTCGACTGTACGCGATTGGGCGTTAGTACGATAAAGAATGGCAAAATCCTTGTAAGAACGGTGCTTGTCCTTAACTTCTTCTTGGATCTTGGAAATAATGTAGTGCGCTTCATCATCGCCGCTTTGAGCTTGGTAGTAAGTAACCTTTTGTCCTTCGCCTTGATCAGTCCACAAGTTCTTGTCCTTGCGGTTTTGGTTGTTCTTAATCACTGAGTTAGCGGCAGACAAAATGTGGCCAGTTGAACGGTAATTTTGTTCTAGCTTGACGGTTCTTACGCCATCTTTTTGGTAATCATGCTCAAAGTTCATGATGTTTTCCATATTAGCGCCACGCCAGCCGTAAATTGACTGATCAGCATCCCCAACAACGCAGATATTCTTATATTGGGCAGCCAAAGCATGACACAATTGGTATTGTGCTTCGTTAGTATCCTGGTATTCGTCAACCAAAATATAGCGGAACTTGTTTTGGTAATAATGCAGCGTTTCTGGATCTTTTTTAAACAAAACCAAGGTCTGCATGATCAAATCGTCAAAATCCATGATTTGATCTCTGCGCAATCTTCTTTGGTATTCCTTGTAGATCTTGGCCGCCATCTTTTCAAAAGGTGAAGAAGCAGTAGTTTCAAATGCTTCTGGATCAAGCAAGTCGTTCTTACCGTTAGAAATTGCAGCTAAAACGCCACGTGGGTCGTACATCTTAGGATTAATGTTCAAGTCCTTTTCGATGTGCTTCACCAAAGTCAATTGTTCAGCTGAGTCCGCAATTGAAAAGTTGTGGCTGTAGCCAATCTTTTCCGCATCCCTACGCAAAATTCTGACGCAGAGGGCATGGAAAGTTGACATCCAAATATTCTCGGCAGCTGGGCCAAGCAACTTTTGTTCACGTTCACGCATTTCAGTTGCAGCTTTGTTAGTGAAGGTAATGGCCAAAATATTCCATGGTGCCACTTGATTTTCTTCAACTAAGTAAGCAATACGCCTTGTCAACACAGAAGTTTTGCCTGAACCCGCGCCAGCAACAACCAAAAGCGGGCCTTCGGTCGTCTCGACAGCTTTCTTTTGTTGCGGATTCAAACCAGCTAAGATAGATTTTTCGCTCATTATTGTCCCCTTCACAAAAAATAATTCATTAATGCAACTTAAACATTATACCAAAAAAGCAACGAACATTCGTTGCTTTAAAGATTTACTTATCATATTTTTCGAGGTCAAATTGTTCAATTAAATTAATCAATTTGTCAGCGTAATCCGGATCGGTCGCGTAGCCATCGGTAACCAAAGCCTTGGCCTGCGTCTTATAATCCTTTGACGCTAAAACGTGCTTATATTGGTCGTGGTTCCACGTTGTCCCGTTTTGGAATAATCTAGCATGGGCACGAATAGAAGCCTCGTATGAGTCGTATATTTGGAAACGCGCCTTCACAGTCACCCACTTGTCCTTAACGTATTCTTTTGTCGTCATCACGGCCGAAGTATTCGGGTTAGTCCCCTTAACGCCGAATAAGTTGTCGTACTTTTGCGATAAATCGCTTTGGCCATAATTACTTTCAAGGCAGGCCTGAGCAATCGTGATACTTGGCAAAAGATCATAAGACTTGTCGACCTCACGCGCAATTGGCCCGATCTTTTTAATAAAAGCTTTTCTTTGTTTAAGTAATTTTGCCTGTTCTTGCTGGCGCTGCAACTGCGCTTGTCTGATCTGCTCAGATTGAATTGCATAGCGTCTGTAGTAACGAAAGCCCACGAAGGCAATCAGCAACACAAACAAAATAATAAATACGCGAACAACTAACTTTACACTTTTTGGTATTCTTGATTTACGCTTTTTTGCCATAATTCCAATTCCTTTAATCCATTAATTAAAGTATACCCGAAAAAGAAAAATATATAAAAAAAAGAAGTCGCTCACTGCGACTTCTTAATTTGTGCGGGCGAGAAGACTCGAACTTCCACGATCTAAAGCGATCACAAGATCCTTAGTCTTGCGCGTCTGCCATTCCGCCACGCCCGCGGAACAGTAACTATAATAGACTAAATTCGAGTGATGTGCAAGTAAATTTCGAAAATAATTTAATTTTATTTATTATTTTCTTTAAAAAGTACGCGCTAAATGCAAGCGCCCCTTGCATTTGCCACACCTATAGCGGATCGTATTTATTCTGCGCATGCGGGGATATTTTAGCCCGCAGTTTTCACAGACATAAAGATATTTATATTTTTTCCGGCGTCTTAAACCAATATCAGGTGCGTAGCGACTGCCACCTACCCTATTAAGCAGAATTTTAAAATCGCGATCTTTATGCTGGTAGCCTAGCCCCATTAAATGCAGATGGTAGTGACACAGTTCATGTTTAATAATGCCCACCAAATATTTTTGATTTTTTGCTTCTAAAAAATGCGCATTAATTTCAATATGATGGTCATCTAAATGATAGCGGCCACCCGTTGTTCTCATCCGGTGATTAATTTTCACCATATGCAAAAAGGGACGATGAAAATAGTCCCTTGAAATTTGTTCTGTTAATTTTTGTAATTCTTCTTGTCTCATCGAATCCACTTCGCATATAAACCGGCACCTTTTGGCGTATTAATGTGGCGCTTCAAATCCGTCACGATCTTATGCTTAAAAGAGTGCTTGCCGTTCATCCAAGTTCCTGTAAACAAGTGAATGCTCTTAGAATCCGCCGATGGATTGCACAAAACGCCATCAGGATAAACGTGGATGCCCTCTTTTAACATTTGCTCCTTATTGCCAATCTTTAAACCATATTTATCAATCAACATGTCGGTCACAGAAACACTGTTGACCCCGGCCATTTGATTGTTGACGTCGTATTCAAAGTTGCGGTCCTTATAGTAGTCCAAAATGTCCTGCATGAAAGGATGGTCCTTTTCTGCGCCAAAAATTGCGGCAGACAAGTAGTCATTATTTTCAAAGCCGATAAACGCACGATCATTTAACAGCGGCGTTAAGTCGCTCACTACACGCACATCAGTATCCAAATAAATGCCGCCCTGTTCATAAATAGCTTTAGCACGAATATAGTCGGACACAAAGGCCCATTTTTTAGCTTGATATGCCTGTTCAATATATTTATTTTCGTGCATATCAAAGTTGTCTTCGTTCCATTCCACAAATTTAAAATCAGGCAAATTCTTTTTCCAAGTCGCAATACATTCTTGGATGATCTTGCTCTTCGGATTATGCCCGACCCAAACATAATGAATCGTTTTTGGAATCATTTTTAACCTCGTTTAAATAAATTTTTGACTAGCTTAATAATATCTTCGTTGAAGTCCAGCTTTAATAAGAACATCAAGGCCACGTAAATGACAAACATGATGATTGATTTAACTGCCATGTTAAAAAAGGCTGACGAAATAAAGTTAGGCATGAACATCCCAACAGCTAAGGTAATAATGGCAATCAATATATACTTTGGTACATCGTGAAAGACGTAAGTGAATTTGTAACCATCGCGTACTACCCACAAACGCAAGACCAAAACTACGGCTTCCGTAATTAAAATAGCGATCATGGCACCCATAGCGCCGTAATGACGATCAAGCAGATAACTTAAGATAATTTCTAAAATAGCCCCAATGACTACAGGAAAAGCATAGTCCTTATCGCGGCGATTGGCCAAGGCAAATTGGTTAGCAAAGACACCACCGGTTGGAATCATGATTATGGTTAAAGTAAACCAAAACATCAGCGGTGTCATCGGAATATACTTATTGCCAAAGAAGAACGGTACGAATTGCTTGGTATTAGCCATAATGATCACGGCAAACAAAGTACCGAGCATGACGGTTGCTTCAAGCGACTTTTTCATGACGACCTTTTGGGCTTCTTTACCTTCACTAGCCATCTTAGGCATGATAACCAGGGAAATACTGGTGATCACGCCCAAGATCATGTTTGAGATGCGCTGCGAGTTGTCATAGAAAGATACTTGCGTTGAACTAGAAAAAAGGCCCAAGATTGGCTTATCCAACGACGTATAAATCTGCGTCGCAATTTGCGGGATCATCAACGTACCGATTGCGATTGCGGTTTTCTTGAATTTGTAAAAATGAGCCACAGGTTTACCCACGTAACGGTGAATGTCAAACCAAAAGACAAATGACCCCAGCATCGTTGACACTGACATGATCAGTAAATACTTCCACAAGTCAGCTGGTGATTTTACCCAAAGCAAAATCAAAACTACACTGACCAGCTTTACTGCCGTATTTTTCAAAACAACGCGGCCGAAGTCGGCTAGCCCTTGGAAGAACCAAGAGATATCGACTTGCGCTGAGATCAAATATGGCACCATGAGTAAAATGTAGAACCAGTATTGTACATGAAAAACGGTCGTTACAAAAACGGTAATGGCAATCGTAATTAAACCGGCAATACCTTGAAAGTACCACAAGCCCCAAAAGGCTCTAGTCAATTCTTCCGGCGTACCATAAGTCCGCGTACGCGAAATCGTTCGCATCCCTACATAAGAAACTGACAGGATACAAAAAATCATCAAAAACTGCACAGTGTTGTTAACACTGCTGTAGATCCCATAAGTTTTTGGTCCTAAGACTCTAGACAAATATGGTACCGTAATCAACGGCACCAAAACAATGAAAATCTGATAGATCGCGTTATAAAGAATATTTAAAAACGTTTTGCGCATATTCTACCCTCTATATTCCTGCGTCATATATTTAAAGACTTTTTCGCAATATGGGCCCTTCACTTGGCTGGTCAAATGCAGCCAGTAAAGTCTACGGTTAGCAATTTGCTGGTTATCCAAATGATCAAGATTATCAATCAATTCTTGTTCTGAATTTACGCTAATTCCTGGCGTAATTTCACCGTATGGTCCCATCAATAGGCCACGTGTTTTTTCATATTGCTTAAGGAAGTTGGTAACGAACACGATTGGCTTGTTCAAGTGCAAGTAGTCGAAGTAAATTGATGAGAAGTCAGTCATCAAAAAGTCGGTGTCACCGAGCAGTTCGTACAAGTCGTAGTCATGTTCAAACAAGTAATCGTTGTTTAAAAAGGCAATGTTGGAATAGCTACTTTTGAATGCACTAAATAGGCGCATTTCGTAGGGATGCAATTTTACAATCAAATATTGATGACGCTTCTTGAGCTCTTCATTTAACTTTTTACCATCAAAATCTTCAAAGGCAAAGAAGTTGCCTTCCTTGATCTTGTCCATGATGGTTTTATCTTCAAGCTCGTATCTAAAGGTTGGCATGTAGATGCCGATTTGTGCTTGCTCATCTTCAGTATCAAACAAGTCTTGCAAGAGTTGCTTTTTAGAAATTACTGGCGAATCTAACAAGTCCAATCTAGGAAAACCAATTTTTTGGTACTTCTTAGTTTCAATTGCCATGCAGGCACTCATTAAGGTCTCGTATAAATCAGAACTTGAGGCCACGATATCAGCTGTTTTATGCCACAACTTTTCATTACGCTTGTTGTCACGGTACTTGGTATTGTTGGCCATGATGCCCATTCTTTTCAAAGGTACGCCATGCCACAATTGCACATTGATCTGGTGCTTGCGTACCTTAAAAGGCTGGTGCGTAGTGACTACGTAACGCGCTGCCCCGATCTTTTGCCAGGTCTCCCACTTAAGGTGTGATGATGGCCATGGCTCTACCAACGTAGTGTTGAATTCTGGGTGGTTAACTAAGAGCCATTTGTAAAAAGCATAACCGTTTGAGCCAGAACGACCCGAACCGTTTAAAACCACAACCGTATTGTCTTCCATCGTAGTAAATCTGCTTAGAAACTTCATCCACGCTAAATAAAGACGAAATAAAAAACTTTTCATTAACATAAACTTCCTTAAAATAATCTTACTTTTAAGCATAATAAAAAAGCTTGAGCAAACTCAAGCTTTTTTCTCTATTTTTGCCAAACTTTATTCTTTTCCCATTCTTCTTTGAACAAATTTGACGATTTCGACAATTAAGATCATGCAGATACCAGCAACTAGAATTACTAGCCATTGATCACCGTCAAGTTCAGTTACGTCGAAGAACTTAGTCATGAATGGCAATTCAACAGCAGCCATAATCAAGGCTGAGATAATAATCGCACCGTTGAACCACTTGTTGGCAAATGTGTGCTTTCTGAAAATTGATTGGTGAATGAACTTAGAGTTAATTGCGTGGAATAACTGAATCAGTCCCAAAGTAAGGAAGGCCATGGTCAAGGCATCCCCATGTTGCATAGCAACATTACCTACGTGCGGACCAACATGAAGGCCAATTTGGTAAGCACCTAAAACTAAGATACCTTCCAAAACACCTTGGTAAATAATGGAGCTAGCGACACCGCCGCTGAAGAAGTTAGAATTCTTACCACGAGGCTTACGTTTCATAATCCCGTCTTCAACTGGTTCAACACCTAAGGCAATAGCTGGCAAAGTATCAGTTACCAAGTTGATCCAAAGCAGTTGCACTGGAGCCAAAATGTCCCAGCCAAGCATGGTCATCATGAAGACTGTCAAAACTTCACCAACGTTACAACTCATCAAGTACAAAATAGCTTTTTGAATGTTACTAAAGACTTTACGGCCTTGCTTAACAGCTTCAACAATCGTAGCGAAGTTATCATCGGCTAAGACCATATCACTGGCACCCTTTGATACTTCAGTACCAGTGATCCCCATACCGATACCAATGTCGGCTTGCTTCAAACTTGGGGCATCATTAACACCGTCACCGGTCATGGCAACGATCTTGTTGTTTGCTTGCCATGCCTTAACGATTCTTACCTTGTGTTCTGGAGAAACACGGGCATAAACGCTGTAGTCGCCAACGTGCTTAGTGAAGTAGTCATCGCTTAATTTATCAAGTTCAGCACCGGTTAAAACGCGCTTGTCTTGACCTTTTTCAATAATCCCCAAACGTTCTGCGATGGCTTGAGCGGTAGTTTGGTGGTCACCAGTAATCATCACGGTTCTAATACCAGCGCTCTTAGCTTCGGCAACAGCGTCCTTAGCTTCGCCACGTTCTGGGTCGATCATGCCGACAAGTCCAGCGAAGATCAAATCTTGTTCAACGTTGTCAGTAGATGGATCATCATAAAGTTCATCAACGGTCTTGTAAGCCAAACCCAGCACACGCAAAGCTTTCTTGGCCATATTCTTGTTAGTTTCAAGAATATTTTTCTTGTCTTCATCGGTGATTGGTTCAATCTTACCGTTAATATCAATCTTAGTAATACGCTTCAAAAGCATATCAGGAGCACCCTTAACGGCAACATAGTATTTATCACCATCTACGTTAACAGTACTCATCAATTTACGTTCTGAATCAAATGGTACTTCTTGGACACGCTTGTACTTTTTAAGCAAAGTTTCTACGTCAATACTTTGATCGAAGGCAAATTGAATCAAAGCAGTTTCGGTTGGGTCACCTAAAAGGTTACCACCGTTTTCAATTTGAGTATCGTTGGCCAAAACCATGGACAAAAGTGCAGGATTAGTTTCGCTAATCTCGTCGCTGTCGTCGTGAACTGCGCCGTCATGGAAGACCTTTTCAACGGTCATTCTGTTTTGAGTCAAAGTACCAGTCTTATCTGAACAAATAATGTCGGTAGCACCCAAAGTTTCAACGGCAGGCAATTTTCTAACGATTGCCTTATGTTTAGCCATCGTTTGGGTTCCTAATGCCAAAATAATCGTAACAATAGCTGGAAGTCCTTCTGGAATTGCAGCTACGGCAAGTGATACGGCAACTAAGAACATGTTAATCATCAAAGTAGAATTACGGTCGGCTGGATTTGCTTTTAACATACCAACGGCAAAGACAATCACACAGATTGCCAAAATCATGATGGTTAAAGTCTTACCCAACTGGGTTAAGTTCTGCTTCAAAGGAGTGTCAGTTTCATCGGCATTGTTAAGCATTGTAGCAATCTTACCAACTTCGGTGTGCATCCCCGTGCTAACTACAATACCCTCACCACGTCCGTAAGTAACGTTAGTGTTGGAATATGCCATGTTCACACGGTCACCCAAAGCAATATCATCGCCAGATAAAGTCTCAATCTTCTTTTCAACTGGGACAGATTCACCAGTCAAGGCAGATTCTTCAATCTTCAAACTACTTGCCAAATTCAAACGCAAGTCAGCTGGAACAACGTCACCGGCTTCAAGCAAAACGATGTCGCCTGGTACCAATTCGGTACTTGGAATCGTAATGATTGCGTCGTTACGCCGGACATGCGCTTCCGGCGTGGCCATATCCTTTAGGGCTTCAATCGCAGCTTCACTTCTTGCCTCTTGAAAGACACCTAAAATGGAGTTCAAGATAACAACGATCATGATGATTGCTGCATCGGTCCATTCTTTAGCAACTACACCGGATAAAATGGCGGCGATGATCAAAACAATGATCATGAAATCCTTGAATTGATCGATGAAGCGCATAAACATGCTCTCCTTCTTTTTAGCAGCTAAAGCATTGGGGCCATACTTTTCAAGTCTGGCTTTGGCTTCGCTATCGCTTAGTCCGGCATCGAGGGATGTTTTTAGCTCTTTTTCCACATCGGGTACTGATTCGGTGTAATATTTCTTAGCCAATTTAGTTTCCTCCTTAATATAAACAAAAAGAGACTTACATGCTTGTAGCACATAAGTCTCACAAATTAAGATAAACCCAGAAGTATAATCGCTTCGGCTGTTGGGTTTATCGCAAGCAAAATGCCGTTACTCCCTTATGACAAGTTTATTATAAGAAAATTTTTAAACTTTCACAAGTTTTAGCGAATAATTTTACTTTTTGTAGAAATCATCGAAAACAGTAACTGGCAAATGACGCTTGTGTTTACTCTTGTTCCATAATTTTTCAATTTGGTTAGCAGCCTTGTCAGAAACTTCTTTTCCTTCAAGGTAATCGTCAATTTCCTTGTAAGTTACACCAAGTGCAACTTCATCTGGCAAGTCTGGCTTTTCTTCTTCAAGGTCAGCAGTAGGTGCCTTTTCGTAAAGGTGTTCAGGACAACCTAATTCTTTCAAAAGCATCTTACCTTGACGCTTGTCCAAACGGAACAATGGAGTAAGGTCAGCAGCACCATCACCATACTTAGTGTAGAAACCACTGAAGTTTTCGGCAGCGTGGTCAGTACCTACAACGGCACCTTTGTTAGCACCGGCAATAGCGTATTGAACTACCATTCTTTCACGAGCCTTGATATTACCCTTGTTAAAGTCGGTAATCTTTTGGCCAGTTGCTTCAACAACCTTAACCATTGCGTCAACTGGTTCCTTAATGTTAACGATCAAATCTTGATCTGGGTGTTGGAATTTAACCGCATCAGCCGCATCATCAGCGTCAGCTTGAACACCATATGGCAAACGAACAGCGATAAATTGGTAAGAATCATCGCCAGTTTCCTTACGCATTTCTTCAATTGCCATTTGGCATAACTTACCAGTCAAAGTTGAATCTTGACCACCAGAAATACCTAAAACGTATGACTTAAGAAATGGGTTAGCCTTCAAGTAATCCTTTAAGAAATCGATTGAACGTCTGATTTCCTTCTTAGGATCAATTTCAGGTTGAACATGTTCATAAGCAATAATTTCTTTTTGTAATTCTCTCATCGACCAATACTTCTTTCTCTAATCTTACGGCGAATGTCTTGGATAAGGTCCATTTTACTTTCGTACAAGTTTTGTGACAAGTCTACTGGGTATTCTTGTGGGTTCAAGCTACGCTTGTATTCATCCCACAAGCCGTCAAGGTTGTCAGCACAGAACTTCTTGATTTCATCAAGGCTAGGTTGCTTGTAAACGAGCTTGCCATTTTTAAAAATATCGTGCAAAAGTGGAATAGCAGTGTAATCAGTAACCACCTTGTTGATGTAAGTGTATTGAGGGTGGAACATAAACAGTGCATCGAATTTACGTGGGTCTTCGTTGTAGCGAGATACCCAGTCACCTTCATTTTTCTTAGCAGTGTTGGCGCTGATGCGCCATACTTGCTTCTTACCTGGTGTAGAAACCTTGATTGCGTTTGAAGAAATCTTCAAGGTGTCGCACATAGCGTGCATTGAGTCTTCCATGGCAACTAACTTGTAAACTGCACCAAGGGCTGGTTGGTCATAAGCGGTAATAAACTTAGTACCGATACCCCAAACATCGATCTTGGCACCTTGCATCTTCAAGTTAGTGATGGTGTTTTCGTCTAAATCATTTGAAGCAAAAATCTTAGCGTTAGGATAACCGGCATCGTCCAATTCCTTACGAACTTGCTTAGAAATGTAAGCCATGTCGCCGGAGTCGATACGAACCCCCAAGAAGTTGATCTTGTCACCCATTTCGTTGGCAACCTTGATTGCGTTAGGCACACCACTTCTAACAGTGTCGTAAGTATCAACCAAGAAGACACAATCCTTGTGGGTTTCAGCGTATGCCTTGAAGGCTTCGTATTCGCTGCCGAATGCTTCAACTAAAGAGTGAGCATGAGTACCTGAAATTGGAATACCAAATAATTTACCGGCACGAACGTTACTGGTTGAGTCAAAACCACCGATGTAAGCGGCACGTGCACCCCAGATAGCCGCATCGGTTTCTTGGGCACGACGTGAACCAAATTCCATCAAGCCGTCATCTTTAACAGCCAACTTAATTCTTGCCGCCTTGGTAGCAAGCAAAGTTTGGAAGTTAAGGATGTTCAAAATAGCAGTTTCAACTAATTGACATTGAGCAAGAGGACCTTCAACTTGCAAGATTGGTTCGTTGGCAAAGATCAATTCCCCTTCCTTCATTGAACGGATGCTGAGTTTTAAGTCCAAGTTGCGCAAGTATTCAATAAAGTCATCATCGTAGCCTTCTTGTTCTTTCAAATATTGAAGGTCGCTTTCTTTGAATTTCAAATTCTTCAAGTAATCGATGATGTGTTCAAGACCTGCGTAAACAGCGTAGCCATTGCCGAATGGCTCTTTACGATAGAAAGCTTCAAAAACGGCGTTGCGATCTGCGATGCCTTTCTTGAAGTAGGTGTACATCATGTTAATTTCGTATAAATCAGTGTGTAAAGCCAAAGAATCGTCTTTGTCTAATTCTGGGTAAAACATTGCTTCCCTTTCTGTTAATTAAAAATTGATAATTTTGGTTTTTATTATACAACCATTGAGATCGTATGACTATTCTCGGACTTGCATTACAGCGTCTGATATACTGCTTCAATTGCATCTAATTGATTTTTAATTGAAAAATGCTCTTCCGCATAACGCTTTTCGGCATTAGCCATTTGACGCAATTCCTGGTTGGACTTGTTCACGGCCAAATTGATCTGCTTGGCAATGGAATCAATGTCGCCCACTTTAGCGATAAAACCATATTCTGGCCCAGGGATCATCTTATGAATGTCGCCTACGTCTGTGGATAAAATAGGAATTAAATTATCGGTTGCCTCTAAAAGCACAAGTGGAAAACTTTCGGAATATGAGGTCAAAACGGCAAGGTCGATGCGTTTATACAAGCCGCTCAATTGATGATGCGTCATAAAGCCGTGGAAAGTTACTTGTGGAGCCATGTTTAATTGTCTCGTCAAAGCCTTAAGCGGCTCAAGCTGACTGCCGTCGCCTGCGATGTGCAAACGAATATGCTGGTCGTTGAGCTGTTTAACCGCCTTAAGCAGCAATTCTTGGCCCTTTACCTTTTCGGTACGAGCAACGTTGATAATATTGAAGTATGTGTGTTCATATTTAGCAGGGATTTCGCTGTCGTTGTGGAAAACAATGCCGTTATAGATGACGTGCACCTTATTTTTATCCACCTGTGCTTTATTAATGAGCAATCTGGCAAAACGCTCAGTCACCGCCAAAACGCAGTCAGCCTTTCTTAAGGCACGGATATTCAAACTGGTGAAAATCTTGCCTAAAAGGCCGCGACCAGCAAAGTCCAAATAAGGATCAGAGTGCACCGTAATGCACCAAGTTGCCCTAATCTTCTTATGAATCAGTGAGAGAAATAAGTTGGCCCTGGCTCCGTGAGTATGCACGATGTCGTAGTCACCATCATTGATAAAGCGGGTTAATTTCTTCAAACCGGCTAAATCATAACGGCTATTTGCGCCCAAAACATGAGTCTCAATCCCGTGTTCACGTGCTGCCTGCGCAACAGGACCTTCTGCTAAAGTTAATAGTTCGAAGTCCTTGCCTTCCTGTTTGGCCTCGGTTAATAAATTTACAATATGCGATAGGCCGCCGCCATTTTCAAGACCAGCATTTACATGCAAAACCTTCATTCTGTGATTATTTTCCTCTCTTCGATTGTTGAACTCGTGCTACGAACTGCGGCAAAACCAGCATTCGCTTGAAACGAGTTGGATTAGTAATTAAACGATAAAACCATTCTAAGTGCGTCTTTTGGAACGCTTCCGGCGCTCTTTTAACCATACCGGAAAAGACGTCAAAACTTCCGCCAACTCCCATCATTAGAGCAGGAAGTTCATTTCTGCGCAAAATTGCGAGTAGCTTTTCTTGCTTAGGGAAACCTAGTGCCGCAAAAACCATGTCTGGTTGGGTCTTGGCGATTCTGCGAGCTACCAGCTCTAAATCGTCGGTAAAGTAGCCGTCTTCGGCACCAACCAAGTTGATATTAGGATATTCCTTAGCCACTTTTGCTTGGACTGCGTGAATTACTTGTGGCTTAGCACCGATTAGGTAAACTCGACTGCCGCGGTCGTTAGCCACGCTCATTAACCAAGTAAAAAGATCATAGCCAGTTACTCGCTCAGGCAAAGGCTGCTTAAGCATCTTAGCTGCTTTAACAATGCCGATCCCATCAGCGGTAATGTAATCCGTGTCGTTTTTTAAGATTTTCATAAACTCGGGATTTTCATTAGCTGCCATCACGATTTCGGGATTGGCCGTTACTACAAAAGTAGATAAATGATTATTCAATCGCTCAATAAATTCATTTTGAAATTGATTAAAAGTCTTATTATCAAAATCAACGCCTAAAACATTAACTTTGTCCATTTTTGTACACCTCGCGCGTATTCTCATCTATTTTCTATTTTACCATTTGATCAGACAAGTAAGTGAATGAAGTCCAAGTTTCATATTTTCTTTAAACATGATAAGATTGTTTTAATCAAAGGAGACAACATGAAGAGAGTAATTACTTATGGCACATTCGACCTGCTTCATTATGGTCATGTGCGCCTGCTTAAACGTGCAAAAGAATTAGGCGATTATCTAATCGTGGGGCTTTCAACTGATGAATTCAACGAATTCAAGAAGCACAAGGAAGCCTACAACACTTACCCAGAAAGAAAATACATCTTGGAAGCTATCCGCTACGTTGATAAGGTCATCCCTGAAAAAGACTGGGATCAGAAGATCGACGACGTGAAGAAATACAACATTGACACCTTCGTGATGGGTGACGACTGGAAAGGCAAATTCGACTTTTTGAAGCCTTATTGCAAAGTCGTTTACTTACCAAGAACGCCGGGTATTTCGACTACCAAAATTAAAGAAGATCTGAAGTAACAAAAAGAGGACATCTGCTTAGTAAAAACAGATGTCCTCTCTTTTTTCTATTCCAAACTAGCTACAAGCTTCTTAATTTCATCACGAACCTGACGAAAGACCACCATCTTTTGTTCAGGCGTTCCTTCTGCTTGTGCCGGATCAATCAAAGGCCAATGGAGACTTTTCGTTTGAGGCGACAAAGCCGGACAGCGATCTCGTGCATCCCCACACAAGGTAACCACAAGATCAGCCTTACTCAAATAATCAGGATCGATTATTTTAGATGTTTGCCTACTAATATCCACGCCATCTTCAGCCATAGCCTTAACCGCATATGGATTCAAGCCATGCTTTTCAATTCCTGCACTTCTAACTTCATATTTACCCTTTAACAGAATCTTGCCATAGCCTTCTGCCATCTGACTCCGGCAGGAATTACCGGTACACAAAAAGTATATTTTCTTCATTATCTACTACTTAGAAAAAGTAAATTCAAATCTTTCGGCGACATAACGCGCACGCGTATATTCAAATGGTTGGCCTGATGCAAGTTCAGTAACCTGACGTCTAGTAATCAAAGCCTCACCCTTCTTAGCCTTGAGCAAGCGCGCATCTTGTTCATTGGCAATTGAGGCAGAAATATGTTCAGTTACTCGACCCACTTCAAAACCACCGCGCTTTTCAAGCGTTTCATACAAGTGGCTGGAAATATCTTCCTTTGAGAAGTCCTTAACCAAATAGTAAGGCACAGTAACGACTTCGTGACAAATTGGAGTATCGTCGGCATAACGAATTCTCTCCATGCGCAAAACCTTCTCGTCTTTCTTAAGAGACAGACGCTCTTTTTCAGATAAAGAAGGATTACCCACTTGGTAAGAAATCAACTTACTGGAAGGAACCTGGCCATTTGCCTTAGTAATTTCGGTAAATGACATGATCCCTGACATTCTTTCTTGTACCTTTTGGCTAGCTACATAAGTACCGCTACCAAGACGGCGTTCAAGAATTCCTTCTTCTTCCAGTGTCTTAATTGCTTGACGCAAAGTCATTCTAGAAACGCCAAACTTCACTGCTAATTGACGTTCAGCTGGAATTCGGTCTCCCACTTTGTATACATGATTTTCGATATCGCGCTTGATCTGATTATGGATCTTGATATACATAGGTTCTTCCATAACGGTCGCCTCCAAAGTCTTAATACTATCTGTTATTATAAAGCAAATTGGTATAGATTGCATTTAATACAGTAGATTAATTTTAACATGCTATTTTTTCTTAGCGGTCCATTGTACTCCCAAAATATAGACATTGAGACGCTTGTTGCATTCCACGCTGAGCTTTTCATTCTTGTCGGCAATGACATTCGTGTGCAGCTTTGCATCGTCTTGAATAGCCAAATCAGCACCATTCGGGTGAAGCAATAAATCATGTCCACGCAAATGTGCGTTACCGCTTAATGCCAAAAAGTATTCATAGTTCATGTTACCCATGAAGCTGACGCGCGTAGCTTCACAAGTTGCTTCATCTTGAAAATCACTGTGGGCAGTTACCGTAGAATTGCTCATCGTAACTTTTGCTTCATTAATAACCACCATGCGGTTGATCGTACAATTTTGAATAATCGTCCGCGTCTTCTTATCGATATAAACGCCACCGGCGAACTTACTGTTCATGATGTTGCTCCAGCAATCGTCGCTGAGGTATAAACAAGAATCATCTGTAGCACGAACCGTCGTGTTAAGCATGTTCATCCAAGTTTGACCGTGCAACAAAATATAATCGGCTTCGGAATTGTTAATATCCAGCTCCGCATTAGTTTTGGCAAAAGTATTGATACTTCCGTGGATGTTAGAATTATTGATAATCGCGGTGCCCTGTCCTTCTAAGGCTAAAGCACAGTATTTATCAGACTTGTAGTCAATCACGGAATCATTCATTTCCAAACGGAAACTAGCGTTGGCATACATAGAAACTGAGCCATTGATGACCTTGGTTGAATAAAGTTCAACGGTGATTTTTCCGTTAACGGCAATAGCGGCGGTGTCGGTGCCGTTACCTTTGATAAAACAATTACGCAAAGTCAAATAGCCGTCGGCTTCTGCCGGAACAAAAAGGCTATTGTTGTCTGTAGTGGTATTAATGCATAAATTTTCTAAAGTGACATAGCGACTATCTTCTGAAACGCTGATGTAGCCTTCGATAGTCGTGTCTTCTGGGACAGAACCCGTCCCTTTAATTGTGATATCTGTTAGTGTTAAGCCTTGTGGCAAATAGTAAAAGCCAGGCCCCAGCATTAAAACGTCATCGGCACGCAAATCTTTTAACGCTTCGTGCCAACTTTTTTCGCTGCTTGAACCTCCAACTCTGATTATTCTAGCCATTCAAATTTCCCCTTACTTAAAAAGACAGCTCTTATATTGTACTTGTTTTCCACTAATAATGGTTAATTTTTGTCTATTAAAAATAGAACCTGATCGAAATGATCAAGTTCTATCTACGCAAATATTGATGATATTTAATTTTAGGTAAAAAAAAAAGAAACGTCATAAGACGTTTCTTTGATTAGGGTTGGGTGTTCTTTTAGAACTATTGGGTTAGCTGGATTCGAACCAGCGCATGATGGTACCAAAAACCATTGCCTTACCACTTGGCTATAACCCAATACCAGCTGAGCTTTTTACTTGTTGCTCAACAATGGAGGAGGGTGGATTCGAACCGCCGAACTCAGAGAGAGCGGTTTTACAGACCGCCGCGTTTAGCCACTTCGCTACTCCTCCGTTAGCTGACTTAATTATAATAACGAATATCTAGGACAAATGCAAGGGAAAATTGAAAAAAGTTTTCATTTTTTCTCCATTACGAAATTGATCAATTCTATTCCATCCCTTACAACTTTTTGTTTCCTAACTACAATGTATCCCCTAGCCTTAAAAAATGGTCTAGCAGTAATAGATGCATGTGTCACAATTTTACCATCTTTTATACTACTTTCCAGTTCATCACAAATAGCACTTGCAATACCTTGTCCTTGATAATCTTTATGAACAAAAAGTCTATCTAAATATCCTGATTTATCAATATCACCAAAACCTACAATTTGTTTTTTATCAATTGCAACAATCGTCTTGTGCGCTCTAAAAGATGCATCCCATTTTGGTAAATCAATCTCTTTATGTACCCACGCATCCACTTGCTCTGGAGAGTAATCTAAAATGTTGATAGTATGTACAGTTTCATAAAACAATTGGGCTAGTTGTGCACAGTCAGCAGATTTATATTCACGTAAAATCATTTATATTTACTCGTTTGAAAAACAAAAGCCATTACTCTTATTGTGGTTTCTAGAGTAATGACTTCTGTGCCTTTGCATTGAATCAAAATGCAATTATGGCAAATTGTCCTTCGCTTTTAATATATCAAAATTTACGCTTATTAACAACGCCATTCAACAGCGCCCATCTTAACGTTCTTGTTAGCCTTGATTAATGCGGCACCATTGCCGATTTCTACACTGCCGTCAAGAATTCCTTCGTCAGAACGAAGATTCAAACTGCCGGCGTCATAGTCCATCACCATGTTTGGTCCCATCATCGTCATATCGTATTTTGAAGTGTAAATCTTCAAGCCTTGATCGTTTTCAAGCTCTACAGGATAATCAGGATCAACTTGATCAACCCAGATGATTGAAAAGTGGGAACCAATGCTGCAGCCGCCACCCTTGATAGAATACTTGCCACCACCATCATCGGTGATTAAGATCAAAGTCTTGTCTGCGATTTCTCTTCTCTTTAAGTAATCAAGTGCGTTATCAGTAAATGTAATTTTCAACATAAGTCCACTCTCCTTTTCGCTTTGTTAATTAAATTATAGCGAAAAAAGCTAGTAAATAAATTGATCTAAATCAAGAAATATTAATTTAGGCACAAAAAAGTCATTACCTTAAGGAGACCATGGTAACGACTTTTTTACACATATAGATCATACTGAGTATTTAAAAGTGTATTGCATCATGAATTACAATACACCGTAATATAACACCTTTTCTAAAGATTGGCTTAAAAGAAGACTTATTTTTTAGCTAAAAATATCAGACTAGCATTGATAACGCAAACATATTTTCGTATAATAGCATTATCAAGCGAGTGAACGTATATTCGCTTAGCATAGTAAGGTGGGGATGCACATGTATGACTATAGATATGAACCACACAGGCTAGTCTTCATGATCGATAATAAGAGCTTCTTTGCAAGTTGCGAATCAATCAGATTGGGTTTGAATCCCATGAAGTCGGTGTTAGCCGTAATCTCTCGTCAGCCAGATTCCAGCTGGGGTTCTGGGTTAATCATGGCCGCATCCCCTTTGGCTAAGAAAAAATATGGGCTGCACAATGTAATGCGGGCAAGGAATTTACCGTCTAAAAAAGAAGCACCTGACTTGATGCTGGTGGACCCACATATGAATCTTTACATCAAGCGTAGCATGCAGGTGCTAGATATTTTCCATAAATATGCGGCGGACGAGGACATTCACATGTACTCTATCGATGAAGGCATGATCGATATGACTAATTCGTGGAAGCTTTTCGGCGATGATCCCTATTATGTCGCAAGAAAAATTCAAAAAGATATCCACGATACGCTGGGGCTGTACACGACCTGCGGCATTGGTGAAAATCCCTTGCTAGCCAAACTTGCTATGGATATTTCGGCTAAGCATCGCGAGTCGATGATCGACTTCTGGCATTATATCGACGTCCCTGATACGATCTGGCGCATCCCTAAGCTCGAAGACGTCTGGGGCATCAACACTAGAACGGCCGACCACTTGAGACGACTTGGCATCAACAACATGTATGACCTCGCCCACTCTGATCCGTTAATCATGAAAAGAGAGTTTGGCGTAATTGGCGAACAGCTCTATGCCATGAGTTGGGGCGTCGATCGCAGCATCATCATGAATAAATACATTCCGAAAGCTAAAAGCTACAGCAATTCCCAGGTCTTGAATCGCGACTACTATGATCAAAGACAGATTGAGATCGTCATTCGTGAGATTGGTGAACAAGTAGCAGCGAGAATCAGGGCGCATGATCTGCGAACTGGTAAAATCGGCTTATTCATTGGTTATTCTTTTGATTCGATCGATCCGGACCATCCGCGTGGCGGCTTTAACGTGCAAAAGAAAATTACTCCGACTAATGATAATCATGATTTAACTACGCAGCTGATTGCTCTGTTTAGAAACAAATGGCAAGGAGAAGGCGTCAGGAATATTGGCGTTGATTATGGTGATCTGTCGCTGGACACTAGTCAGCAATTCAACTTGTTTGTTAAGCCGGATTTGCAGGTGAAGCGGAAGACTTTAGATAAAACGGTTGATAGTCTGCGGAAAAAATACGGCTTCTCTAGTGTGGTGAAGGCCTCTAGCCTGCTGCCAGGAGCGACAGCGATCAGACGTAGCAAACTCGTGGGCGGCCACAATGGAGGTAACGCTTATGAGTAGCGAGTTTGATAAAAGAGTTGAGGAATTCTTTAGGACCTATCAGGATCGAGGGATGAAAAAATGGGCTGGCTTCTACTTGAGTGACCACACGGCAAAGATTAATCAGGAGCAGCGCAGAAGAGATAAGGTTTATGTCAAAAAGAAGACGATGAGTCAGAAAGATATCAGGGCCATGTTAATGCGGTCTTTTGGTGAACATAGAAAAGTATCGGTGCAGTTGAAGGAGCTGTCTGTAGATAATGACTCACAGGCTGATATTGTGGGCTTTGTCGAAGGTTATCAGGAAGATACGGCGATCATTTCGGGGAATCTGGTTCTGATTGATAATATTAATCATATTGAATTTATTGAATAAAAATTCTCCCTATATTGATTCTTATATCACGATAATTAATCTAAAATTTCACCTTGCAATAATAAATTTATGTTGTACACTGAACTTGTAAATTGAATACGGCGATGACGTTCGCCTTTAAACGAGCAAAATCTAATGACGTCTACTTTTACCTACACACTGGGTGTGTACAGAAAGTAGGCGTCTATTTGTTTTGCTCTTTTTTGTAGTTTTTGGAGGTACAAGAATTATGACTGTTTATGTTGAAAAAGTTCGTGCAATGGAAATTTTTGATTCACGTGGTAACCCAACTGTTGAAGTCCACGCATTCCTTTCCGATGGTACTGTTGCTAAGGCAGAAGTTCCATCAGGTGCTTCAACTGGTGAAAAAGAAGCGGTTGAACTTCGTGATGGCGGCTCACGTTTGGGCGGCAAAGGCGTTTTGAAAGCAGTCAACAACGTTAACACAGAAATCAATAAAGCTTTACAAGGTGCTGATCCATTCAATCAAGCTAAGATTGACCGTACGATGATTGAACTAGATGGCACTCCTAATAAGGCTCGTTTAGGTGCCAATGCAATCTTGGGTGTTTCAATGGCAATTGCTCGCGCTGCCGCCAAGTCTAAGCATGAACCACTCTACCGTTACCTTGGTGGCTGCGACTTAGAACTCCCACAAACTTTCCACAACGTAATCAATGGTGGTAAGCACGCTGACAACGGTATTGATATCCAAGAGTTCATGATTACACCAGTTAAGAAGACTTCATTCCGTGATGGCTTTGAAAAGATCGTTAACACCTATCACACTTTGAAGAAAGTTATTGAAGATGCTGGCTTTGAAACTGGCTTAGGTGACGAAGGTGGTTTTGCTCCTAACCTTAACAGTTCTGAAGAAGCCTTGAAGATGCTTCATGAAGCTATTGTTAAGGCTGGTTACAAACCAGGTGAAGATATCGCTATTGCATTCGATGCCGCCGCAAGTTCCTTCTACAATGCAAATGATGGTAAGTATCACTTCGAAGGACATGTTTGGGATGGCGAGCAAATGATTGATTTCTACGAAAAGCTCTTTAAGGAATTCCCAGAAATCATCTCTGCTGAAGACCCATTCGATGAAAATGATTGGGACAACTTCGAAAAATTCACTGCTAAGTTCGGCAAGCAAATGCAAGTAGTGGCTGATGATAATGTATGTACTAACCCTAAGCTAGTTAGAAAAGCCATCAAGGACAAGCTTTGCAACGCTGTTTTAATTAAGTTGAACCAAATTGGTACGGTTACTGAAACCCTTGAAACCATTAGATTAGCAAGAAAGAACAACTTCACTACGATGGTTTCTCACCGTTCAGGTGAAACTGGCGACACCTTTATCGCTGACTTCACTGTTGCTACTAACGCTGCAGAACTTAAGTCAGGTGCTCCAGCTCGTTCAGAACGTGTTGAAAAGTACAACCGCTTGCTTGAAATCGAAGAAGAGATTGGTGTCAAAGATGAACGTTTAGCACATTTTCCAAACAACATTGATTTGGACTAATATTTGCTAATTATTAATACAAACTCCCTCAATCAAAAACCAAACTAAAAAAACCACGCTGAATTGGAGCGTGGTTTCTGTTGTTATTCAATTTTTATTTATTCAGTTTTTACATCAATTTTATTGAGCTGCGCTCAAGTTAGCTGCCTTGATGTAACGCTTGTTGTTGTTTCTGCAGCCTTCAATTCTGTAGTACTTCTTACCGTTCTTGAATCTCATTGCAGGACCGTAAGTAGTTACAGTTTGGCCTTTGTACATCTTACCAGTACCTGGGGTACGACGGTATGATGACCAGTAAATGTAAGCGTTGTGGGTCAAGGTACGCTTGTTACCAGTAATGTTGGTTACACGAACGTATTCATCCTTGTTAGCAACCTTGTAGTAAGTCTTGCCGTTGATGGTTACAACAGTTGGAACGACATCAATGTTGTCATATGCGTAATACATGTGGCCTAAATAGTTACCGTTCTTGTCGTAAGCACGTGAGTCAATCATTACTGGGTAAGTCTTAACGTTAGTATCACCAGCCGGTTTTACAAGTGCTGAAGTTTTTACCCACATATTACTACCATTAGCATCTGATTTAGACTTGGTTGAAACTTGTGAGTATGAAACATTACCAATTGTTTCAGTCTTGTCTGAAACGTAAACTTGGTCGCCATCTTTGAATGTGGTTGAATTACTCAAAACATTACCACCGTAAATGCTGTAAGTTGGAATTGAACTTGCACCATTAGCATATAAAGTTTGCTTTTGACTTGAAGTAATCAAAACAGTATAAGTTGCAGTGGTCTTCTTACCAGTGTTACCAGTTGCAGTTAAAGTTACGTTGTAGTAACGACCTGCTTCTGAAGTATTAACCGGGTTGGAAGTTGCTTCAATACTTGCGTAAGTTGAGTTATCTTTACTTTGTTGTGCTGAAATAGAAATTGTATCACCATTACTGTTAGTGAAGCTCAATGGATTGAAGCTTGAACCAACAGCAACTTGAAATACTTGGCCATTTAAGCTAGCACTTTGTGCTTGACCGCCCTTAGTCCAATTAATTTGTGGATTTTGAGTGGTATCTACCGGAGCGGAAGCACCTTCTGGCACCATAGGAATTTGAATAGTAGCAGTTTGATTGTTAGCACTTGCACTTAAAGTAATATTAAATGAAGTGCTTGGTACCTTATCAATTTCCTCGTAAGATTTTTCACCCTTCTTAGAAGGATTAATGGTCTTAGTGGTTACACCATTATTCTTCAATTGATTAATGAAGTCTTGTTCATTAATAGTAACATTTTCGCCACCAGCATAGTTATCTTTGTGGAATTGAACGGCTTTAGAAATTTTACTAATTAAATCTGAAACTTTATCACCACTCTTAAAACTTACAGTAGTACGAACAACGTTACCTAAAGGATTACTTTGAGTAGATTCACCAATAATTTCATTATTATAAGTGAAATATGGTTTATTTTGAGGTGCTTGGGTGTTTGTATTAGTAGTATTTGCACCAGTACCTGTTGATGAGCCAACATTTACAGCAGTATCAGCATTAACTGGAATAGCCGTAGAAACGACCGGAGCAACAGCTAACAAAGCAGCAGCTGCAACACTAATAATTCTTAAATTCTTCTTCATTATGTGGTCTCCTTTTCAGAAAAATCACTATGCAAGCGATCGATAAGAAATATTCTCGCTATCTTTATCTCTTACTCGCTTGTGAATCTATTATACCATTTTTCCTATTATTGTATAAAAACAACGCTTAGATCAGGTACGCGATCTTCAGGGCTACCCTCCCCTCAGACCGCTACAGATATCCTATACCTAAAACGTTAAACTGTAGTTACCACACTATTACAATTTTAATTCATAAATTTACAGTTTTGTGAATTCTGTCTCAAACTATTGACTTTTAATCCACCAATGAGTTATTTTTATTCATTTTTAACTAAAAGATCTTCTTCCTTAACGAAAGCCAACTTTTGAATAAAAATGTAACGCATGAGGTAGCCAAGCAGCAGTGGCATCCCCGCAAAAATCGCTACCAAGAACACAATCGTAATCGGACCACTCGCCATATTTTGGTAAGCCGCAAGCGGACCAATCAATCCTGCTGAACCGAAGCCAGCAGAGTTAGCCGTACCTGTGATGTTGAAGATCGCACCAACCAAGCCGGCAATCCCAGCGGACACAACCACTGGCACGAACAACTTAGGATTTCTCAAAATATTAGCCATCTGAATCTTAGGCGTACCCAAGAAGTGCGCAATCGTTGTCCCGAAGCCGTTAACCTTGCTACTCATAATAGCCAAAGTAAACGCACCGGCGGTGATGCCCAGGTTGGCACTACCTGACGCAATACCTTCGATTCCGATCGCCATCGCAATCCCCACAGAGGAAATCGGAGAAACGATCAATGCCGCAAAGATCGCACCCATAAACATACCCATCACAAGTGGTTGGAAGTCAGTCAAAACAGAAACGACGCTACCAATCATGCCTGTAATCATCTTGGTGTAAGGCAGTGCAAATTGACCAAGCCCTCCAGCAAACACAGCTACTGACAATGGCAGGAAGAGCACAGTGTAGCTGCCAAGCTTTGGCGTTAAGTACTTAACCAGCGTTGCCGCAATAAAGATCGTAAGCGCAATGTTGATGACATCCCCTGATCCGTTCAACATAATGTGGCCGTTTTTCATTTCAAACGCACCACTGGCAATCATCGCAGCTGCCGCAACTGAACCCGACTGAATCAAGTTGAACTTGAGCAGGTATGACACACACAGACCGGCAAACACAGCCAGCAAGTTTTGCATCAATGTCGTCATCGTCAAGATGTCTTGCGCACCTGGCCAGAAGCTGGACATTCCTTTCATCAGCTCATTAATCAGCGCACCCGGCACCAGCGCGATCACCACGCCGGAACTCACACCATTCAATATGTTTAAAAGGTTTTCTTTGAAATCTTTTCGCATAGGTCCTTTCCTCGTTTCGTTAAAAATAAAAAGCCCCAGAGCATATCTCTGGAGCTTTATTTAGTCTATTCCGGAACTAGCTCGCAGAATTTTTTCATACCAAAAAAAGTATTAAAAATTCTCATCCTAGTTCCCCCTATATGTAATATTATACTTGAACTTTATTCACAATCATAGTTAAGAATGTGTTAAGTTATCTTCTTTTGCGATCTGCGGCTAACCCGATGATTGCGGCGAGGAATGCGATGCCGAGGCCGAGCCATGCTAAGAAAGCGGTACTCTTTTCACTGGTTTGTGGCAAGTACATGTGACCATTCTTATCAACGTAACCCACTGCTTGACCTTTAGCGTTGAGGATTTGACCCTTGGTGTTAATGGTGTAGCCATTTGGTAAAGTTTCACCATCAGGAGCTGCTACACCCTTTGGGCGAGCAGTATTTTCAGCATGTGGCATTACGTTGTTTGTAGTGCCGTTAGCCTTGTTTCTACCTTTAATAGTTTCGCCATGAACTGAAGAGTTGTAATTGTAACCCTTTCCCTTCTTTGGAGCTGCCGGCTTATTTGGGTGTTTCTTAGCTGGTTCAGTTGGCTTAGCCGGCTTGCTTGGTAGCATCTGTAGGAGCTTCAGTATTATCTGCAGCTGATGTTTCGTCAGCTGGCTCTGTAGTCTTTTCTTCCTTTACATCTGCATTTGTAGTTGGATCAGTAGCAGCTTTATCATCTGTTACAGGAGTTTCAACTTTTACATCTTCTGTCTTAACATCATTCTTTGCTTCACTAGTAGAAGCATCAGCCTTTTCAGAAGTAGCTTGCACTGCAGTATCATTGGCATCAGCATGTACAGTTTGTGCACCCAAGCCTAAAAAACTTAATCCAATTAATACACTAGCAGCACCAATAGTTAACTTACGAATAGAAAAGTGTTGTTGAATATTTCTCATTTGTCTCATTTTGCGTCCCTCGAAGACAACCTAGTGTTTAATCTCTTGTCATATTTGTTATTTATAGTAATTTCAAGTGTTTATGCAATTTTTCTACTATAAAATTTATAACAATTAAAAAACGCCATATAAAAGGAATATCAACTCATAACAAAGCTGTTTTTTAATACAAAAAAAGACCGAGCTCATCACTCGGTCTAAATTATTTAATTAAGCCTTATTTTCCTTAACGTACTGCTCCAGTCGCTTCAACCCTTCCTTAATGTTGTCCATCGAAGTTGCGTAAGACAAACGAATATAGCCTTCGCCGCCCTTGGCAAAGAATGAACCAGCAACCACAGCCACGCGGCCTTTCTCAGCTAAATCATAGATGAACTTGGTATCATCTTGTTCAAGCCCTGCCGGAATCTTAGCAAAAATGTAGAAGGCACCCTTTGGCTTGACGCATTCAAAGCCCAATTTGGTTAAACCATCATAAAGCACATCGCGACGCTTCTGGAATTCTTTTTTCATTGGCAAAGCATCGTCTTTGCCGTTAACCAGGGCCTCTTCAGCCGCATCCTGCATTGGCGTTGGCTCCGTCGTGGTAATCGCTTGATGAATCTTGGCAATTTGATCCAAAATCGGCTTAGGTGCAGCCACCACACCGATCCGGTAACCTGTCATCGCCCATGCCTTGGACACACCGTTCATCAATACGACTTGATCATGCAAGGTCTTTTCCATCGAAGCATGTGGCTGATCATAATTGAGTTCGCTGTAAATTTCATCGGCAAGAACAAAGATTGGCTTGTCACGCACCGCATCAGCTAATGCATCGAGCTCATCTTGCGTGTACATAACGCCCGTTGGGTTTGTTGGATAGTTCATCACCAATGCCTTTACTCGATCGCCGTATTTATCCAAAGCTGCTTGCAATTTATCCGGCGTTAATTTGAAGTCATCGTCAGAAGTGTCGATTTGTTCAACCGTTGCACCCATGGATAGGGCATCCCCAATATAAAGCGGAAAAATTGGTGTTGGCACCAAAACAACGTCGCCTGGATTAAGCACCGCAGTCAAAAAGTCGTAGATCGACTCCGTTACCCCATTGGTGATCAAAATTTCGCTTGGGTCGTATTTTTGTCCATATTTTTCAGCTAAAAAATCGGCTGCCGCCTTGCGCAAACCTGGAGTCCCGTTAGATGGCGCATAGTGCGAGTGGTTGTTAGCGATGCTGGCTTCGGCCGCTTTTTTAATATGCTCTGGTGTGTTAAAGTCAGGCTCACCAATTGTGAATTTGATAATGTCGGGGATTTTGTTGGTGTAAGCCGCAAAGGCTAAAATCTGCCCTGGCTTTTGTTCAACCAAGCCTTTTTTCATGTGTTTTGTTAAGTCGACCATAGTTTTTCCTCCTTATATCGAACTAAATTAATTCAAATATAGGAGTCTTTTTAATCTTTGTCAAAGAAAAAATTAATTCTTACTTTTTATCTTTTTCCACAAACTCCACTACAAATCTGTCAAAGTGTCCATAACTCTACACATTGCACTACTTCTGTGCTTAATTTAGAACCCCATAACTATTAAACTTGGTGCATAAATTCAGAATTAATGATCCTAAATCAGACAGTCGTTCTAACCAATCTAAATAGAACTGATTACCTTTTAAAAAAAGATCATGGCATAAAAAGATCATTCAAATACGATAAATCGTAAATGAATGATCTAGAAGCTTAAAATATCAATTTGGCAATGTATGCCTTCTTTATAGGAAAGCTTAAATTATAGTGTGTTAGCCACTTTTACATATTGGTTCTTACCAATTTGATAATAAGTCTTATTATTAAATCTAAACTTTTCAGCATTATTTAAAGCTAAGATATTTGTTCCCTTCTTTAAAAGTTTAGCATTTTTCACACGTTTTCCATTTTGATCATAGACAAAAGCATTACGTGTCAACTTAAGCTTTTTAGCTGGTTGAACAACAGTATTAGCAACCTTTACAAATTGATTATCACCAAGTTTATAGTATTGGACTCCTTTAACCGTAAATTTATCAGCATTATTCAAAGCATAGATCCACTTGTTCTTATTTAGAACAATTTTCTTGCCATGTTTCTTAACAACGTTGCCTTTAGTATCATAAACAAAAGCATTATGCTTCAATTGTAATCTCTTACCTGCTTGTAAGACAGTATTAGCAACTTTTACATATTGATTCTTACCAACTTGATAGAATTTTACGCCTTTGATGACATAAACATGACCATTTTGAAGGGCGCTAATTGTTTGTCCTTTCTTCAAACTTGACTTCTTGTTTGGGTTGCTGGTTAAAACAACTTCGCCGTTTTCATCATATAAGTAAGCATTGTGCAGAAGTGGGAATGATTTTGTAGTTAAGACAGTATCGCTTAAATCATTCTTCTTTTCTCCATTTTTATCTAAAACAGTTGAAGTAGTATCTGAAACTACAGATTGATTATTGTTTGGAACTTCTGCCACATAATTTGGATCATAATCAACAGTAATCTTCTTTTCAACCTTATTACCTACTTGATCAACCACGTAAACAGTAAATACATGAGTTGTTGGTTGATTATTATCATCATTTAAATTGAAACTTTCTTCAAAATTATGTGGTCCATATGGATTTACATCTTCATTATCAGTATTCAAGCCGGCCAATTTATTGTAGCCTGAGTTTAAGAATTCACGATAGATATTATCTCCATTTACATAGAGTCTGTAACCATCCAAATTATCGTTGACAACCCCCGCAAGTTTAAAGACAGGGTTATTGGTCTTAACATGAAGTTCATTTCCATTAACTTGATCAACATTTAAAGTTGGTACCACAGTATCTAAAATGATATTTAAAGTACCGCGAACCTTTTGTCCGTTTTCATCAGTATAGATATATGCAACTGGACGTTGACCGACATTTTCTGCGTCAAACGTAAAGCTGAATTTACCATCTTTATCTAGTTTAACTTGATTTTGTGGAGCATTTTCATCTGAACTATCAGCTAATACAGTCAATGATTTGACATCAGAATCAACGTGACCGGTAACCGTAAACTTCTTAGTTGCAGGATCGTAGTAACCCTTAGTTACTGCGTTTTGACCAAAACGAGTAGTATTGTTATCGTTTAAATAATCAAAATGGATTGCTGGGTTAGGATCAGTGCGCGTAGTTAAATCAGATAAAGCATGTCCTGGATATGCAGTTGGGCCAAATGCACTAACATCAGCTGCTTCATCTTTTACATCTACCCCTAAATCATCACGATTAGTGTAAAGCTTTCTGTCAACTTTATCGGTGGTGTAGTAAACACCTAAGTGATTTGAACTAGCTACACCATCCTTACTGGTAACTTGTTTATCATTATAAGCTGGACCGCTAACTTCAGTCCAACCAGTTAAAAGCGCACGCCTAAAGATACCATCTTTTCCTTTATTGATTGAAGTATGAACATGGAAAGTAGCTACACCATTTTCTACTTTCCCTTCATATAATTCACCAGTAAAGTAATCTTGAGCATAAGCTTTAACATTGTTGCCCCTTGGTACAGCTGCTTGGACAACTGCATCGTTTGGATCATTAGTTTCAACTGAGTAGATACTTACACCAAAGTTACCATCAAAGCCATCAACATTTTGCCAATTGAAGAATGCTTGTGGAGTGAATGGGGTAAATGATTTCAAAACATTTTTACCAGCTTGATCACTTGAAAATACTAATTCCGTATCGTCTGCTTTAACAGGTACTTCATATTTTCCATCATGAACCTGAACTAATTTACCATTTAAGTAAAAGTCTTCATTAGCTGAGCCATACAAAGTATAGGTATTATTTTCTTTATTATAATCGGCTGAATTTTTATCAAATTCTAAACCATCAGTTGCATTCCAAACAGAAACTGCTGGTTTATCTTTAACTCCTGCTACATCAACAGTTTGAACAGTAGTATTGTTTGCAACATCGCTCAATGCAACAGATACTTTATTCAAACTTCCGCTCAATGCAGCTAAGGTATCTGGACTTAGGACAAAATTAAAGTGTCCCTTAGTTTTGACATTATTGTCAAAACCAGACTCACCATCATTTAACTTATAGCCAAAGACCTTATCATTTACCTTAACTGTTGCATATGAATAATTTGTAAATCCAGCACCTGCATCTTCATAATTACCTGATAAAGTATGAGATGCTGCATCATATTTAACACTTAAGTTAGGAGCTTTAGTATCAACTTCAACTGGAAAGTCCGCAGTTTGCTTTTGATTTGGACCTTCATTCCATAAAGTGGCTACAAAACGGTAAGTATACTTTCCATCAGGAGCTGTTACCATTTGACCAGTCTTAGTATCATAAACCTTTCCGTCCCATTCAAAAGCATCAGGATTATCACGCATTGAAACTGAAAGACTGGCATCTTTAGTTACACCATTTTCATCATAGGACTTATCAACACCTTGAATGTCAGATACCACACGAACTACATTACCTTTTGCATCTAAAATCTCAACCTTGAGATCTTTTACATTTTGCTTCAAGTAAGCATATGGCTTGATGAGATCACTTTGGTGATCATTATTCGGTGAAAAGGCTACCTTACCACTTTCATACAATTTAGCAACTTCTTGCCAATCATAATTACCATCGATATTTACTAACTGCTTCAAGGATTCCTGATCAGCTACGCCAAGTGGGTAATTATTTTCATTAACTAAACGATTACCTTGAACATCCGGCTTGTCTTCATTAGCATTTTGATCAAAGACATTTTCACTAGTTAGATCACCATAGTAAGCTAAATATGGTACAACCACTGTCGATTTATCTTTGTCGTTAGTAAAGTGAAGCCAACCTTCCACTGGCTGATTCTTAGTTAAACCTTGTAAATCCAAAGTATATTGAAAATCTTTAACTTCTTTTGGAGCTAAAGTAAAACTATTTTGGCCATTTACATGAGCACCAGCCAGTTGAACATCATAAAAGACTCCAGTATCTTCGTCACGCTTTTCGGTATAACCTCCACCTAAATCATCAAAAGTGTACGTTTGTGCTTCATCAGTTAAATTATGGAAAGTAAGAGTTAAAGCTGTTTTTTCACCAACTTGACGTAGAGATAAAGAACTGGTGCCATCTGGTGTTGTTACATAAACCGGATTAGCAGTAGCGGCACCAACATCAATTTGTCCTGCTCCCTGTCTTCTTGGAGAAACTGGTGTAGTATAGCCTTTTTGAGTTTGAATCTTTGCACTGTTCATCAATAATGCTTTAGTAGCAGCCACAAGTTCAGCACCTTTTAATTCTGGATTGGTTTTCTTCAAACGCTGAATTACTAAGGCTGCACTTCCGGCAGCAAAAGGTCCAGCCATTGAGGTACCGCTCATCGTTTGATACTGATTATTATTCACAGTTGAAACAACCTGATAACCTGGTGCGGCTAAATCTGGCTTTAAACTAAAATCTGACAGAGGTCCCCATGATGAGAAGTAAGCCATATCGCTATCTGCACCAGTGTCTGAAGTTTCAGCTGCCACAGTTAAAGCATTCTTCGAAGCCCCAGGATTGGCGACAGTACCAGAATTAAGTGGCTCATAGTTTCCAGCTTCAGAGCCTGAATTATAACCTCTCACAGTAATATTACTTGGGTTATCAACCGAAGCTGAGTTACCGTTGTTGGATGCAGAAATTGAAACAAAAACTCCGTGATCTATAGCATATTGAACCGCCTTTTGTTCAATGTTAGTCAATTGTTGATCAGCCACTCCTTGTCCTAAAGACATCTGAATGACATCCGCGCCTAAATTAGTAGCATCATAAATTGCTCTTGCAACATCGTCAGTTTTTTCGTCAGAAAATTGACCGAAAACTCTCAATTGCATTAATTGAGCTTCTGGAGCAACCCCGACTACATACTGGTTATTTCCATCAGGATGCCCATCTGCTGCAATAATTCCTGATACGTGTTGACCGTGAGGACTATCATTTGGATTTGTATCATCAGAGGTAATGTAATCATTATCTCTATCAGCATAATTATAAACATATGGAAATTTCTCATTCACATATTTTCCGTAACCTTGCTGATCAATCTTCTTTTGCACATCGTCCTTTTTTAGTTTGGGATCAGATGGCATCGTTTGAAAATCTTTATGACTGGGATCTGCACCAGAATCAATTACAGCTACTACTGTATTTTGACCTCTATAACCCTGATTCCACGCCGATTGCACATTTCCCTTCACGTGATCAGCTTGATTAGCTGGTTCAGGTACTGATTGCTTATTGTCTTGTACAACCTGAGTTTGTTGATCCTGAGACTGAGCAGTATCTTGATTTTTTTGCGACTGTACTGCACTTTGCTCATTTTGAGCTTGAACCTTATTTTGATCAGCGTTCTCAGCTTGAGTATCTTCTTGGTTAGTCTCTTGATTAGTATTATTAGAATTCTGTGAGTCATTTTCATTTTCAACCACAGAGACTTTAACATTTGATACTGTTGGATTCTCAGTTGCAGCCTGAGCAGAATTTGCTTGACTTAATAAAACTGTCGATCCAGATGCTAAAGCAATAATAGCTGTAGCCACCCATTTCTTTCGCATGTTCAAGACACCTCTAGCGCGTCTTTGTGTTTCAATCTTATTTAAGTCCTCCCTTGTCTTGAAAACATAATAGTACTTGTTGTGACCTTTTGGCCAGCTATAATTGCTCATACATCATTCCCCCTTCTCTGATGGAAAAATCTTAATATTAAATTAAATTGATATAAGAATACCATCTCCTTTATAAGCTTTCAATAATTATTTTACTTTTTTTATAATTTTCTTTACCAAAAGTAAAAAAATATTTACTACAAATCAAAAAAGGCCACTCCTTTTCTAACAATGTCTTAACTCAATGGCATTGTTGATTAGGAACGTGACCTTTTCTTTTCTAAACGAATGTAATTATCCTATGAATATCTAAATTAAGAACTCCTCTTTCTTCATGTACCAGTGCTTTACCAAAGTAGTAAGTGCAATGTACAAAATCAAAAGTACTAACACTACCAAAACGTAGAATTCTGGGATTGGACCGAATTTCATTACCTTGGTCAAGCTTGGGATGTAAGGCATTGCGGTACCGATCAAGCCTGCACCAATCGTAGCGAGCATGACAACTGGTGAAGAATGTTGTTGGATAAATGGAACGGCTGGATCACGCAATGCTTGAATAACCATTTCTTGTGTCCAAAGTGATTCGATGAACCAACCACTCCAGAAGATTGCCATAAAGACTGCCTTTTGACTTGGAGTAGCAGCCATGTAACTTGCTCCGACAACGCTTGGACAAATCCAGAAGTAAAGCAAGGCAAACGTAATAATATCAAAGACTGAAGAAGTTGGGCCAAAGTAGAACATGAACTTAGGCAACTTTCTTGTCTCCCACTTACGTGGTACTTCCAAATATTTTTCACCAACAGTATCGAATGGAATTGATAGACAAGAGGTTCCGTAGATCAAATCCAAGATCAATAACTGCATTGGCAGCATTGGCAAGAATGGCAAGAATGATGATGCCACTAAGATTGACAAAATATTACCAAAGTTAGATGACAAGGTAATCTTGATATATTTCATCGTGTTTGCAAAGATCTGACGCCCAATTCTTACACCATGTTCCAAAGTACGTAAACTCTTGTGGAGCAAGATAATGTCGGCACTCTTTTTAGCAATATCAACGGCAGTATCAACTGAGATTGCCACGTCGGCCTTCTTCATAGCTGGCGTATCGTTGATCCCATCACCCATGTAGGCAACGGTGTGACCATTTTCTTTCAAAATTTGAATAATTTTGGCCTTGTATTCTGGTGAAAGCTTAACAAAGAGGCTACATTCTTCAACCATCTTTTTAATCTCTTCCTCGCCCTTACCAACGAAGTCTTTTTCACTATAAACATACTCGGTGTTTAAGCCTACTCTTGAAGCAACGCTCTTAGTTACGGCGGCGTTATCACCAGTCAAAATCTTAACGGTGATGCCGTCTTGCTTGAGCTGCTTAAGCACATCCTTAACATCATCCTTAGGTGGATCAAGGAAGGCCAAGAATCCGGTTAGAATCAAATCCTTTTCATCGCTAACATTGAATTCGCCGGCTTGAGCGGGATTGTTTTTATAAGCAAGCAAAACAACTCTCAAACCATCTTTGTTCAAATCTTCAATGTGCTTTAAAACTTTTTCTTTATATTCATCAGTTAAATCACTAATGTGATTGCCAACTTGCACACGATTGCAGCAAGCAAGCATTTCTTCGGCAGCACCCTTGGTTACCAGGATACGACCATCGCCGTGGCGTTTTATCACGACACTCATGCGACGACGCTTGAAGTCGAATGGAATTTCATCGACCTTAGTGTAGTCATGTTTAATTTCTTCAACGTCTAGCTCATCGCTAGCGGCATCGATAATGGCTTGGTCCATCAAATCGTGCATCCCCGTTTGGAAGTACGAATTCAAATAAGCCAACCGCAAAACTTGTGGATTTTCCTTCATATCCAAATTGTAGTGACGTTCCAATACAACCTTGTTTTGGGTCAAAGTACCGGTTTTATCAGTACAAAGAATGTCGGCAGCACCGAAGTTTTGGATGGAGTTCATCTTCTTAACGATGGTGCCGTGCTTGGACATTTCGAGCGAACCCTTAACCAAATTACTAGTAACAATAACTGGCAACATTTCTGGAGTAAGTCCAACGGCTGTAGCGATGGCGAACAGCAAAGCGTTGAGCCAGTTACCTTTAGTCAAACCGTTAATGATCAAAACTAAAGGTGCAATGATGGCAGTCATTGTTAACAATAATTTAGAAATGTTCTTAATACCGACATCAAAGTTAGTTTCCTTAACGTCGTTGTTTGAAATATCCTTAGCCAAACGACCAAAGACAGTTTGTTCACCGGTAGCTAAAACGACACCGACACCTGAACCAGAAACAATAGTTGTTCCTTGATAGATTACATCAGGATAGTCCAAATATTGATCCATGTCTTTTTGATCAGGCTTCTTGGTTGCTATCTTTTCCACAGGTGTGGATTCACCGTTCAAAGAACTTGAGGAACAGAACAAGTCTTTGGTTTGAAGCAATCTAATATCTGCTGGCACCATGTCCCCAGCGTGGATATTAATAATATCGCCGACAACTACTTGCTTGGTAGAAATTTCTTTGTCCTTTTTATTGCGACGAATATTGGTAGTCACGGACACCATGTTCAAGAGGTCTTCAACTGCGTCATTAGTTTTCACATTCTGGATAAAGGACGTTAATCCAGAAATGATGATCATTGTAATCATAATGATCACAGTACTCAAGTCCTTTTGATCTGCCGGCACGAATACGTAGTCGGTAAACAGCGACACCGTTGCTAGCAGCAACAGGACCATTGTGAAAGGAGTGAAGAATGATTCAATGAAGAAATGCAACTTCGTATTGTGCTTCTTGGTTGCAACTTCGTTAAGACCATTCTTCTCCAAACGCTCTTTAGCTTCCGTCGAAGACAGACCGTCTAGCGAACTATGCAGCGTCTTGAGCGCTTCTTCGGGAGTTTGTTGTGCGATTTGCTTAACAAACTCTGTATCGGCCGTCTTCTTATTCATCAGCAACTTATTTTTTGCCATGTTAATCCCACTTTCTGATTAAACATGCAAACAAACTAAAAAGGAGCTAATACCAATTAGTATTAACTCCTTATCTAAGCGATTTTTTCTCGTCGTTCAGTTTTGACACTACGTGACGTAAGCACAGGCTAGCTATCTGGATCTCGCCTTATCTCGACAAGAACTATTTTACTCGTTGGCATCTCTGGATGTTTCCGGGCGATAGCTTGTGTTCACGTAGGAGCCTCACCTAACAGTTTATTTGCTTTTTCAATTTTTGCTTTTTATTATATGCATATTATTTGATAATGCAATTATCTTTACTAAATCGTTAGAAACTATAAGAAAATTTAAAAAAAGATAAAAAGTACGTTTAAAATGAACATGTGTTTTTTATAGTGAAATTTGATATACTATTTTACAGACAAGGGTAGATTGCAACTGCCAATGTTTAGTAGTTTTAGCATGACTAATCACCCCTCAACATTTTATAAACTACGGAGGTGAGAGTTATGCATAATTGGATAGTCTGAAGGTTTAGTGCTCCGTGTTAGCTTGGGCTATTGCAATCAGCACCGTTCTAGGTACTCTGGTTAAATTAGCTATTAATTTGGCTATAGCCTACGCAATAACAAAAAAGCTAATCACAAGGATTAGCTAAGCATACAGTTATCTAAAACTACAATTGAAGTCAACGGCCGCAATCCGTTGGCTTCTTTTCATATACAGATTATAACATGAGATATTTGATACTTAAAAACGAAAAGAGCACCTATTGCGAAATTGGCAGTAGATGCTCTTTTGATTTGTGGTTAAAATTTATTTCTTAGTTTGAGCTTATTTTGCTTTCTTCCAAGTACCGATAACTTTACCATTCTTACTGTAAACATTAATTCTGTAACTCTTAAGAGTACCGCGCATTACAACGGCTTGTTTCTTAGGGGCCTTACCTACAGAACTTGTTCTTACATAGTATGGATGATCTGGATCACCTGAATCGATCTTGTAATATTCTTGACCGTTAAATTTGTACACACGTCCATTATCAAGAATCTTGACTTTTTGACCTTGAGTCTTAATTTGATATGCACCGTCTTCTTGAACAACATGACCATTTTCATCATAAATGAAGGCATTGTGTACGAAAATCAACTTGTTCAAATTAGTTACATTGATCTTTGTGTCATCAGGAACAAATACAGAATTGTTAGTTGCTTTTTTCCGGAACTGCAGTTGTGTTTGAAACATTAGAGGTTTTAATGCTAGTAGTTCCAGCTGTAGTAAGATCAAAGCCAGCACCATCATCTGTACCAGTAGGATCCTTCCAAGCTGATGGATTATCTGTTGCAGCTGGATCATCAGTGATATTAATTGTATCTTTTTGCTTTTGGTTTGGATCTACAGTCACCGTATTATGGTGATTATAAATATCAGCTGGGGTAGTTGGAGAAACTTCTTCACGATAACTTGGGGCAGTAGGAGCAATTACTAATTCGCCGTTTATTGAATTGCGTTTTCTACCTTGAATCATAGAGATAGGGACTACTTCTTTAGCACCTTTAAAAACCACGAATTTAAATGCAGGTGTAAATCTATCTCTACCCAATTAAAAATTTTTCCATCCGCATTTTTAGCACTTACAATAGTGGGTAAATTACCATATTCATCGGTTTGTTCAATTAATTTACCAGTAGTTTTATCATCTACTACCCTATTAGCAATATCATCAGGGCGATCGCCACCCATTAGCTTTTTTGCATGATTAATTGGATCACTTTGATTACCCTTACTACCAAATTGATTATCTACAGGTGTCCAACTATACCACTTGTTTGAATCCAATTGTCTAGGCACAGCAACTACTTGAATAACGTCGCCATCTTCAAGAGACATTGAAACAAGGCCTTCTCTTCGATTAGGTCCTTCAACATAGGAAACTGATTTACCATTTTTATCTCTAACTGTACTTATGAAATCATACTCTACGTCACTATCATCAATTTTAGTATGGATGTTTTTACCGTATTTGTCTTTTATATATTTTACTGCATCCCACTCGGTTGAATTGGTGGCATCAATATCAATTTCTTTTTGAGGATCTAAATTATCATGACTTTCAGTAATTTGATGAGCATCCTCTTTTGTACCAGCATGTTGCACTTTAACTGCTGAATTTTCAGAATCGGGTTTTGCTACGGGGTTGGTGGTTGAATCACCTTGTGGTGCTTTTTCGTCAGTCGCAGTACCAGTGCCTGAATTTGCTGGAGTTGGGGGTTTACCATTTGTGCTGCCAGCTGTTTGAGTACCATTTTGTTGTTCACCAACACCATTAGTACTCTTACCTTGTTTGTTGATCACCTTGGGTACCATTAGCTTCACCAGCGGCACCTTGTTGACCGCCTTGGGCATTATTACTTTGAGCTGGTTTTTCCATAGCATCAGCTTTGACAACATTATTATTCATTGCCAAAGGTGCGCAGCCAAAATAGCGCTGACAATAAAAATACCATATCTATATCTTCTTCTCATGTTCTTAACTCCCACTAGAATTACTTAATCATTTAAAACACCATTATCGTAATTTCATAACTAAAGGAGTTCAATAGTTTGGTCATATATGCACACAATTTATTAATGCATGATACATATGTAAAGAAAAGTATTTACAGCCAGTCGTATATAAATGGATTCGACTTTATTTTTTGCACAAAAAAAGATCAGGCTCACTGCCTGATCTGACTTATTGGGTTAGCTGGGTTCAATAACCTAACGTCAAGAACCGCTTTATATCAATGCTTTTAGCATTTCATAAAAAATATTGTAGCCGAATTTTGTAGCCTTTTGCATAAAATTGCAAAATTGAAAGCCAAAATATTGTAGCCAAAAACAAAAATATTGTAGCCGATCTTTTAAGCTTTTCGCATGTATACTCCAAAATTACTTGCTGTCTTTTGCTTTCTCTGTTGAGTTAAATGGATATACACGTCTTCCGTAATATCCGCATTCTTATGTCCCAATCGCTCCTGCACTTCTTTTAGTGGAATCCTAGCATCAAATAATAAAGATGCATGCGTATGTCTGAATCCGTGTAAATTGATATGTGGCAAGCCTGCCTTTTTGGCAATTTCATCATTCCAATTAGATGCCGTAGTCTCTGACATTGGAAAATTCGTTGGATATTTGTGATACCTGTAACCTTCAAATAAATACAATTTACCAATAGCCTTGCTATTATTTATTCCAATCGGAACGACGTTAGCTTCGTTTCTTTCGATTAATTGCTCTCGTTGCCATTCTCTTAAAACTTGTAGCGTATCATCATCAAGTGCAATAGTCCTGATACTTGATTCCGTCTTTGGTTTTTGAATTAATGGACGATTATCCAACCCCTTTGAGGTCGTCTTATTGACTGTCAATGTCTTATTATTAAAGTCGATGTCTCGCCACTGCAATGCGAGAGCCTCGCCACGTCTTAAACCACAATATCCTAGAATTTGAAAGTAAGCATAAGCTTTTAATTTGAATTTCTTAGCATATTCCAAAAATCGCTCCAATTCAGCTCTTGTATAGAACTTTTTAGAGCTTTTTTTAGTATACAGGCTTTCAACGTCTTTCTCATTCTTCTTTGGTTTAGGACGGATTACCTTGCTCATCGGATTAGATTTAATTAATTCTAAGTGTTCGGCATACTTGAATATATCGTTGGCATAGCGAATATATCGAGTGAATGTCTTTGGCGCTTGCTTAAACCATTTTTCAACGGCATGCTGACATCTGACAACCGTAATCCGATCAATGTATAAATTACCTATTTCTGGTAAGACATGATCTTCAATAATTCGTTTGGTAGTTGCTAACGTGCTTTCTTTCACTCCATTGGCATAGTTGGCGCACCATTCTTTATAAACATCTTTGAATTTATAATGCTTTTGCTTCTTGAATGAGTACTGACCGCTCTTTATTGCCTGCTTAATTGAAAGATATGATTTTTCGGCATCATCTAAGTTGTTAAAGCTCTTGCGGACAAAATTTGAACGACCAGTTGCCTTGTCCTTACCAGCATAAATAGCAAACTTGTAGCGTTTTTTGCCCTTTGGTGTCATGTATTCTTTAATATCACTGCTCATAGTTGTTTACCTCTTTTCAACTATCGGCGCAGATAAGTTTGTCAAAGGATTCTAACCATGAACTTGTAATATTATTCCCACTTTATTGGGATGCCTGACACTTAACTATTCAAAAGTTTTGCCACCGCTATCAACAAATTTTTGCAATCGCTTTCTAGCTATTTTAGGCGGAGTTAAGCTGTTTTCGGGAAAATCCTCAATATCATTAGCAAATTTTGCAAGTGCGTTAGCCAATTCATAAGTTTTCTGCATAATGTCCGTCTTACCAGCAACTCTAAGAAAAACATCCTTATGTTGGCAATAATCAACTAATTTATCATTTACATCTTTATCAAAAATATCGCTAATGGAGGTAGATTCTAATTTAGTATCTACGTGACTTAAAGCACTAATGAAGTTACCGACGATATCATTTAAAGTATTTTCATCCGTGCTTTTCTCGGTATATAAGCATTCTTTGCCTAGATCAGTTAAGAAAATAAAATGAAAATTCTCTTCAAAATAATTCTTAACCTCTTCTGCAAAGTTGCTCAGCTCACTAGTTGTAAAGGTTTCTTTTAATATTGCCATTCCTAATATCTTCAAATGCTGATCTATTGAACTAGTGAGAAACGGATCAGCTACTTTTCTTGAATATGATTTACTAATAATTTCAAAAACGTCTACTTCACTAAAAGTATTACCTTGCAAGTAAGAAATTGGAACATCAAAAAAGTTGGCTAGCTTCTGCCATGTTTCAAGTTTTGGCTCACGCTTTTCTGTTTCATATTGGCTCAAAGTATTATTCTTTAAATCTAATTGCTTGCCCACTTCATTCAAAGTTAAGCCTTTTTCTTTTCTTATTTCTCTCAATCTATTCATAGTCTCACCTCTTTATTTTTAAATACACTTTACATTATTTCTCTCAAAATGTGAATAATTACATTGACTTTCTCATTTTGAGAGAATAATATATAAGCATAAAGTTCTCGATTTGAGAATTAAAGAGGTGAAAATATGAAGCTTTCAGAGCAACAAGTTACAGCTATCAAGCGTAAACGAGGCGAGTTGGATTTATCTATTACCAACCTCGCAAGCATCACAGGTGTTAGCAAATGGACGCTAATCGACATTTTCAAACACGATCATAGAAATGTTACTTCAACCACTTTTAAGCGATTGAACGATTGGCTCGTCAAAGAATATAACCATGATCTTGTAAAGGAGGTGAACTAAATTGGAATCAATTCAAACAGAGTTAAACCTTGATGGCTTAACGTTCCCTGAACAAGAAATTGGACTGACAGAGCCTGAAAAAAAGGTTCTCAATCTAATTCCATTGGGCAAGGAAAATGCAGTATCAGGCTCTTATATTTGCAATCTGCTAGATATCAGCTCACGACATCTTACGGATCAAGCAAGAAGATTGAGGCTCAAACATTACGACGTTGGCAGTACTACATACGATGGCTATTATCGCTTTCTAAATCCAACGGAGTACTTAAAGTTCATGAATACGCTTTCGAGAGAATTGACACGTAGTGAGCAAGTTATAGAGGCTATGAGGCTTACTCCGATGGCACAAAAAATAACCATTGATACCAATCAAATGGCTATTGTACAAAGTGGACTTGATTTTCATGGCTTAGTTTTTCCTAATCAAGAAACCAAACTAAGCGAATTAGAAAAGCGACTGCTTAGTCTGATTCCATTGGGCAAAGAAAGCATGCTGACATGCGCTTATATTGCCAATGCGTTGGACATCTGTACACGCCACGTCAAGAAGTTGGTAAGAAACTTAAGGCTTAAACATTATGACATCGGCAGTACTACTGACGGAGGCTATTATCAATTTCAAACTCCAATGGAGTATTCAGAGTTCATGAACAAGCTTTCAAAAGAATTAGCTCGAAGTAAGCAAGTCATGGAGGCTATGAGACTTACTCCAATGGCACGACAGATAGTAATTGAAACCAATCGGACAGCGTAGAAAGGAAAATCAACATGGAGAAAAGCAATAATCTTAAATTAAATGCATCAATCGAGAATGCGTTAAAGTCAAATACAAAAGTCAAAGAATTGGCAAGCAGTAATCCTGAACTAGGTTCTTATTTAACTCAGTTAGGCAATAACTTAAATGATGCCGTTGGTAGCATTTGCGAGGCTTACGGCATCTTAGACCTTTTGAAAAACAAGATGTCTATTGGTGACAATTATAATGATGACATGACAAGCGAAGCCAATTCCATTAGAGCCGTGCTAAAAATTCTTACCACATCAATGGAAAAGGTTTCAGATACAGTAGATTTAATGGACTACACGGCATTTAAGGAGAAATAGAACGATGCAATTTGTATTAGATGATGAACAGATAGCAGAAATTAGAAAAATCGTGTTCTCTGTTGTTCAGGACAGCATCAAGCAAGTTGAAAATGAGCGCCCTTATCTGAATCGCAAAGATATTGCAAAATATTTTGGCGTTGCTGAATCAACTATCAGTTATTGGGCAAGTCTGGGCATGCCTGTCGCTGTCGTGGACGGTCGCAAACTGTACGGCAAGCAGTCTATAACTCAATGGTTAAAAGCTCACGAGACACGATTACAAGAGCAAGAAAAAACGCCCGTAACTATTGCAGTAGCTACGAGCGATAAGTAAAAACATTTCCAATAATTTTTACATTTTTAATTATAACAGTTTGTTGGCGCAGACGAGTTTGTCAAAAGATTTTAACCATAATTTCTTGTTATTGGCGTTCCACTATGGAGCGCTTTTTTATTAACGAAAGAAAGACAAAAATGGCAATTTCACTAAGTCAAAATAAAAATTCGAGCGTCTTATGTAAATACCCCGCTAGCCCTTTACTTTTTACACTTTCTGATAAAAATACTGCCAACGATTGTGAAATTAGTTTGGACGAAATTACAGTATCAGGAGACATCGATATCGACAAGTGTAAAGACAGATTAAGAGAAAATAATTGGATTCTGACGTCTGTAAGTAGAATTGATGGTCAACCTACTACATACAACCTGTTTAGAGATGCTGACAGCATTGCCACGCTATCAAAGAATAAATATTACTCTGATAGTTGGCGCATCGATACATCCAACCACCTGACAGCGCAGGAGAAACGGCAGATAACTAATATAACCAAGATATTCAATAAACCACGCATAACACGAATTGATATAGCTGTCGACTTCATTAATTTTGACGATGCAGGAATGATTTACACGCTCTATAGACCTCACACCAAGACGTTTCTCACGATTGGCGCAAATGGTAAGCTGGAATCAATTACAGCAGGAGTACGTAAGTCGAGGCAGGTTTATCGATACTATGACAAGTTGGTCGAGTTACAACAAAAACGAGTAACAGTGCCCGATTATATAAAGAATTGGGAACGTGCAGAGCTTCAACTACGACAGACAAAGACATATAACACGGTGCAAGATTGGGGCGACAGAGTGGTCAAGATGCTGAATTGCTTATCCTTGCCCGAAGTAACTAGGCTAGCGGTGCCCGATGTCCGAGAGCGAGCAATGATAAACCAACTCTTACACCACCCCGACGAGTTCCAAAACGTTTCATCAAAGACGAGAGCAAAATACAGAAAGAAGATAAGAGAATTACATAAAAAAAGCACTCCAACTAGAATCAAGTTAGCAATGGAGGTGCTTCAAAACAGGAAAAACGATATTCAAAAAGAAATAAATTCATTCTTGTAGCTATTATACAAGATAAGCGTACCAACGAGGCACGCTTATTTTTATGTCTTAGTTTCTTTGCATAGTTTGTTTTACCGTGTCTGCTAAATGGCAAGAAACTAAGATAGCAAGCTCAATTTCTAAATCATGCAATTTTGTCGCTTATGGTCAACTTGAAAGCAAGATACAAGCTAGCACGATAAGCAGAAAGGCAATTTAACAACAGAGACAGATTATAAGCGTATCTATAAATACGGACATGCCAAAAAGATGCGTCCAATTTTGTGGAGGTGTTAGGAATGCGCTCAAAATTGAGCAGATGTCCCCAATTTTGGATAGATGTTAAGCCGTGCTACATGCTCTTAACAACTTAACAAAACCTAACATGAAATAAAAAATAGATGTTCAACCATACTGAACCCTTATAAAACCCCTTGTCAGATCATTAAAAAGCTAACAATAGCTAACGCTAAGCCCATAAAAAGAGAGCAAAACCGAACGTATCACCTCAAAAAACATCAATAGAACCTGTCAAAACCTGTCCTGAACCTGAAAAAACCTGAACTATGATTCGTAATTAACTACCATCATGGCGGTTTCCCCGACGACGGAGAAATCAAGCATAATTAGCCAAAAAAGCTCGATAATCAAGCATGAAGACAAAAAGCGACTACGCAATTTTGCGCAGTCGAAGATAAGATACAAGCGTACCTAAAGTACGGTCGTTTCTAGCTCCGTACTTGAAGCAAGTATGCTGGTATCTATTGAATAAGGGCATCATTGAAACAGTAATACCCGCTTAAATTCCGTACGAAATTGAAGCAATACAATGAGGGCGTACTTATGAGTACACCTTGCAAGAGTGGTGAAACTCATTTTATTAGACAGATGCCCCCAATTTTGGGGACATGCATGCAATAACTCACTGCATAAAATTCAGCAGTCAAAAGGTAGTAGCAAAACACGACACCCTCATCAACTGACTATCGAAAATTGGGCAGTGAAATTGATGTATACATTCCGTGTACAACAGACAAGGTGCAAAATGGCACGAAATTAGCCGATTATGTGCCGTTAAGCGTCGGATGCAAAACAGGCACGACGGTAAGCGACAACCGTATCTACGGATATACTTGCAAATACTCCGATTTAGAAATATTGTGCCAGCTTCACAATTCTCCCGTTTTGATAATTTTGTGTAATTTTCACAATATCGGCATTTTGTCGACTTTGTGCGAGTTTTACCAAAGTTCATGAAAGCCTTGCGCATCATGCGTTTGAGTACATTTTTAATCAATCTACCCTACGATTACCCCCATTTTGTCTCATGTCGAATCAGCAAAGGACCACCACGAAACCACTCATCAACAAACATCAAGATAATAAAAAACTCACTATGCAATTTTGCTTAGTGAGAACTAATATCTTCAATCTTGACGAGATGCAACGAGCTAAGTTTGGCTTAGTTCGATTATCGAACCAACGCCCGACTTAATGGCATAGACATTGAAGCGCCCCGCAAACTCATTCATAGCTTGCCTCTTTAATACTGCATATCTGGAATGCTCATAGCCAACCTCTTTCATGGTTTCAATATTGCTTATTTCTTTTAGGTAGACATCAATCAATATTGTTTTATATGGCTTTCTCGGCTCGTTTTTGCATTCATTAATTGCTAATGCTATGCAATATGCAATGGTTTCAGCCTGTATTATTCTCGTCGGATAGCTTTCATCATTGGATGGCTTTATATTGCTAATATTTTCGGGCATCAAGTCCAAAGGCAGTAAGCCTGAAATACTCAATATTCTATCAAAATATTTATTAAAGAACTGGTAAGCACTCACTACCACAGTTGTATTACTCATTGCTTCTTAACCTCGCTTTTTATATAAGAATATTTTACCTGACACTGGATAACTTTTCGTTATTGAGCCAATGAGGTGAGCTTATTTTGATTCTAGCGAGTTTTAAAAGTAAATATGTATAATCATACTCAAATTGTTAAAACGTCTTAGAGCGCCCAATATACGGGCGAGGCATCCCTATAACTAAAAATGGCTTACCTCGTAATTGAGATAAGCCATAACTATGAATAGTGATATCAAGTTAATTATAACATTAAAACCCTTTGACAAACTCACCTGCGCCCAAAATTATTTAGACTGCTGGGTCATTTAGACCAATTTCTCTAAAACTGATTTTTCCAAAATATTGTAGCCAAATTTTGTAGCCTTTTTGCTAATTTCAGAAAATTTCAAAGAATTTCAGAAAAAGAAAAAAGCTTTAATACCAACGTTTTCAGACGTTAGGCATTAAAGCTAACTAATTTATATTGGGTTAGCTGGATTCGAACCAGCGCATGATGGTACCAAAAACCATTGCCTTACCACTTGGCTATAACCCAATCTTCAAACCTTTTACTTGATTGGTTCTATTTGAACGATCTCTCAACCGCTCAACAGTTAATAGTATAGGGGAATGACAAATAAAATGCAAGTAAAAATTTGAATTTTTTGAATTAATTTTAGTTGTCCAATTTTTCGACTATAAATAATCATAATTAGAATAACTATGATTATCACATTTTATCTACTTTTCTCTTTCACCTTATTCATCAACTCAAAATTATTCGTAAAAATCCCAGCTACACCTAGTTTGAAATACCGCTTTGCAATTCTCGGATTATCCACCGTCCAAATCCGCTGCGTTACCTTACTTGGCAAATAGAAATGCGGATGAATGGCCGCAAAGTGATTTTTCTTCACAAAACGCTCTGGCAAAGCCACCGGCATCTTCGTTAAAAAGCAGTACTGCTGATGCAAATCGATCCGTTGGCAATTTTTCAAGGTCTGGTAATTGAAGGAAGAGAAGATGATGGGATGGACAAAATGATACTTCTTGGCTAATGCTAAAACGATGCCTTCGATTCCAACATCATGAACCTTGTTGGTCTTAAATTCCAGGTTGATATAAATATTCCTATTTTGTAAAACTTCAAACAATTCGCTGAGCATCGGCACCGGCTCACTATTAGCTAAATGAAACTTCCTAAGTTCGCTTATCGTGTAGTTTTTGATAAAACCCGTTCCATCAGTCGTACGGTCGATTTCTTCATCGTGCATCACCACTGGTACCTTGTCCTTAGTCAAATGCACATCGAACTCCACGCCTTCTGCGCTATGCGTCACCGCATAACGGAAGCCTTCAAGTGAATTCTCCGCAAACTTCACCGGCAAGCCGCGGTGAGCAAAAACGATTGTGTTCGTCATAATTTTACCCTCAAAAAAATACCGCCTTGCGGCGGCATCTTTTCTTTATTTATTAATCCAAAACAATAGCACCTTGAGTTGCTAAGACATCTCTTACAAGAGTCTTAACGTCTCTTCTTTCAACCATACCGTCAGTTTCTTCAATGTATTCTTCGTAATGTGGTGTTTGCACGTGGTTGTCGTATGCTTGATCATTTGCATAAACTTCAACAAAATACCATTCATTGGGATTTTCTTTGTTGGTACCGGACATCATAATTTCCATGCCTGGTTCAGAAGCAATACTTGTAGTAATTTCCTTCTTAACTGAGTGAGCAAATGCTTCTTCGTTACCCTTCTTAACTTCAACCTTAACTAAACGCATAACGAAGTTGTCTGCGTAACTGTTTAAAGCCTTTTGGGCATGAGTAGTAATTACTTCTGGCTTCAAATCGATAACTTTCTTGCTAGTAGCAATCTTGTCAATTACTTCAGCAAAGTCATCAACGTGAGATTCAGCAATGTGTAAATCTTCTGCACCCTTGTTGCGAAACAATTCTACTTCGTAATTGTCTTCGCCTTGTGCGTCGTCGTGGCCGCTACCAATAAGCAAAGTACCTTCTTCTGCAGGAATTGAATCATGCATATTCTTTTCCGCTTCACGAATATATTCGCTACGATCATTTTCTGCAATATTTAACTTAGTAATTTTAAAAATTGGTGTTTCATCCATTTTTCTTCTAGCCTCGTATCATAATTTTTACACACTTATTATAAGCTAATGTACCAAATTCGAACGACTAATTACCAGTTATTTGATCGATTCGCACATTTTTGGCAGGCCAAACGTTTTCTTCATATTCAACATCATTGCCATCGCTCTTAAGCAAAGCAAATTCGGCATTATGAAAGCCGGTAAACTTGGCACCACCGGCGCGCTCACGGATGTAGTGGCCCATGCTGTCGCCGTGACCCACAACTAGGATATTTTCGCCATCCTGGGCATCCCGCAAGATCAAATTCATCCCGCGTTCCATTCGCTCAGTTACTTCACGGTCATCTTCGATCGTGCTGCTGCCAATAAAACGCCTAAATAATGGCCAGAGCAGAATATTTCTACCCTCATAAATGCCGTAGTCTTTTTCTTTTAGTTCCTTCAAGCGATCATATTCCATCTCAGGACCAGCGATAATTTCAAGCGTATCGCTAGCACGCTCCTGCGTAGAACAATATGCCCGATCAAAGCTGATGCCATTTTGTGCAAAATAATCGCGCGTAGCTTCAATTTGCTTAATCCCCAATGGAGTCAAAGCAGAATCACAGCTACCTTGCATCCGATGTTCTTTATTGAATAAAGTCTGTCCATGTCTAACCAAATACAAATTTATTGTCATTTAAAGTTATCCCAAATCTTTTGCGGGCCACACATAATCATCAAAATGAACTTTATCGCCATCAACCGTTAACTTAACAATTGAAGCATTGGCAAAACCAGGAAAGTTAGGGCTATCAGTAGCAGCTCTAACATACTTAGCCAAAATATCGCCATGACCGCAAATAAGTGCAGTTTCACCGTCGTCAACGCTGTCTAAGATTTCAACAACGGCACGACGCATACGCGCTACAACGTCCTCGTCTTTTTCCATGGTTGGATCAACATTAGGATTGTTGTAGTTCCATGGCAACAAGAATTCATCGCGCCCTTCAAAAATACCATAGCATTTTTCCCGCAAGTCTTTCAAACGCGTATATGGCATCTTGTGGTCGGTGATAATTTCAAGCGTATCACATGCTCTTTCTTGTGTAGAAGAAAATGCTTTGTCAAAGTGGATGTGATTTTCTTGGAAGTAATCGCGTGCCATTTCTACTTGACGAATACCCTTTTCGTTAAGTGGTGAATCACAACGGCCTTGTACCTTGTGGTAGTAGTTAAAATAAGTTTGTCCATGACGAACAAGATATAAAGTTTTTGTCACAAAAATTTCCCCCGTCTTTTTCGTTTTCTTTATCTTATCAAAAAAGCACGCTTAATGCGTGCTCTTTGGCTATTTTAATTCTAAGGTCTGAAGCTGTTGTTGAATTCTTTACTATCCACAATAAATGATGGCACACTGATGAAGTGCATTGAATATATATTACCGGTTCTTGAAATACTGAAGCCATAGTAATTGTAGTCGCCATCATGACGAGAACCTTGGGTGTTGAAGATGTCACCAGCGTGTTCCCATTCACGGTAAAGATTTCTGTCGCCACGTTGAGCTTCACCAGCACCGGCAAAGCCGAAGATCATTTGCTTCAAGCCAAAGTAAATGTCACGTTTCATTTCACCCATTGGCATGGTCTTTTTATTAATGGTAAAACCAGCCATGTCTTCAACGTAGTTGTCATCTAAGTTAAGGCCATTCTTCTTGCAGGCTCTAACGATTCCGGCAACATAGTGACCATTATCTTTGATACTGTGGCCGTGATCTTGATATTCTTTAGCAACATCATCAGCTAACTTTTGTGTACCTTCGCTGTAAACCCATGGACGCAAGCCAAGTTGCCCACGTGCACTGTTAATTACACGCAAAGAGAATTCAGCCAATTCCTTTTTATCGTTAGCTGAAAGATGGTCAGGATCAATCATCTTGTCATCGTCTTTGCTTTCTCCAGCTACGATACGTGAGAAGTTGTTGATCTCCATACCTTCCATAGAAGCCTTAACGAATTCAGGACTTGGGCTACCCTTATATGCATCAAGCAATGCGGAAAGAGTGTAGCCGCTTGGCATCCTGATTGCTGCTTGAGCATAAAGATTAGTTGCTGGAGCTGCATTCTTCACTGTTTTGACATTTTTAGCCAAAATCCAATAAGAGTTGGCATTAAGCTTATAAGCTGAATATTTCTTCTTGCCAATTCTTATATAACCTTTTTTGGAATAAGAATATTTTCTACTGGCGTAAGCGTAGTAATTAGTCTTTTTGCCCTTCGAAGTATAAAGTCGGACTTTCTTACTGCCTTTTACTTGTACTTTACCCTTGGTAACAGCTTGCACAGTTTGTGGTGTAGCATATTCCGTGACTGCAGTAGCGGAAGTTAGCAAGCAAACACTGGCAAGTAAAGTCATCATTATCTTTTTGAACATATGGTTTACCTCCGTTGTTCCCTGTACACTACCAGTATCCCTTATAACTTATATGGTTATTATAGCAAAAAAGGCGCGCAACTTGAATGTAAGCGCGTGCCTTTTAGCCGTTATTAAATTGTTATTTTCGAGGCTGCTTATTAGTACCAACCGTTTGCTTGCCAGAATGACTTAGCAGCTGACCATGAACCGTAACGACTCTTTACGTAGTTGTCAGCAACTCTTTCTTGGTTGGCAGCTGAGTAGTCACCGTTCAAGTATGAAGCTGAAAGTTGGTATTTACCTACGTATTGACCGTTAGAAGCACTGTATGAGCCACCTGATTCACGGCTAGCAATCCAAGCCTTAGCACTTGCTTCTGAGCCTGATGCGTTTGAAGTGTATGATGAAGCGCTAGTATTTGAAGCAGTTTGAATGTTTTGAGTTTGTGATTGTGCTGGAGCTTGAGTTGAAGCTTGAGCAGTAGTTTGAGTTTGGGTAGCAACTGCGTGGTAACCAATAGTTACGTACTTAGCACGAACCCATTGGTTCTTACCTAAGTCGTACCACTTGTGGCCCTTTGAATCGTAAGCAGTCTTGATAACTTTCCATGAAGTGTTGCTTGCTAAAGTTTGACCAGTTGCTACTGGGTTTTCATAGTTGTTGTATACGCTGATTGAGTTATTTGAAACGTAGTTTACAGTTACTACGCTTGCATCGTTTTGGACGATAGCAGCTTGTGCAGTGTTTGAACCTGCGTTGTTTGCTACTACTAAACCTGTAACTGACATAGCAGCTACTGCAATTGACTTAACTAAGATAGATTTGATTTTCAAAAAAATTCTCTCCTTAAAGTTTAAAAAGTAAATAATAAGTAACGAATTTTCACTTATTCGTCTGTCTCATTCAATTGACAAGTTATATACTACAGTGCTTTCGTTGCAGAACCATAACAGGAATATCACTCGCTTATTAAGAAAGTATTACTGAATGTGTCACCTTTGTAACATTTGTAATATTTATGTAAATTATTTTTGATGATGCAAAATGTTGTTATGTCAACGTTTTAACCCACTTTTTACTTTTTATTTGCTATGTGCAAAAGCATGTTCGCTCTTAACACTCTGAAACATTTCTGCAAAAACTATTACAGAAAAAAAGATCAATGTTATCCATTGACCTTTTTCTACCTATTAATAATGTAATTATTACCTATTTATAGAACGCGCCATTCTTGAAATAGTATGATTCAAGCCGCGAATTGTTTTACTTAATTCAAAGATAGTCTCTGTTGGAGACAACACGCCCCATGCGGCGTCCCCGATATGTTGGATATCGACATCTTGTTTTTAAGCGCAATCTCGCGAATCACGTCCTTGCCAGAACTCTCCTGACTAGTACCAATCGTACTCATTACCAAGCCATCATGTTGATGAACGATTTTGACAATCTTAATCAACTCATCGCTAGTAAATCCTGGCACAGTGCCTACTGCAGGTACCAAAATCACATCGGCTCCTGCATCGATCATTGCCTTCACAGACTCTTCATCTGCTACTGGCTCATCAACACCATCACCATGCATTTTACCTGCAATAATCATGCCGGAGAAATTCTCTTTAGCAGTTCTGACAGCTTGCACAATCATCTTGTTGGTAACGCCGCTGCCTGGATAGCAGACAAAGTTAAAACCTAACTCTTCTGCGCGTCGCATTGATTCAGCCGTCGCAATTCTGCCTTTAGGCAATTCAAACTTGGTTGATTCCATTTTGACATCTGGATCAACTGGCTCCAAATTAACACCGATTGGTCTGCCAGTAAGTTCTTTCAACCTCTTGACAGTGTCTTTTGCGTCCTTAACTTCCAGACCGCTAACTTTAGGCTCAAACACATCAAATAAGTTAAGCAAAATCAGGTCCGCACCAAAGGCAGCCGCAATTTCTGACATCGTTAAGCCATCAATGGCAGGTTGAATTACTACGTTTTCGCTTAAAACGGTCCGGCCTTCGCTAGCCTTAATGCTTTGCTTAAGCTCGTTACCGTTCATTTTTAACAATTCACTAGAATTTGCACTAATTAATCTTGCTATCATTATTTAGCCTTATTTTCTTCCATAAGTTGACGCTTGTTCAATGCGGACATGAATGGCATGTAAATCAAAACGTCTAATACAATATTGATCAGCTGCAAAATTGATCCTGTGATACTACTAGTTACCAAGAATCCAGAAATAAGTGGTGGCATAGTCCAAGTAATAACAGTACCGTTACATAATGGAACTAAGCCCCCAGATTTCTTATCAGCCATAATAATTCCTCTTCCATATACTACAAAAAACAGAGCTCTTACATTATTCTTTGGTATATACCTTTATGGCACTGTAATACAATGAAAGCGCTTAATTTACCAGTATTTTAAAAAAGTTTTTGAGAATATTTTCATCTTTGCAGCAATTGGCTTAAGTGCTATAGTTAAGGTGTATTTTCAAATAAAAGCGAGGAATAAAAATTATGAGTAAATATGTTGTTACATTAAACGAAGAAGATTTACAAATGATCAAGGATTGTCACTCAAAGAACCCTTCAATCATGAAAGCTATGAACGAAGCTAAGAAAGTCGAAGACTAATAAAATTTTTTGGATCTCTAAATCAAAAAAGACCGAAATTCTAATCGAATTTCGATCTTTTTATTTTTGCTTATTTTTCTTTATTTCTTTTTTTATTCTTCTACTTCAGTTCCTTGCGGATTGTTATAGTTATAAACCTTTACGACGTCGCCTTTACCGTCTAAAACGACGACGTTGCCGTCATTATGTGGATAAATTAACGGATCAGAGTGCGAGCCACCATCCGTAAAGACGCGAGCAGGTTCGCCCGGATATTGCATCTTTCTCACAATACAATGATCTGGCGACAAGCGATTCATCAAGCGACCATCGTCAAACACGCCTTCTAGTCCACAAGTTGGCGTATGACCCACGACGATTGTCTTCTTGGTCTTATTATGAGCGATCTTTTTATTTAAAGTGTCGGAATACCAAAATCTTTCTCTGGCCCAGACGCGGTAAAAGTCATAATCGATCTTAAAGCCATGATCAACACTATTATATGTAGCCGGATCATTATACTTTTCATCTGGTCTTACGCCGCCGTGAACGAACACGATGTTGGGCGTTTCATACATGATCGGGCATCCCGTCAAAAAGCGATAATACCTGCTTGCGCGCAATTTTTCTGGCGTAGCAACTTCTCCCAACAATTGTCTTAACGTGTCACTACCACCATTAAAGAACCAGATCCCATCTTGATGTTCACGTTCATTGGCATAATTAAGCAGCATTTGTTCATGGTTGCCCAATAAAACAATGGCCCCTTCACTTTTTTGTTCAATTAAATAGTCCAGCACTTCCTTTACGCTGTCGCGACCATCGATGTAATCACCACCGGTAACCAGCTGAGCATATGGGAAGTCTTTTTTGGCTTGTTCAATTAGACCAAGCGTCTCATGATTGCCATGAATATCAGAAATAAAAATATAGTTTTCCTTCACTCGATCGTCTGCCAACGTGTTGTTAATAATCTTTTGGGTCATTTTGCTCGCTCTTCTTTATTTCTTTTCTTTAATAATATAAATTGGTCTTCGCTTAACTTGCAAATATATTCGGCCAATATAGCGACCGACCAGTCCTATGCATAATAATTGTAAACCACCGATTAAGAGAATGATACAAACAAGTGATGACCAACCATTAATAGCATATTGTGGGAAAATCCAGTGCCTTACTACAATAAAAATGATGGCAAAAAATGAAACGATAAATGAAACAAAGCCTAGCCACAGAGTGATGTTTAGTGGTGCTTGAGAAAAGTCGGAAATTCCATCCATCGCATATTTGAATAGTTGCCAAATGGTCCAATCGCTCTTGCCGGCAACACGTTGCACATTGCTGTAGCTGAGGTACTTCGTGTTAAAGCCAACCCAGCTAAAAATTCCTTTTGAAAAGCGGCTGTATTCGGACATCGATAGGACTGCATCAACGACTTGGCGCGTCATCATGCGGTAGTCGCGCACGCCTGGTACCAATTTTGTCTCCGAAATTTTGTTGGCCACCTTATAAAACATGTTGCTCAGCCAGGACTTCAGCTTGCTTTCACCATTGCGGTCCACTCGGCGGCAGCCAACCATATCCCATTCTCCGGTCTTGATCAAATAATACATTTCAATCAATAATTCGGGTGGATCCTGCAGATCGGCATCCATCACGACCACCAAGTCACCAGTTGCGGCTTGCAGACCGGCATAAAGGGCCGCCTCTTTACCAAAGTTTCTCGAAAAAGAAATGTAGTGAACGTGTTCCTTATCTTCTTGTTGGATTTTTTTCAATTCTTTCAGTGTATCGTCGCTTGAACCATCATTGACAAAAATATATTCCGGCTCAACCGGTATTTTTTTGACGATCTTTTTGACCGCTGGATAAAACAGCGGCAATGATTCCTGTTCGTTATAGCAAGGAACAATAATTGATAATTTCTTCATTAATTAACGTTTTTCTTCCTTATATATTTTTATTGCATCCCGCCTTCATTCCATGCGTCTTGCAAAATCTTAGTGAAATACTTTACTTCGTTTTCGTCAAAAATAATCAACAGACCATTTCTGACGATATCCATCTTTTCATCCCCATTGATGCTAAGTTCCAAACTAGAAACAAACAATCCTTCCTCGTCTGGTGCCTTCATTAAGACATACTTAGCTTCGTAGGGCTGAGCTTGACTATCATCCACATATTTTAAAGCAATTCGATCAAGCATTTGTTGCGAAAAGTTAAAGGTTTGGATATTATTTTCGCTTTCCTTTTCACTGGCCCAATTTTGATACTTGTCTGGGGTCACCTCATCGGGCATTTTGATCAGCATGAATTTGTTTTGTTCCTTATTAATAAATAATTGACAAAGTGGCATAATATCGCTTTCCTTTTTTATTACTATTTTCAATACATAATTACATTATAAGGCATAGTTTGAGCAAAGCTTCACAAAACTGACTATAATAAATGTGTGAAAAGAAGTGACTATGATGTTTAACAAAGAAAACGCAATTGATGCTTCTAAATTACACGTTGATTCTTTCAAGTATCAATCAACTGAAAATATGCCAAATGAGATCTATGAAGAATGGCAAGAAAAGCACATGAACGCCAAGATCTTCAGTCTGCAGTTCCGCAACATCGGTCAAAGTGCTGAGTGGCAGGAAATGATCATCATCTGGGCAGATAAATTATAATAAGAGCTCTAATGAAAGCCCCTAAAGGGGCTTTTTTTGACGATTTTTTAAGGGCGGTGCTAAGATTGAAGTTGAGATGATCGACGAATGAAAAAAACTTACTTATATACATTTTTAGGAATAACTTTAAACACAATTGAAAACTCGATGACCATTGTCACTAACTGGGGGAGTATCCTTTGGCCAGCTTCCATTGTTAATATGATGCACGCATTTGGTTGGACAATGTGTGCTTCAATTTTTACTGAGGGAATTGTGATCAGCTTTTTGACCATGATTCTTGAAAGAAGAATGTCATGGAAGCAGTGGCGCAAAGAACTGATCTTTTTGACTCCTTACAGTGTACTGATGCAGGCCTTTGCGACGGTCTGGCGCTGGTGGGGTATTGATAAACTGGACTTCATCCCCCGCTTTGGCGTCGACATCTTGGGCTCACTTATTTCGTTTACAGGTTTAGCCATGTATTCTGAGTGTGCTTGGTGCTTTCACCCACATGATGCTTTGTCATCCTGTTTGAAGAGTCGCTAGAGTCCTAAGATGATGAATCTTTAACATCATCGCTCCTTTGATTGTAATTGGAATTTGTTTCTTCAGGAATCACACAGTTTATGCATTGCACATCGGTACTTTGGGCGGTTTATTAATTCAGAACCGCTTCACTTCATTCTGTCAGATCGCTTATGAAAAATATTTACATGTTTAATTAAAAAAGACACGTGAAATCACCAATGTCATTAAGTTAAGACATTGACACTCAATACCCTTTTTGCGTACAACAAATAAGCCTTTTTATAATATTGGAATTTTTAATTAGGCTACAGCAAACTGGTGCCTTAACTTTAATATGGCGTTTGTCTTTTCGTCCAGATCTGACTGGCACAGTGTACCGACTGATCCTACGTAAAATTTTAAGAAAAGTAGTATCAGTTGAAGAGTAATTATATTGTTTATGAATAATCCTGCAGGACATTTTAAAATTTATGATATAAGTATACTGGCAATGTCGTTGTGGCACATAAGCTTGAGCATTAATCTGACTGACTGTATTAAACATAATCATATGAGCATAGATTTCCATTTCAATAAAATTATCTTGCTTTGAATGAAATTGGATACAGCCTAGATCATACTTTAATTTTCTAAAAGAACTTTCAATGCCCCAACGTAAGTGATACAGTTTTTTCATGCGAGGCAATGGAAACTCCTGGCGATTCAGGTTAGTTAGAAGCACTTCCCACTCATCTTTACCCGTGTCTGGATCACTAATTCTTACTTTGCAAGCACGAAATTTCACAGTACACAGCTTTTCAAAGTCCCAGCTTGCATCTTGAGTATTCTTTGAAAAGTATTTCTTGTAATGATGTCTATAATGCAGTATTAAATGTATTCTTTCGGTATTTTATGCTTCATGTAATAGCTACCTGAAATAGTCACCTTGCAAGAAATATCACGATCGCATTCACAATCAGGCAGAGCTCGAATTTCTTTCATTGCCCCTTGCCCCGTTTTAGTGCGGACAACGTAAAAACAATTATTTAGACGATTACAATTTTCAATTAAATTAAAGCCGGTATACCCACGGTCCATCATGACAATATACTGGCCAACATTTAAATGCTTAAGCAATTGTACAGCTGCAGTTTTTTCATCATAATACGACCTTTCCTAAAAACGTATTTGAAAAGACCGAAACATATAAACAAAAAGAACCGAATCAAAATAATTCGGTTCTTAAAGTCAAGCTTTAGTCAATGTCTTAACTTAATGACATTGATGCTGCTGATAAAACAGATAGTCCTGATAATAGATATGTAACTAATCGGCCTAATGCGGAATCAGGTATCATCAAATCTGAACCTGCTAGAACTATCGAATTAGATACTCCAACCAGCTCTTCAGAAAATAAAGCAATAGAAATATCTGAGAGGGATGCACTAATCAATGAAAGCAGAAGTACGGAACATCAATTAACGCTAGAAGACATCCAAAATTCAGTAGATGTTCAAACTTTGTTAAACCAAACTCATGCTTTGATGGAAATTACAAAGAATATCAGCATTAAACAATTAAGACTCACCAACATTACAGACAGAAGTAAGGTTAAGCATATGCCGATTGATAATGCTTTATTGCATACCCTTGGGAGTATTATCATTGGTAAAAATCTTGATCTGATCTTCATATTTAGAGACGGGAATGTAATATCAATGTGTCCTGAAAGTTGGCTTCAGGTTCAACAACCTGATCAATTAAAAAAGAACTTTGAATGGACGTATTCAGAATGGATGCAGCTTTGGATGAAATACGTTCCGATTATTTAAAATCAAGAAATAAAAAAAGGTTTAATTCCGTAACAGGAATTAAACCTTTTTGTTCCAAAACAATTTTAAATATTAAGTAAATGGTTAATTAGATTCAGAGCTTTGTAATTATGTGGAGAAAAGATTATGAATAGCAATTAATCCTTTTTAACATTAGCAACTTTGACATATTTATTGTTACCAATGCGATAGAACTTTTTACCTTTGATAGTAACAATCTTATCATTATCCAGTGCTAAGATTGTGCTCTTCTTCTTTAGAACAATATGCTTGTGACCTTTCTTAATGGCCTTACCGCTCTTTGTGTAAACAAAAGCGTTATGGATCAAAACTTTGCGTTTCAAAGTATTATTAACTTTGACGTATTCATTTTCTCCAATTTGGTAGAATTTCTTACCGTTGAAGGTAAAGATTTGACCATTGTTCATAGCATGAATAGTTTTACCCAATTTAAGGACAATGTTCTTACCATTTTCTTTAAGAGTAGTAATTCCATCATTTTGATAGATATAAACATTATGAGTCAAAACAATATCAAGAGCTGGTAAAAGCTTATCAGTATCACCATTACCTTGAATTTGTGATGAATCAGCTGAACCAGTATTAGTGATGGAGCCGGTATTACCAGTATCACTAGGGGTTTCTGGGGTTACTGGAGTTTCATCTGGAACTACAGCAATCAACGTGCTAAGTGGCATCAATGTTGTAGTCTTGCCTAAGACAACATTTCCATCGCTGTCTAGCAACTTATCAGCTTTAGACAAATCAACATCATTCAATTCAGCATTACTATCGTTAACATTAAATACTACATAAAGTGTCTTGCCATCTTCTTTGTAAGCGAAAGTAAAGATACCACCTTCACCAGCATTGACTGTCTTTACTGTCTTAGCGATTTCATCATAATTGTTCAATCTTAAGGCAGGTTGACTCTTACGTACATTAACTAATTCTTTGAAGTAGTTAACAAGATCCTGATTGTCTTTGACACGTTTCCAATTAATTTCGTTGACTTCAATTGGTGCATTGTAACTATTATTGTTACCATCTTTAGTTCTTAAAGCTTCTTGGCCGCCATAAACAAATGGCACACCTTCTGCTAACATGATCATTGACGTTGCTAATTTATCACGCTTAATAATATTAGCTTCAGATTCATCAGGTAAAGCCCACTTCAACAAGTCATACAAAGTACGGTTATCGTGACAAGCAACATAGTTGATAGTTTGACTTGGTGATTGGTATGGGTGAATCTGCCAAGTAACACCAGGAATTGCTAAGTCCTTACCGCCCAAGTAGCTGGCAATAAACTTCTTAGCATCAGCTTCATACTTTTCTTCTTTTCCATCACCGATAACCAAACCTGGAGCGTAATTTGGTTCATCAGATCTTACTGAGTTTCTAATATCATCACTGAAGAAGCCAATTGAAGGGATTTTATCTGCGTTGTATTGACCAGCACCGATCTCACGCTTGGTGGTTCTCATATCCCAGCCTTCACCATAAAGAAGCATACCAGGATCAATCTGATTTAATTCATCCCGAATATCATTCATGGTAGTAGTATCAAGCAATGACATAATATCAAAGCGGAAGCCATCAATGTTGTAGTTTTTAGCCCAGTATTTAACTGAATCCAGGATATACTTTCTCATCATCAGACGTTCACTGGCAGTATCATTACCACAACCACTATCAGCTACCATATTGTTATCATCATCGTATTCGAAGTAATAACCTGGAACTGTCTTTTGCAAGGCCTGGTCGTTTGGTGAGTATACGTGGTTGTAAACAACATCCATGATTACTCTAATACCAGCCTTGTGCAAACCGTTGATCATTTCTTTCATTTCCATGATTCTTGCGGTTGGATCAGCTGCGTTGCTTGAATAGCTTCCTTCTGGAACATTATAGTTCTTAGGATCATAACCCCAATTATAAGTTCCATCATTCTTAGTTTCATCAATACTTGCGAAGTCAAACATTGGCATAATTTGAACATGAGTAATGCCTAATGACTTCAAGTAATCCAAACCAGTGACCTGGCCATCAGGAGTTACGCCTGATTCAATCATGCCTAAATATTTACCTTTATCTTTAATATCTGAGTTTGGATCACTCGTAAAGTCACGAATGCTGGTTTCATAGATAATTGCATCAGTTGGGTTTGAGAATGAAGGCATTCTATTAAAGTTATCTGGTTTAATTGCATCATAATCTTCAATAACTGAACGATCACCATTGATGGTTACTGCCTTTGAGTATGGATCATTACTTTTAGTCTCGCTACCATCACCGAAGGTTAAGCTGTAATCATATGCCCACTTCTTGTAATCACCTGGAAGAGATACTGACCAAACGCCCTTATCACCACGAGTCATGACAAATGTCTTAGTTGCAGTTGAGCCATTATCTAATGAGTCATATAAGTTCAAAACAACTTTCTTAGCTGTTGGTGCCCAAAGTTTAATTTGGGTTTGTGCTTGAGTGTAAGTTGCACCTAAATCATCGCCGCCATAGTAATATTGGGCATCGAATTCATCAGATCTGACGTATTTGCCAATATCGATAGACCTAAAGTTGTTGTAAATTCCAATTTGATTATTAGTTAAAATATCAAGATCTTTAGCTGTGGTAATCTTAAATTCTTTACTCTTGCCATTCTGATCAGCGTCAACTGCGGATACATCAACAACTTTATTATCATTCATTTGTAAGATGGCTTTAGCTTCATCTGCGGTCATCTTTTTAGCAGTCTTTATATCTACTGTATTGCGTGATTCCATTGAAGCTGAAGCTAAACTTTCTGGTGCTAAAGCAAAGCTTGGTGTGTAGTAAGCCGTTGTATCTTTATTTACTAAATAAATATCAGTAGTTCCATCACCTGGAAGTGGAGTAAATTCTCTAGTCTCAGTATCACTACCAATTGGTGAAACATAGATCTTGCTAAATGTTTGGCCCGTCAAATCAAAGTCACCAATTTCATCATCATCGTCTTCCTTCGATAATGATACTGCCTTTTTACTTTGATCAGTATCAGTCCAGTAATTAAGACTTGTTGCATCAGTATTACCATGATAATGAACTTTTATTTTAGCTGAATTATAGCTTGGAGTTACATCCTGACTATCATCAGAACCTTCTTTGTACCAAACTTCAGCCTTACCATTATCGTCAACAGTCAATGAACGGTCGGCACCTGTACCATCTTTATCCCAGGAGTCTGTACCTTTAATCAAAACTCCTACTTTTTGTTCATCATTATCGACTGTAATGTTGGCATAATAACCATAATTATCCTGGCCGTCCCAATTATATTGAACACCAGTACTGTTCGGATTCTTGCCCCATACATAAGGTACCCATTTAGTACCATCACCTTGATAGTGAACAACAACTTTAGTTGTGTTCTTTACCGTTTCTGGATCAGATTGAGGTGTTGCAGAAGCTGAATCATTACTTTTTGCATTTGCTGCTGGTTGCGCATTATTTTGCTCAGTTGCAGTAGGTGTAGCTTGATTATCTACATCTTTTGTTTTATCTTGTTTATTAGCCGTTACATGATCTGTATTTTGCTGTGTTTGTTCGGTGTTATTTGCTGCTTGATTTGCGTCAACTTCAGCGGCTTTAACATTGTTAGTCCAAGTTGCACCAAGCCAAAGGCTCAAAATGGCTGATGCACAAACAAATACGCATTTACTTCTACTATAACGGTTTTTATTTTTATTCATTATAGCTTCCTCCTATTTGAATATTTCAGAACAAGCATATATTAAAGCGCTTTCATTAGCAATAGTAAATGTGTATGTTACCGCTAACAATTTTGATTGTTAATCTGTATTTGTACATATGAAAAACCGGATTTATTTTAATTGTTTTTATATTTCAAAAAGAAAAAGGTGGATTTATCAGCATCTAAATGAAGTGAGACCTAAAAGTGAGACACTTTTAGGTCTTTACTATGTCTAAATTTAATAAAGAACAGAAAATAGAAATTTATCGTAAATGGAAAGATGAAAAGATTTCAATAAGTCAGTTGTCTAAAACATATAAAACGAATGTAGCTAATTTGGATTACATGCTTAGATTAATTGATATGTATGGAATCAATGTTTTAGATAGGCCTTATCAGGTTTATTCTAAGGAATTTAAAGAACAAGCAATTGAGCAAGCTGTTTTCAGTACCAAGTCATATGTACAAGTATCACTAGAACTGGGGCTTAAGAGTATTGGCACACTTAGTATTTGGCTTAGAGAATATAAGGAAAACGGGTATAATGTCATTATCAAACAGAAAGGACGCCCTGCCCGTGATCAAAGAGACTCAAAAATCACGCAAGGAATTGGAGAAAGAGATCCAAAAGCTGAAAGAAGAAAACTTGCGATTGCGTATTGTGAACGAATACGTAAAAAAACTGAAGGCCTTGGATCAAGACAAAGATCGAGAGAAATAGCTAAGGCAATTACTGATCTAAGGCATGAATTTAAGGTTAGCTTGAACTATGTCTTAGATGCAATTGCAGAGCATCCAGAGCTGCCTACGATTGCCAGAAGTTCTTACTATAAAATAATTAAACGAAAGCCTAAGAAGCCCAAGCGTTCCAAACTTATTGCAAGGATCAAGGAAATATTTAATCGTCACAAAGGACGCTATGGCTATCGTCGAGTGGCACTCCAGTTAATAAAAGAAGGCTGGAATATTACTGAGAAAACAGTCCGTTACTGGATGCATAAATTGGGTCTTAAGGGTATCAGACGCAACAAGCGTAAGTATTCAAGCTACAAGGGAACTATTTGCAAGATAGCCCCTAATTTAATTCGTCGTGATTTCTTTGCACCAATGCCCAACATGAAATGGTACACTGACATTACTGAATTTCACCTCAATGGTGAAAAGCTTTATCTATCACCTATTTTGGATGGTTGTGGAGGCGATATAGTCTCTTACACTATTTCCAAACATCCAGACATGGAGTTAGTAATGACAATGCTTGATAGGGCTTTTGCCAAGGAAACGGCTCTTAATAATTGCATCTTTCATACTGATCAGGGCTGTCAATACCAAAGTCCAAGATATCAGCGTGCTTTAAAGCTTCATGGTATTACTCAAAGCATGTCTAGAAAAGGTAATTCCATGGATGATGGGCTAATGGAAAACTTCTTTGGCTTGCTCAAAACAGAGATGTTCTATGATCAAGAATACAAGTACCATAGTCTTCAAGAATTAACTCAAGCCATTGAAGAATATATCGAATACTATAACGAAGAAAGGATAAAGAGCAGATTAAAAGGCTTAACTCCGAAAGAATATCGGAATCAAGCCTCTATTAATCCTGTATTTTAAACTGTCTAATTTTTAGGTCTCAGTTCATCATTACAGGTCTTTTTTGTTAGTACTCTGAGTGCTGAATGCCAGAATCGAACTGGCGACCTTCTCTTTACGAGGGAGATGCTCTACCAACTGAGCTAATTCAGCGAACCAACTACATAACACTAGAATTATACCAAAACTAGCGCCAGTTGGCAAAAAAATGCTAGGAGATGAACTCACGAATTTTAATCAACAAATCCTCAATTTCTTTCTCGCTGATCTTTCTATCTTCTTTAATAAAAGTGATAAAACTATCAACATATAAAGTGGCCAGCATATCCTGCTGGAAAGAAGTCAAAGCTTCACCAGTTATTTCCTGATACTTATCAATTAACATTTTTCTTAAATCACGCTTTAAGCAAATTCTACCAGTGTCAATCTTAAGCAAGCTCAAAACTTCCAGACGATGTTCTTTCAAATATGGCAAATTACCTTGATAAATCTTCTCCAATTTTTCCAAAGCAAAGGAGTTGTCGCCCTCTAGTCGCTCAACCAAGATTGTCTTATACACCTGGAGAAATTCCTTATTCATCTTATCAAGCAAGTCATATTTATCCACAAAATGGAGATAAAAAGTCTGACGATCAATCCCGGCTTTTCTAGCTATTTCACTAACCTTGATCTTCTCAAAAGGCTTTTCTTGCAATAAGTCTACAAATGCTTTTTTGATGTTCGCTACTGAACGAATGCTTCTTAAATCTTGTTTCATCATTACACCACAAAAGTCCCCATAACTATATCGGTTATGGAGACTCCATTCTATTCATAATAGTGTGTTAGTTTTTCAGTTAATTTATTAGTTTATTTAAATTTAGTTTGCTTTACGATAACCGAAGTAGAATTGCAAAATGGCAATGACCACGTTGACCCAGTTAACAACTAAGAACCAAGTTGCTAATGTACCAGCTGGGTGACTTACACCATAGAATACCCAGAAGCCGACAATTACGGCAACTACATTAATCCATGCGAAAGTCTTTTGCAACTTTTGGTCATCAAGTTTGAACCACATCCAAATACCATTGATTAACAGCCAAATAAGCAAAATCCAAAAAATAGCATTAAACATAAACCTATCTCTCCTTTCAATGTACGCATATATTATATTTTTCAACTAGGCTTATAAGCAATAGTCAATAAATATACAAACGTCAACTATTTGACAAAAAGAGATAAAGTGTCAATTTTCTTGCTACTTCCAGTCTAAACAGAGACCTTGTTTGTGAAGTTCTTTTGATAATTGATCACGGTCAGTTTCGTGATTATTAAGCTTGGTACCAGTGATTTGCTTGGTGAAAGAATCGATTCTGCGGTTGGCATCCCGCAAATCGTAATAAGTAGTGACCACTTGGTCGTAGTCCTTAAGCTCCTTAACATTGAAATCTTTATTGTATTTGCCTTCAAAGCAAGTGAACTTGTATGGCAAACGTGGCTTCAATTGTGGCTTTTGATCAGGCACACCTACTTGCATCCCCAACACTGGAAAAGTCAACTCAGGCAAATCAAGCGTCTTAAGCAAATCCAACGGATGATCGTTAACCGTACCAAGTGGCACATAGCCTAAGCCCATACTTTCTACCGCATTAGCGACATTTTGAAAAGCAAGCAGCGTATCTTCCATCGCTTGGAAAAAGATATCAGTCGTGTTAACACGGCCGTCGTCTTTGTCAAGTTGCTTTCTAATTTGTTGGTTACGGTACAAGTCAACGATAAAAATAAACAAATCGCCTTCTGCACCAACATATTTTTGGTTACATAACTTTTGAATTCTCTTCTTTTCTTCAGGATCGGTAACGTGCAGTAAGCTAGCATTTTGCATAAACATGCTGGTTGGAGTTTGACCAAAAACTGAGTACAAAGTTTCCAGTTGTTCTTTAGTCAAAGTTTGATCTTTAAATTTTCTAATAGAACGGTGATTTAGTTGTGTATCGATAGTTTCGTTATGAATCATTTTCGTCCTTCTTACTATTAATTAGTAAGTCCATTATAGCAAAAATAAAGGCACACAGGAAATATACTTCTGTGTGCCTTCATGCTTATTTACCTTCATTTTCAAGATTGTTGATTGCAGTTTCAACCAATGCGTATGCTTGGTGAGCTTGGTTCTTTGCTTGAACATATTCGTTCAAGTTGTCGTCACCGTTAGTAAGCACACGTGCAAATGAGATTTGTTCAGCCATCAAGAAGTTGAATAATGAATCCCACTTCTTGTCTTCAAACTTGATTTCCTTAGCGGAAATTCTAGGCATCATTTCACGGGTAGTGTTAAATGCCTTTTCCAAAATTTGTTCATCTGCATCGGTCAAATCACGCACATTGTATGCTTGGTGAATTTGGTGAACCTTCAAGAGTTCTTTTAACAAAGTTCTTGCTTGTGCATCTTTAGAAACTGATTGGTTAATTTTTAAAGTCATGTTACCTACTCTTTTCTTTTTTAGTTAATATTATACCAAATTGTCTTTGACCATTTGCTTAACGCAGCGTTTCATTTCTTTGATATCAAGAATACTGTAGGCAAATTCTTTTCTGAGCAGTTCCTTGGGCAAATATTGATCGTACTTATCGATTCCCGGCACTTCATTTGGGTAGACCAGATCAAGTGGATCAAAGTCCTTTGCGGCTTCTTCACCAAGAATACGCCAGAAGTCATGTTCATCGGCATCCATCGCGAAATACATGAAGTATGGCCGTGATGAATTAAAGCCGCGGATATTTAGTTTCTTGCCGCACTTAATGCGAATTAAACGCTCTAATGCTAAAAATGCGTAAGTCCCAGTCCATGGGAAAAGACACCACATGTTACCGCCAAGCTTGATTAAGTTCTTCTTTGGCCAACCAGCTAATGCCGCAGTATCGCGGGCCTGCGTTAAACGTGCCTTGCCGTTTTGCATCAAATACGGGTACATCTTTTTTTCAGCGAGTACCTTCTTCATTCTTTGCAAAATCTTCGGTTGGATATCGCCCGGTACATCCCCAAAGTAGGCAGGAATTCTGCCTTTTACTTCGTGACAATATACCTGGTGGCGCTTGATATCAACGTCTTCGACAATCCACACGCGACCGGCAATCGCAATCTTGTCCCCTACAGGAGGCGGCTTAACGATGGTACCTAATTCTTCGCTGCCAGCATGGACGCTGAATTCCTCATTTTCTTGGAAAACCGCGTAAAACTTAAAGTTATTCACAACTTTTTCGCCGGCAAGGCCAACAATCAAGCCACCATTCTCGGTCCATTCGATGTGTCCCGTTTTAAGCAAATGCTTAAGCAAAACGCGATAGTCTTCTTGGCTCACGTTGTGGAAATATGACAGAGTTAATACCCTAGAGGCCAGTTCTGCCGGTGTCATTTCACCACCTGCAGCCAGCGTACTCATCGTTTGGTGGTAAAGCAAACTATATGGCAAACGGTTAGGTTCAGGCGGTTCAACCCATTTTTCTTCGGCATAAAGCTGTACCAAGGCAATTCCTTGCAGCAATGGCCATGGAATCAATTCTGGCAGCATTGCCCTTGATTCAGGGTGCTCTTCGCGCATCACAAAGTGCATTTCTGGCGGATTGCCGCGGCGTCCTGTCCGTCCCATTCTCTGCAAAAAGCCTGACACAGTAAACGGCGCATCGATTTGAAAGGCAGATTCCAGCTGACCAATATCGATTCCGAGTTCCAGCGTAGCCGTCGCACAAGTTGTCATATAAACATCGTCATCTTTCATTGCGGCTTCTGCAGTTTCACGCAAGGCTGGTGAAAGATTACCGTGGTGAATCATGAAGCGATCCGGTTCATGATTATAGGCGCAGTAGGCTCTAAGTTCCTGACACACAGCCTCACATTCTTCACGACTGTTGGTGAAAACCAGACACTTTTTGCCACGCGTGTGTTCAAAAATATAGCCAATTCCGGGATCAGCCAATTCTGGTGCCTTATCAGTTTTCGGTTCAATTTGACTGGGATCAAAATCCTTGGAACTAGCTTGTGGATCGGTTTTATAAAAATGTTCCATGGAAAGATGCCAAATTTGCGGTTCATTCTGCACCCTTGGAGCCACAGTTTTTCTATTTGAACCGGCACCTAAAAATTTGCTGGCATCTTCCAGATTGCCGATAGTCGCAGAAAGCCCGATTCTACGTGGATTAACGTTAGCTAGTTTAGACAAACGCTCAATTAAACAAAAAGTTTGTCCACCGCGGTCGCTTCTAAGAAATGAGTGCAATTCATCAACGACAATATATTTCAAGCCGCCAAAAAGATGCGGAATATCCATGTGCTTGTTGATCATGAAGCTTTCAAGCGATTCGGGCGTGATTTGTAAAATACCCGAAGGATGTTTGAGTAGCTTACGCTTTTGTGTTTGAGCCACATCCCCGTGCCAGCGCCAAACTGGAATATCCACATCTGTGCATAAGTCAGTTAAACGATCATATTGGTCATTGATCAACGCTTTAAGCGGAGCAATATAGAGAACTTTAACCGAATCTTCCGGCTCATTGTAAATCTCTGACAAAATCGGAAAAAAGGCCGCTTCGGTTTTCCCTGATGCCGTCGAAGCTGACAAGAGCACATTATGATCAGTGTTAAAAATTTCTTCGGCAGCCGCAACCTGGATTGGTCTTAAATTTTGCCAGCCATGTTCATAAATATAATCTTGAATAAATGGCGCATAATGTGAAAAAATGTCCATAGTTCATCCTTTAAATCTTAAATTCGGTATAATCCTTTTCCGCATTATCCGAAACGGCTTCTGACTTGGTATAGCTGAATTGATCTGAATTAAGCAAGTCCGTGATCTTCTTATCTGGATTTTGCCAAACAATATCAAGCAATTCGATAAAGTCACGAATAATTTCACGTGGCGTGATACTAGTATCTGCACCGACGCGGGCATACTCAATCTTGATAAATTGAGCTAGGTCATTATCAGTAATCGTGCGCTTGTAGCCGTACAAATTGGCATGCATGTCAGCTAGTTTTTCTGTCAAAACCAGCATTTCTTCTGCGGTTAATGGTTCAAGCCTAATCACTGGAGCGTACATGTCGCGGGCGCCTTCTTGCGCAAATTTACCTGAGGCTAAACGACTGCGCAGAGCTTCATATGAATAAACTCCGCGGCGCCGATCTTCAACGGCTTGCGGCGTACCACACATGATAATGCCCAAATATTTGGCTTTACCCTGCAAAGTATCGTTGTACATGGTCAAAATCTTTTCATAGTTGTACTGACGGCTAATGGCGTTAGGAATTTTGTAGATATTCACTAATTCGTCAATCATGATCATCAGGCCAGCATAACCAGCTTGTCTAAAGAAGGTCGCAAATAACTTCAAGTACTCATACCAATCGCTATCAGAAATGATGATATCAACACCCAAATCTTTTTTAGCTTCGGTCTTGTGACTGTATTCACCTCTAAACCACTTAACGACCTTGGCCTTAGTTTCGTCGTCACCACTCATGTAAGCGTGATAGTACATATTCAACAGCTTGGCAAAATCAAAACCGTGAACCAGTTCGTTCAATGATGAAATTACGCCATAAATCTTCTGATCCACTGCTGCTTCAAACTTGGGATCATCACTGGCAATTCCTTCGCCAACAACCTGTGTCTGCACCGAATTGATCCAGCGATCCAGAATTAAAGTTAAGGCGCCGCCTTCAGGTCTGGTTTTGGTAGAAAGATTTTGAATTAATTCACGATAAGTGGCTAGCCCTTGGCCTTTTGAACCTTGCAAACGTCTTTCTGGCGAAAGGTCGCCGTCAACGACCACAAAGTTTTTGTCCATGACGTAGTTGCGGATGGTTTGCAGTAAAAAACTTTTACCGGAACCATAACGTCCAACGATGAAGCGGAAACTAGCACCGCCTTCTTGAATGACGTCGACATCGTGCAGCAATGCTTCAATTTCTGCTTTACGGCCAACTGTGATATAAGGCAAACCAATTCGTGGCACTACCCCACCTTTGAGCGAATTCAATACGGTTTGGGCAATTCTCTTAGGTACTCTTCTTTTTTGCGGCATATTTTCATCCCTTCAAAAACATATCTTCTAAATCTTCTTTATAATCTTCAATAATTTGTGGTTGGTTATCTTCATCAAATTCGATGACATTATCGCCAATTTCGTCAAACAGCTTTTCGTTGATGCTATCAGCTAGAATCGATACCATCAAATGATTTTTCTTAACGTAATCTTGCCACGGCTGATTTTTAAGTAAAGAAATAAGCAAGAACATCTCATTTTTATCGAGACCATATTCATTATCTGTCTTAACTTCTGCTGGTTTCTCAATCTCTTTTTTCTGCTCTACTTGCTTTTGTTCTTCCTGCTCTAATTCTTTTTCTTCATCGGTTAACAGGCTATCGCGTGTTACCGAAGCATTAGCACGAATTTTATCCAAGTCAGAGAAATCAATCTTAATCTGATCAATCTTGGCTTTTTCTTGTTGTTCTTGATAAACAGCAATGCCAGCGTCAATCGCCTTTAACACCGCTTGATCGATAAAACGTGGCTTGATTGGACGCCCCAGCTTTAACTTCTCACGGGCAATGCGGTCCAATTCATGCAAAAAAGTATTTAAATTGGTCTTCTGCTTTTTCACCGGCTCATCAACATGAATTTGCCAAGTGCCATTCATAAAGACATATTTTCTTGCGGCATCAACCGTTTGGGTGGGAATTTTCTTTTCCCGATTATAAAAAATGCTGCCTAAAAACACATCTTGCTGCTTAACCTGTGGCTTAGCCACAAAGGCGCTGTAATAAGCAATGCCAAACTTTTTAGCATCTAGCAATTCCTGCCACACGCATTTTAAAAGCTTGGTAAATTTAGCCTGATTCTGCTTAATCACCTTGGAAGTGTTCCAATACGATGATCTATTTGCAAAAACAGCGGCTAATTTCTCAGTCGAATAATCTTCGGGATGACGCAAAATCAGATAGTCATGGTCTTCTTTAATTTCTTGGGCAAAACAATTATCGATCTCATCTTGTCCTAATTGGTAGTACAAAACATAGTCTTTTAGCCAATCATTCAGATAAGGTTCCATCGCCAAATCATACTTTTCCACATAGTTGTGCTTAAAATCAAGCAGCTTGTCATAGCCTTCTTGTGGATTCACGCCGACATTATTCAGTAATTCATAAAGATATACAAACGCATACGACGTACTCGTCTTCTGATAATCGCCCTTGCGCAATTTACTCCGCCAAGTAAAATAACTGCGCAACTGACCGATATTCATGTCGTGGTAGGTCGGATAAAAGCGTTTAAAGGCAAAATATTCTGCATAATTATCCTCATAGTCCGCCATAAAACGTGCTTGCACATAAAAATTCTTGGCTCTACCTTTTTGCGGCAAAAGACTGTAATCATACAGTTTGAGCATCTGTCTAATTTTATCCGGAATATCTGGATCGGCCTGCTTTTGCAAATTCTTGCGTGGCTTAATTGGCTGGGCCTTGTACTTTTCTTCCACATCATCTGGCGGAATATAAAAATATTGGTCCTGCACGACGTTAACCTGCTTGCCGTTCATCGCTAGCTTAAAGGCATAATCGAGCGCCTTTTTGACTGAACTATCGTTGTTTCCTAAAACAGCACCTACCCAAGCTGCGTCTTTGATTCTAACTGGATCAGTAAAACCTGGTAAATCGCGGATGGTGCCTGCAAAGTCACCACATTTTAAGTCAAGGACAGCTCTTATTTCTCCGTTGATCTTGATACGCGAAAGCATGGCAAAATAGCCGCTATCTACTGGCGACATGAGCACATAAGTCTCAGCCGAACCTGGAATAATCGGTTCAAACTTAAGGCCATATTTTGCATAGACGTATTTAAACAGCTGATTCGAATCCATTTTGCCTTCCTTTCTTGCGTACATGCGTTCTAATTATAACATTTTTTAAACGCGCGGTCTCCTAGTAAACTCGGGCATAAGTATAAGTTTTTGCTTTTCATAAAATCGATATTTTGACATTTGTGTGGTTATTAACAAACTTTTATGTTATCATAGGTGGCGTAAGTTAATGAAAGCGTTTTAACAAGCTTCCTAGAGAGGAAAAATCTTAATATGAGTACAAAAGAACGTTATTCTCAAGATGAACTTAGAAAAGCAAATCCTATGTTTAGTCGCACCCGTGCAACAATCGAGAGTGCATTTTATGGCAACAACGTACACGAAGTAACCAGTGTTGCTGAAGCTTACAATTTAGCTAAGAAGCAATCAGGTGTTATCGTTACTGACTTACCAATCCTTCACACCAAGGAATTAGGCTTACCTTATGGCGCAACCCAATTGGTTTACAACCATGGTAAGATCTTAGGTAGAACTGCCAGTGCACGTCACTTTGTTGACAATCCTAACGAAGATGCAGAAGCCTTAAACGGTAATTTACGTGAAGACATTTACAAAGGTCACGATCAAAAGTACTTAAAGGCTACTGTTTTGGTAGGTCTTGACCCATCATTCACTGTTAAGGCCCACATCATGATGCCAGAAGACCAAGCCTTCAACTTACTTTCATACATTTTGAACTTCCACTTCTTTGACGAAGAAGCTGAAAAGATGTACGCAAAGTCCAAGTTCTACAACGAACCAGACATCTACTTCTACTTCGATCCAAATGTTCAAGATGAAGATTACCCTAAGGGCTTAGGCGTATTTGACGCTCCTCATAACTGTGCCGCTGTATTTAACCTTCGTTACTTCGGTGAACTTAAGAAGGGTACCTTGACTTTAGCTTGGGCTATTGCTCACCGTCACGGCTACACTGCATGTCACGGTGGTGAAAAGTCATTCCACTTCAACGACAAAGACGACAAGACCTTCGCATTCTACGGCTTGTCAGGTTCAGGTAAGTCAACTTTGACTCACGAAATGTACGATGGTAAATACGACATCACTGTATTGCACGACGACGCATTCATCATTTCACGTGAAGATGGTTCATCAGTAGCTCTTGAACCTTCATACTTCGACAAGACTCACGACTACCCAGCAGGTCACCACGAAACTAAGTACTACACCACTATTATGAACTGTGATGTAACTCTTGACGAAAACGGCAAGAAGGTTATCGTTACTGAAGACTTACGTAACAACAACGGTCGTGTTATCAAGACCCGTTACACTAGTCCTCACCGTGTAGACTTTGAAAAGTCACCAATTACTGCTTTGTTCTGGATCATGAAGGACGGTTCATTACCTCCAATCATCAAGATCGATGACCCAGTATTGGCAACTACTATGGGTTGTACTTTAGCAACCAAGAGAACTTCTGCTGAAAACTTGCCAAAGGGCTTCGATATGAACACTTTGGTTATCGAACCATTCGCAGACCCATTCCGTGCATACCCTGTATCAGGCGACTACACAGACTTCAAGGAATTGTTCACTAAGCGTGGCGCTAGCTGCTACAGCTTGAACACTGACGCATTCATGGGCAAGGATATTCCAAAGGAAGTTACTAAGAAGTTAATCGAAGACTTGGCTAACGGCAACATTAAGGACAGCGACTTCAAGCCATTCGGTAACTTCAAGGGTGTAAGCTACTTACCAATTGACGGTTACGAAGTTCACCTTGAAGACCCAGAATACCAAAAGACCTTGGCCAAGAGAATGCAAGATCGTTTGAACTGGCTCAACAAGTACGATGAAGAACACCCAGAAACTCCAATCCAAGATGAGGCTAAGAAGACTTTGGAAGCTATCATCAAAGAATTGAGCTAATTAGGAAATGTTTCATATAATTAAATAAGATTTCTTAATGACGAAAATACGAGAGCTTAATGCTCTCGTATTTTTTATTGCTTAATGTAATCTCGCGCGGCTCTTAGTACGTCCATCTTGCCATGTTCTGTTAGATACTTTTTAGCTTCTTTAAAAGTAACCCACTTGTCTGCTAAGATCTCTTCTTTTTGCTTAGCTACCTTTTGTCCTGCAACGTACTTGGCCAGATAATATGTAACAGTTTTAGCTTTCTTCTCTGTTAGCATATATTTTTCCTTACGCATAAAGTTGAAATCAAATTCTGGCTTTAGGCCTACTTCTTCAAAGACTTCTCGTTTAGCAGCCTCTTTATGCGATTCATTGTCTTCCAGGTGTCCTTTAGGAAAGCCCCAGTTATGATTTACTACGCTTTGTACAATTAAATATTCTAGCTCTCCGCTAACAGCTCTTCGATAAATAACTGCACCTGCCGAATGTTCCATAATCATTTTTGTCACCCAACCTTTAATAATTAAAACAATTATTAAATATTTATTAACGAAGGTCAAGAAATTAGGATCAAAAAAATGACCAAACCTAATTGATTTGGTCACCTTATGTGCAGACGAAATTATTTAATTAATAGAATCTTTTAGTTACTTCTTCAAGTTCTTTTCGCAGTAATCCTTAACTTCATCATCGCTAGCTTTAAGGATCCATTCAACAGCCTTTTCAGTCTTCATGGTATCATGGCCATTAGCTTCCATTTCGTGGTCCCAGATAGCGTCACGAATAGGCATGTGGTTGTCCTTTGCCCAATCAAAAACTTGGTCCATTTCACGATCAATCATAGCTGTTTGTTCAATTTCTAATGCATCTGCCATAACAAAAGCTTCCTTTCTGGTTAATAGTTATGTTTTTTTATCCATCAGATCTGATTACAAGTATATTGTAGTTCTATTAGATAAAACTGTTAACTAAAAAGGCTTACATTTATTAAAATTTTAATCTATTTAATTTTTACCGTTAACTGCTTCATCGGCCTTGTTAACGATGGTTACAGCATTCAAGCTTCTTGGGTAGCCAATGAATGGAACATTTTGTTCAATAACCTTCATCAAGAATTCCTTATCATTGCCTAATTTAATGTTAGCTTGAGCGTGGGCCAAAAGTTGCGGTTCACAGCCGCCTTGTGCAGCAATGTAGCAGAAGGTTACCATTTCACGGTCATTGTTGCTTAAGCCTTTTCTAGTGTAGTAATCGCCAAAGCAGTTATCTACTAACCACTTGTTGATAGTACCCTTCTTAGCAAAGTCTTTCATTTGTGGTCCAAATAAGCGAATTCGGGTCTCTTCGCCCTTTTCAAAACGATTATCCATAGTCGTAATTGATTGGCTTGGAAGAGGCATTTCTACGCCACGTGCACGTAAAACGTCGTTAGTAGCCTTAAAGAATGGGAAGACTCTACCTAAACCTAAGTAGTCAACGGCTTGGTATAAAACTTCCTTTGCTTCGACAGGACTTACACCGTTATCAAGGGCTACAGGAAGCATTACCTTGTACTCATCAACGCCTTGCATCCCCAAAAGGTAGGCCAAAGTAGAGAGCATCTTAGTTCTATCTGGCAAATCAACATCTGCTTGAACTTCGTCAAAGGCAAAGTGATTAATTCTTTCTAAGGCTTCTGGATCAGTTTTTTCTAATAAGTTTGCGTGTGCAGTTTGTGCATCTTTTTTAATTGACATATTATCTTCATCTTCTATTTAAGACCGCTTTGCCATTAAAGAAAAATATCTAATTATTATTCTCACAAATAACTTGTACTTATGCTAAAACGGCACACTTAGTAAGACGCATGACATCACGAGCAATCATTAATTCTTCATTGGTTGGAATTACCATCACCTGAATTGAAGAGTCTGGCTTAGTAATAAACTTTTGTCCATTGGTCTTATTAGCCTCGTAGTCAGGTTTTACGCCCATGTACTTAAAGGCATCCATAATTGCTTGACGCATGCCTACGTCGCCCTCACCAACGCCAGCAGTGAGCACAATACCATCGACACCGCCCATTTCAGCAATATATGCACCAATATAGTGGACAATCCGGTTAAGGAAGATCTTACGAGCAAGGACTGCACGTGGATTCTTGTTGTATTTCAAATCGCGCATATCTGATGAAATGCCTGAAATGCCAAGTAAACCAGATCTTTTATTCAAAATATTGATCATTTCATCCATTGAAATGCCTGTTTCGTGCATCAAGTGCTGCAAAAGCGATGGATCGATGTCGCCTGAACGAGTACCCATGGTGATCCCAGAAAGTGGACTGAAGCCCATTGAGGTATCATATGACTTACCATTCTTAACTGCAGTGATTGATGAGCCAGAACCTAAGTGGCAGGTAATCAATTTAAGGTCTTTCAGATCCTTCTTCATCATCTTAGCGGCTTCTAAAGTTACATAGTGGACAGATGTGCCGTGAGCACCATATTTACGTGCACCATACTTCTTGTAGTAGTCATAAGGAATTGAGTATAAATAATGAACAGGATCCAGCGTTTGATGGAAAGAAGTATCAAAAACGGCAACTTGTGGCACCTTAGGCAAAACATGCATAAATGCTTCAATTCCGCGTGCTTCTGCTGGGTTATGCAGTGGGGCAAAGTTTGACAAGTCTTTGATCTTTTGCAAAACCTCTTGATTAACTACAGTAGAATCCTTGAAGATTTCGCCACCGCTCACTACACGGTGTCCCACGCCAACGATTTCGTTTAAGTCTTCAACTACATGATATTTCTTTAAAGCTTTAAGCAGTAGACTTACTGCAGCTTCTTGATCAGGAACCTCAACATGTTCAATATGTTCATTGCCATCTTGCAAGGCAATCTTAAAGCTAGCCCCAGGTAAGCCGACACGATCAGCCATACCGAATGCCACTACCTTTTCATCAGGCAAAGAGAATAATTTAAATTTAAATGATGAACTGCCTGAATTTATTGCCAGAACCTTCTTCATTGCAAAAATCCTCCAATTTATTAGTTATATTTTTCACAAGTAAAATTTCACTTAATAGTATAGCTCTTTCATCTCTTATTTAAAACACTTTTCCAAAATTCGTAACAAGTCAAATCAGTTATAAGCACTGATATATCAATGAATTCAATCATTTATTACAATCCATCAAATTCATTTTCACCACTATTTAGCAAATATTAATTTATTACCTGCTTTTTGAAATATTTAAAAATAATTATCAAAATTGTTCATTTTTTAACAAATAATGGTATAAAAACACCCCAAAGACAGGTCGTCTTTGGGGTGAATTATTTTAGGTTATTACTTCTTGGAGTCTTTGTCGGCAGCCTTGTATGATTCAACGATTTCTTCTACTAACTCTGGATCATTCTTCAAGCCAGTAGTTTCAACTATGACATCTTTCAAGTCTTCGTCTTTAAGCATTTGCATTAACTTAACGCTTTCCTTGTCCTTTGGTTCGTCAAAGTGGTAGATTCTACCAACAGTTTCCATCAATGCACTGTAGTCTAATCCTCTTTCCTTCAATTCACGGATAGGACGAATGAATCTTTCGTTGTAGCCTAACTTACGGATTGGAGTTCTACCAACACGGGCAATGTCGTCTGAAATATATGGGTTTTGGAATCTGCTCAAAATCTTGTTGTGGTATTCTTCAAGGCTTTCTTCAGTAAATTCCTTGTTCCACTTGTTGTAAAGAAGTGAACGGGTTTCGCTCAAAACTCTCTTAACTTGCTTCAATACGAATGGATCCTTGATGGCATCCCCAATAGTTGAGTAGTCCAGGCTCTTGCCAGTGTAAGCAACAGTTGCATGACCAGTGTTAACTGAGAATAACTTTCTTTCAATATAAGGTTCAAGGTCTGGAGCGTAATCAACACCCTTTAACTTGATATCCTTGTTCTTCATTTGACTTTCGTCAATGACCCATTCCTTGAAGTCTTCAACTGATACGAACAATGGATCATCGTTGTGTTGAATAGGAACGATTCTGTCTACAGCTGCGTTAGGGAAGCCGATGTACTTGTCGATTTCTGGCTTTACATCGTCATCTAAGTGCTTGTAAACTTCTTCCTTCAAGTGTTCTGAACCACCGATCATGTTTTCACATGCAATAACGTCAAGTGGCTTAGTGTTGCCTGATTGAACTCTTGCAGTTAAACCTTTAGCAATAAGTGGAGCAATGATAGCTAAAATCTTTGGACCAATAGCAGTAGTAATCATGTCAGTTGACTTAATTGCTTCAACTACCTTGTCTGGATCCTTAGCGTTGTTAATACCGTCTACGTTTGAAACGTGAATTCTCTTCTTGCCAGGTGCGGCTAATTCAATGTCATATTCACCGCGCTTGTTCAATTCATCGATAATAGTTTCGTTAACATCAACGAAGTCAATGCCAAAACCGTTATCTGCTAAAGTTTCACCAATAAATCCACGACCAATGTTACCTGCACCAAAGTGTACTGCTCTCATTTTTTAATCTCCTACGTTCTTTAATAAATCAATAATTTCTTGTGGTGATTGAGCGTCTGCTAATTTTGCAACGTTGGAAACGTCACTACAGAAAATAGCAATCTGTGACAAAATATTTAAGTGTTCGTTGTTTAATCCGGCAATCCCGAAGACAACCGTTACTAGTTGTTCCGTATCATCATCTGGATTACTGAAGTCAACGCCCATCGGAATCTGTACTACAGAAATTCCAGTCTTTTTAATATGCTTTTTTCCTTCGTCAGTTCCGTGAGGGATGGCGATGAAATTGCCCATGTAGGTTGACACGTCGTTGTTACGTGCAATCATTGAATCAATATATTCTGGATCTACGCAACCGCCGTCAACTAACAATTGACCAGCCATTCTGATTGCTTGATCACGTGTGGGCACGTCTTGATTAAGTTTAATCATCTTAGGATCTAGTTTCATTTAGCTCATCCCTTTCTAGTGCAAATTCTGAATAGCTTCAGTAAGCTTCTTGTCTTTAAGCAAGTCGTTTACTACCAAAGTTTGAATGTTACTGTATCTAACAGCTAAGTTCTTGTTAGCTGCTGGAGTTACGATTACCAAGTGACTAGCGTCATCGTCAAGTTCATTGATTCTGACAGCCTTAACTGGAGTAGTCTTACCAGCCTTCTTCATTGCGTCGTTGAACAAACTGGTTGCCATTGTAGCAGTACCAACGTGTTGATCGTGACGAATGAAGTCTACTTCTTTAACTTTACCGAAGTCGATTCCTTCAATTGAACCTGGCTTCTTTTCTTCTGCTGGCTTTGGTTTTGGCTTTTCTTCAACTTGAGTCAAAGCCTTGAAGCTAGCAACAATTGTGTCGTATTTAGGACTGCTCAAGAAGTTGCCAACTGAAACGTGCATAGCATGTGGAGTCTTTTGCAAAGCTCTGTCTGCTAATTCTTCTTGAGTGATGACCAACAAGCCTGGCTCATCTTTCAAGTTTCTAACAGCTGTGTTGGTTACTGGCCACTTAATGCCGGCCTTCTTAAACTTATCACGGAGTAATGAAGCACCCATTGCGGATGAACCCATACCAGCGTCACAAGCAAAGATAACTTTCTTAACGTTTGCGTATGATTGAACTGATTCGTGTGCGTCTTCAGCTTCTGGCATTGATTGACCCTTTGATTCAGCTTTCATAGCTTGCATTTGAGCTTGTTTCTCAGCTAAGTCATCACCAGTAGATTTATCATTCTTAAGAATAACTGCGGCAATGAGGAATGAAACAATTGCGGCACCAAGAACACCAATGATGTTACCTAAGTATGCGTCTTTTGCGGAAACAATCAAGATAGCAATGATTGAACCAGGTGAAGCAGCAGCTTTCAAACCACCGCCAAGTAATGTGAAGAGGAATGTACCAGTCACACCACCACCGATAGCGGCAAGAATTAATGATGGCTTCATCAAAACGTATGGGAAGTAGATTTCGTGAACACCACCAAGGAATTCAATAATTGCGGCACCTGGAGCTGAACTCTTAGATCTGCCTTTACCGAATAACCAGAAGGCAATCAAGATACCAAGACCAGGACCTGGGTTTGATTCCATTAAGAACAATACTGACTTACCTGCTTGAGCAGCTTGTTGAATACCTAATGGAACCAAGATACCGTTACCAATAGCGTTGTTTAAGAACAATACCTTGGCTGGTTCAATAATGATGTTGGCAAGTGGTAATAAGTGAGCCTTGATGATTGCATTTACTCCAACACCTGCCCAGTAGCTTCCCACCGCCATAACTGGTCCGATGATAAAGTAGGCAAAGATCGCAGCGATCATACCTAAGATACCAAGTGAGAAGTTGTTATAAATCATTTCAAAACCAGATTTAATCTTGTCTTGGAATACATTATCGATTTTCTTTAATACCCATGCACTGAGTGGACCCATAATCATGGCACCCAAGAACATTGGTTGCGTGGTACCAACGATTACACCTAAAGTACCAATTGCACCGGCAACGGCACCACGTTCATCATCAACCATGCGTCCGCCTGTATAACCAATTAAAAGTGGTAACAAATAACGAAGCATTGGTTGAACTAAGTTATTAATATTCTTGTTTGGGAACCAACCGCTTGGCCACATAAAGAATGCAGCGGTGAGACCCCAAGCAATGATCGCACCGATATTCGGCATAATCATACCGGATAATGCGGTACCAAATTTTTGAACCTTCACTTTAACGGAAGATTTACTCTTTGCTTGTGCCATTTTCTTCTCCCTCTCTCTTTAACTTACATTTTTATCGTAAAGCAATCAGTAAACGCTTACAATGGCACAAAAATAGAACTCTGGCACAAAACTGTGCCAGAGTCTGAGTTTGCCTATTCTATTAAGCTTTTAACTTCTTACTTGAAGTAAGTTCTTTTCTAATCTCCCCTAAAAACAGATCTGCAAGAGCGTCTTTTATTTGTTCTTGATCACCATTAGTAAATAAATTCAAGTTACTATCACTCATAATGATCATGCTTGAAACCATACTTAGAAGTTGTTCTTCTGAATCAGTTAAATTGTCTGGTGCCAGCATTAACAAAATTCTTTTAACTTGAATCGTATCATGATCCATCGATAAAAGTGAGATTTCATTATCTAGATCAAACATAGTAAAAGAGCAACGAGTAATTTCGGGACTTCTAGTATGAAGCAAGGCAATATGGCTATTAGGAATGCCAACTGGTGCCATTCTTACTCTTTTGAGTAAATTCTTGGCTACCGGCATTTGTTTACGAATCAAAGTAGAATCAGAGTGTGCCAAACATTCTTGAATTACCGCAATTAAGTCCTGTGAATTATATTCCAAATGCCGAACCGTAATGCCATTAACCAGCTCTGAGCAAAACAGCGTGCTAATAGACATTTTAGCTAAGCGTGACGCAGAATCCTTATGATGATTTTCCACTAAAGGCTGTGCGTTATCGAGCGGATATTTCGCCTCATAATCTTTAAGATAATTCTTGATCCGTTTAATTTCATTATCCAAAAGAAGTGGACTAACCAATTGGTAATCTCTTGAAAATCCTTTTAGCTTTAAGGTTGAAAAGATCAAATTATATTGTGAAAGATCGATTTGATTCAACGTTGAAACACGACTGACCTTAATCTGCTTGATTTCAGAAAACTCTTTTTTAAGCCGTGCACTCAAAATAGCTGAAGTTCCAATCCCATTTTCGCAGATAACCAGCGCCGAAAGATTACGGTTATTGTTTTGACTAGTGTACTCGTTGGCAAAATACAGCAGAATCAGCTGCATTTCTGAATCGGTCAAATGATTATCTGGAAAATCAACGTGCCAGTATCTCTGAATGGCCGCATACAATTTATCAAACTTGCGACTCAAGCCAGTCAATATCTCAATTGGAGTATCTGGCAAAAGTGCTACACGATGTTGAACCAAGCTAATAATGTGCTTGGTTAGCTTAGTCATAAAGTTAGGATCACGTTTAAAATCCCAACGCACTTCTTCTGAAACTGATTGGACAAAATTCTTTACTTTAACAGAAATAGCCAATTCACGCTCATTGTAAGTGAGATAAGTATTGTGATAATCACAAGCCAGCAACTTATTAGCTAAATATGAGATATCATTTTGTTCTACTTGCATGCTAGTAGTTTTGGCAAAGAGCGCCATAAAACGATAGACATAACCTTGATACTTCAGTGAATTTTCTGCAGGTTGGATAAAGTCTAACTTGCATCCCGCCATAGTCCGCTTTAGCGTAGCTGCAAAAATCAAAATCAACTCGATCATCTTCTGATCGGTATCGATTTGAATGTTGTTAAAAATGCTCTCTTTCAAACATGAATCAACAATGAGCAACATTTGCTTATCGATCATGGTTAAGAAAGGATCATTGCTTTTAATATCATCGTGCAAATACTTGAAGAAATCATATTCATTAATTTCATTGAGCATGATATCTACAAAGACCTGACGACGCACTTTTTCTGGTGCTTCTACTAGCAAGCCTACGCCCTTTTTACGAATCAACTTAATATGATAACGACTAAGCGACTTTTCTACCGAATTTAAGTCATTTTGAATCGTCGCTTCACTGACGTTTAAATCCAATGCAAACTGTATAATCTTGCAAGGCTCTGTGCTAATTAAAAGTGTGGCCGCAATTGCTTTTTCTCTTTTATCAATCGACATCACAGATTGACTGTGCGATGTGCGCACCATCTGCTTAACTTCTTGCAGTTCTTTCGTGTCACCTGATAAAAAGTACTTACCTTTTTGGTTTACGATTTTCAAATTATTATTCTTTAAATCGCCAAATTCGCGATAAACCGTCCGTCGACTAATTCCCAGATTTTCTTCAATTTGTTTAATAGTCACGCCCGTTTGATTTTCAAGTAAAAGTTGCAGAATTTGTTTTTGTCTCTGCGTTAAAAACATAGCATCGCCTTTTATCTAATTTATCTATAAGTAGATTATACTTGAACGCAAAAAAAGAAGACAGACTTAAGCAATCTTTAGTCTATCTTCCCAAAATTAATTATTTTTATTTGTTGTTATGTGCTAATTATTCAACAGTTACACTCTTAGCCAAGTTACGTGGCTTATCAACATCTAAGCCCTTGTCCTTTGAAGCGTAGTATGCAAGAAGTTGAGTTGGTACAACAGTCAAAAGTGCTGACATGTAGTAGTTGATATCTGGCAATACAATAGTGTCAGCAGCGTTAGCAAACTTCTTACCAACAATAGTGATGATGCTTGCACCACGAGAAACAACTTCTTGAATGTTACCACGAGTAAGGTCAGCAGTAACTGGGTCGTTGATCAAAGCAATAACTGGAGTACCCTTTTCAATCAATGAAATAGTACCGTGCTTAAGTTCAGCTGCAGCGAAACCTTCAGTTTGGATGTATGAAACTTCCTTCAACTTCAAGGCACCTTCAAGGGCAACAGCGTGATCGATGCCACGACCGATATAGAATGCGTTTCTTGATGGTACTAAGTACTTCTTAGCAAGCTTTTCAAGCTTTTCTTTACCATCAACAATTTGTTGGATACCTTCAGCAGCGATTGCTAAGTCATGCTTCAAGTTCCAGTCCTTAGCTTCTTGAACGCCTAACTTTTCACCCAAAGCCTTAGCTAAAACGGCTTGCAAAGCAACTTGAGCAGTGTAGGCCTTAGTTGAAGCAACAGCGATTTCAGGACCTGCACCTAAAAGCATAGTGTAGTTGGCTTCACGAGAAAGAGTTGAGCCTTCAACGTTAGTCATAGTCAAACTTGGAATACCACGCTTGTTAGCTTCCTTCAAAACAACACGTGAGTCAGCAGTTTCACCTGATTGAGTCAAGAAGATGAAGAATGGGTGCTTGCTCATCATTGGGAAGTGGTAACCAGCTTCTGAAGCATAACCAACTTCGGTAGGAATACCAGTGTAGTGTTCAAAAATAGTCTTACCTACAAGACCTGCGTGGTAACTAGTACCTGCAGCGAAGATGTAAAGACGATCAGCCTTTGAAATAGCATCAACGATCTTTGAATCGACCTTTGGTTCACCGTTTTCATCAAGGTAGTTTTGTGACATGTGACGCATAACGCCAGGTTGTTCATCGATTTCTTTTAACATGTAGAATTCGTAAGTACCCTTTGAAGCAGCGTTTGGATCGATGTTCAAAACGTGAGGTTCACGATCAACCTTCTTACCGTCAATAGTTTCGATAGTGTATGAATCCTTGGTAATGTCACCAACGTCACCATCTTGTAAGTCAACGAAGGTCTTAGTTTGATCAAGAACTGAAATAGCATCTGAAGCAATGATGTTAAAGCCATCGCCCAAGCCAAGCATCATTGGTGACTTGTTCTTAGCGATAAATACGTGATCTGGTTCAGTGTCATCAACAAGTAAGAATGCGTATGAACCCTTAACAAGCTTCAAAGCTTCCTTAAATGCTGAAAAGGTATCTAAGTTCTTGTCACGAGCAATCTTGCTGATTAATTGAACAACAACTTCAGTATCAGTATCTGAGTGGAACTTAACACCTTGTAAGTACTTTTCTTTTAATTCGGCGTAGTTTTCAATCACACCGTTGTGAACTAAGTAGAAGCGTTTGGTTTCGTCAAAGTGAGGGTGAGCGTTGTCAACAGTTGGCTTACCGTGGGTTGCCCAACGGGTATGACCAATACCAACTAAACCTTGTTCATCTGGAGTTAACTTTTCTTTCAAGTTTGAAATACGGCCAACAGCCTTGGTTAAGTATTCGTGTCCATTTAAATCGTTTAAGTAAATACCAGCTGAATCGTAGCCACGGTATTCCAAATTAGTTAATCCATTTAAAATAATATCTCTTGCAGGCTTACCTACAACTCCAACAATTCCGCACATATTTTTCTCCTTTGGTCTAGTTCAATATTTCTTAATGGACTAGTTTGTTTTTATGATTACAGTAGTCATAATAGCTTTTTTAGCCAAAGTGGTCAAGTAATAATTTACAAAATTGGTATAATACTTTTGAAAGCAAAAAAATAGCTATCAGAATCGTTATCTGATAGCTATTTTTTATGCTGTTAATCTTTATTTGTTATCAACAATACCCTTGCCTTCATAGCAATCTTTCATTAATTGAATGATTTGGCTAATAAGTGGAGCAGTTGGGTTAGTTACAGTGTTTTGGTCACCGTATGCTTCAACAGCTAATTCGTCAACTTTCTTGTCGAATTCAGCCTTGTCAACACCGTAGTCCTTGTAAGACATCTTGATGCCAACTGATTCAGCCAAGTCGATGATCTTTTGAACAAGCTTTTCAACTAATTCGTCATCGCTTGAACCAGTCAAACCGATTGCTCTAGCAATGTCGGCGTAGTCACTTTCAGCACGGTAAACTGTGTAGTGAGGCCACATAGCAAGTTTTTCAGGACGCTTTGAGTTGAAGCGGATAACTTGTGGTAAAGCAATTGCATCACTTACGCCACTTGGAATATCGAAGGTTGATCCAACGGTGTGAGCGATTGAGTGTTCAAGGCCAAGGAAGGCGTTTGAGTATGCCATACCTGCAATAGTTGCGGCATCATGCATTTGCTTTCTTGCGTCAAGGTCGCCATCGTATGACTTCTTCAAGTTAGCGAAGATAGTCTTGATAGCTTCAAGTGACCAACCACGAGTGAAGTCAGTAGCCATAGTTGAAACATAACTTTCAATTGCGTGGCCTAATGCTTCAAAACCTGACCAAGCGATCAAACGCTTTGGTAAAGTTTGTACGAATTGGTCATCAACGATTGAAACATCTGGAGTTAAAGCATAGTCACAAAGAGTGTGCTTAATACCAGTCTTAGCATCGCTAATGATAGCAATTGGTGAAACTTCTGAACCAGTACCTGAAGTAGTTGGGATACATACAAGTTGAACGCCGTTAATCTTTGGGAAGCGAACTACTCTTTTTCTGATGTCCAAAAACTTTTGGTAAGCTTCCTCAAAACTCATTTCTGGGTTTTCGTAGAACAAACGCATTGCCTTAGCAGCGTCCATTACTGAACCACCACCGATAGCAATCACAACGTCTGGCTTGAAGATGTTCATTCTGTGAACACCGTCTTTAATTACGTCAGTGTTAGGATCAAGAGTTACAGCCTTGAATACTTCGTATTCCTTTTGGCCACGGCGCTTTGAAATGATGTCAGTAATTTCATCAGCAAAGCCTTGATCAGCAACACCTTCATCAGTAACGATGAAGAAACGATTTACGTTTGGCATGTGACGTAAGTAGTTAGCTGCGTTGTGTTCGAAGTAGGTCTTAGAAGGAACCTTTACCCATTGCATGTTATCGCGACGCATAGCAACTGTTTTGATGTTAAGCAAGTCCTTAGCACCAATGTTGTGTGAGAAGGTGTTGGCACCGTAAGAACCAGTACCTAAAGTAAGTGATGGCAACATGTTGTTGTAAAGGTCACCGATACCACCGAGGGCAGCTGGTGAGTTAACCAAGATACGGCAAGCATCCATCTTCATTGCAAATTCATCAATAATCTTCTTGTCGCTTGAGTGAAGACCAGCGGTGTGACCACGACCACCGTAATCAAGAAGTTCAGAACAAATTCTGAAGGCATCGTCATGGTTCTTAGCACGGTACAAAGTGAATACTGGTGAAAGCTTTTCAGCTGAAAGTGGGAACTTTCTACCAACACCGTTGTATTCAGCAACGATTACCTTGGTGTTCTTTGGTACATCAACACCACAAAGCTTTGCAATTTCGTAAGCTGACTTACCAGCTACAGGACCTGCAACAGTACCACGTCTTGGGTCGATGAAGTGTTCTTCGAACTTCTTAATTTCTTCTTTGTTTAAGAAGTAGCAGTCCCACTTCTTGAATTCATCAACAACCTTGTCGTAAATTTCGTCGTCTACAACAACTGAGTTTTCTGAAGCACAAACCATACCATTGTCGAAGGTCTTTGATAAAACGATGTCATAAACAGCACGGTCGATGTTAGCTGACTTTTCAATGTAAGATGGACCGTTACCAGGACCAACACCGATAGCAGGTTTACCTGATGAGTAAGCAGCCTTAACCATGCCAGGACCACCAGTTGCCAAAATAGTTTGAACACCTGGGTTGTTCATCAAATCAGTGGTTGCATCCAAACTTGGTTCTTCAATCCATTGAATTGCGTCTTTTGGAGCACCTGCAGCAACAGCAGCAGCTTGAATAATCTTACCAGTTTCTACACAACTCTTCTGAGCTTGTGGGTGGAAACCGAAGATGATAGTGTTTCTTGTCTTTAAAGCAAGCATAGCTTTGAAGATAACAGTTGAAGTTGGGTTAGTTACTGGAGTAACACCAGCGATAACACCTTTAGGCTCAGCAATTTTGGTTAAACCTAATTCTTTATCTTCGTCAATAACACCAACAGTTTTTTCGTGACGTAAACTGTTCCAAATGTTTTCACTAGCGTACATGTTCTTGGTAGTCTTATCTTCTACCACACCACGCTTGGTTTCTTCAACAGCCATCTTTGCTAATGGGTAAGCATTTTGTTCACCTGCAGTAGCAACTGCTTCACAGATCTTATCAACTTGTTCTTGTGTGAAGTTGGCCATTTCATCTAAAGCGACATGTGATTTCTTTACTAAATTGTCTACCATGTCGTAGATTTGCTTTTTCTTTTGTTCCTCTGTAAGAGTCTCTTTTTGTTGTGTCTTAGCCATATTTTCTTACCTCTAAGATCTACTAATTCTTGTGAACTAATTTACAATTTCAACTATAGCACAATAACTTTAAAAGTAAATGCATGAAATCCATACATTTTCTAGTGAACAAGGTATTTAATGGCCCTAGGTTTCAGCTATAACTTAAATGAAAGCGTTTGCTATATTGTTTGTTTGTGAATTAACAAACTTATTAAAAAGCATCAGTTTTTTATATTTTCTAAAAATTGTCTACTTTATCTGGTGCAGTTTCGCTACAATGATAAAATATTAAGTATATATGAAAAAAACTGAAAACATGGGGGACTTATATGAATGATAAAAAATCGCAAACCGATTCCGGTTATAAGCGAACCCTAAGCAACGCACACATACAGCTGATTGCTTTAGGCGGGACAATCGGAACCGGACTTTTCCTAGGTGTTGGTGATAGTATTCACCGCGCTGGCCCTAGTGTCATTTTAATCTACATCATTGTTGGTGTTTTTCTCTTTCTATTGATGCGGGCGCTAGGCGAGCTGATCATGTCCGACTTGCACAAGCACACTTACATTGATTTTATTGAACAATATCTTGGTAAAAACATCGGCTTTATTACTGGGTACTTGTACTGGATCAGTTGGATTACGTTAGGCATGGCGGAAACAACCGCCTTAGGAATCTATTTCAAATATTGGTTTCCAACACTGAAACCCTGGATTCCCGGAATCATCACAATTGCCGTTTTATTAATCATCAATTTAATCTCGGCACGAGTTTTCGGTAACCTTGAATTTAGTTTTGCTATTATCAAAATCATCACGATCGTGGCTTTCGTTTTATTGATTCTTTACCTGCTGGTCACAGGCGGCAAGACCTCATTTGGACCGGTTGCCTTTGTAAACTTAGAAGATCACGGCGGATTCTTCGCAAGAGGCACAAAAGGATTCTGGCAAGGCTTCCAAATGGTTATCTTCAGTTTCATCGGTGTTGAATTGATCGGTTTAACTGCTGCGGAAGCACAAAATCCAGAAACTACTTTAAAGCGTGCGATCAACCAATTGCCAGTTCGAATTATTTTATTCTATGTCATGGCAATTTTAGGAATTTTGTTAGTAATTCCTTGGTCAAAAGTAGCAACTAACTCCAGTCCATTTGTTCAAGCACTTGGAGCCACGGGAATTAGAAATGCGAGTTCAATCATTAACTTCGTTGTAATTTCTGCGGCGGTTTCATCTACCAATAGTTTTTTATACAGTGCGGGACGACTTTTGTTCTCTGTTACTTTCCACGGCAAAGGCAAGTGGAATCAAACTTTTGGTCACCTATCCAGACGGCAGTTGCCACAAAATGCTTTAATCTTGTCAGCATTATTAATGGCCTGCGCACCACTGATTACCTTGATTATCGGCGATCAAGCCTTTAACTTTATTTCATCTACTTCAACAAGTATGTTCTTAATCATTTGGTGCTTAATGGTTTTAACTCACATTGCTTACAGAAGAAAAACACCTGAAAATGAACTAAACGATTTTAAGATGCCTGGCTTTCCTTATGTTGATTATTTGATTTTATTATTCTTTGTTTTAATGATCATCTTGCTTTTAATCTTGCCAAGCTACCGCATCCCAATGATTTCAGCTATCGTTACCTTCCTCATCTTGTATTTGATCTCCAAAATATGGAGCGATAAAAAGACTGTTTAAAAAAAGCGCGACAATCGTCGCGTTTTTTTATTCGTCTATTTTTTGATCATTTTGCGAGTACGCCAGCAACGACCGTATTCTTTGGTACATCCTTAGTCACCACTGCCCCAGCAGCCACAACAGCATTTTCACCAACGATTACGCCTGGACAAATAGTAGCTCTAGCACCAATCCAGGCATTTTTCTTAATAAGTACTGGCTTTAATTCAAGCTCTTTTCTTTGTTTAGGTTTTAAACCGTGGTTAACGGAAAGAAGATATGCACCCGGTCCAATTAAAACATCGTCCTCAATAGTAATTCCGCCTAAGTCAACCATCATCACATTCGAGTTGATAAAGACGCGCTCACCTATTTTGATGTTGTGGCCGTAATCCGTGTAAAATGGCAATCTAATTTCTGTACTCTTGGGGATTTTTTGTCCTGTAATTTCACTGATTAATTGCCGCGCTTCACATTCATAATGACGCTGCGTGTTCAAGTTCTGCAACAAGCGCTGATTTTGTTCGACAATTTCTTGAATAAGTTCTTTATCTTGGGTCTTCATAATCTGCTACTCCTTTTCTTGCTCATTTTTAGTTTAAAAGGTAAAGTAAGTAATGTAAAAAACTTATTAAATATCACGTATAATAACTTTTATTTATGGTGAAAATATGGAATTAAGAGTTTTAAATTATTTCGTTGCCACAGCACAAGAGTTAAACATGACAAAAGCGGCACAGAAATTATTAGTTTCTCAGCCTGCTTTATCACGCCAGATTGCGGATTTGGAAGACGAATTAGGGGTCAAATTATTCAACCGCCAACCACGCCATTTAACTCTGACACCTTCAGGACAATATTTATTAGAGCAAGCAAAAGAAATTTTAGCTTTAACTGCCAAAACTAAGAGCAACCTGCAATCATCAGCTGTAATCAGTGGTGATTTAACTATTGCTGCCGGCGAAAGTGTTGGTATGCAAAGACTGATGAATATCGTCAGCAACATTATCCAAGACTACCCGACAGTTAGAATTCATATTTTAAGTGGTGATTATGAATTCGCTGAGAAGAAATTAAACATCGGCACAGTTGATTTTGCGGCTATCATTGGTAACGTTAACCTTTCCAACTATGCTTCCATTCAGCTGCCAGAACGAGACGTATGGGGCGTATTAATGACCATGGATGATCCTTTAGCTGAAAAGAAAGTAATTACACCAGCGGATCTGGTTGGCCGAACTGTACTTAATTCTCAACAAGCTGACACGATGCACTATTTCGATAATTGGTTTGGCAATTACAAAGACGACGTTAATTTCATCGGAACGGTCAACTTAAGCTTTAACGGAACTTTACTAGTTAAAAACAATGCAGCTGTGATGTTAACACTAGATAAAATTGCTAATACTTCTAGCAAATCCGGTTTAACATTTAGGCCGATAGCCCCAACTTTAAGTGAGCCAATCACCGTTATCTGGAAACATGAGACCAACTTATCGCCCGTCGCTGAATTATTCTTAAACAGACTGCAAGCTTCAATTGCTGATGACTAAAAAAATCCCAAGGCCATTTGACCTTGGGATTTTTGTTTTGCTTTATTTCTTCTTACGAGTAAAACGTTGCTTAAGTTGTTGCCACATGCTTAAAGCTTTACGCATATGGTCAGCTGGTACGTATTTTCTGATTGCACGCAATACCTTCTTAGGATCACGCGCAGCAAAGATAAACTTACCATTAGATTTAGTTCTAATTTCAAAACGTGGAATATAACGTCCATTGAAATGAACGTCCGCAACTACATAAATTACTTCTTTCCATGGAATTTGAACATAGTCTTCAACATTTCTCTCGTTATAAAATTCAAAAGCTTTATCGCCGATCATAATTTTTCCATAAGATGCAATACCTCTAAACCAGGTACCATCAACGGTTAGATCGACTCTTGTGTTAATTGATTTAGCCATTTATTAAAGAATGCCCCATACGTGGAAGAGAACACCGACAACGAAGATACCGATGATAATCCAGATTGGTGAAACCTTCTTCTTCAACAACCACATACAGAAGAATGTCAAAAGAAGACCAGCTAAACCTGGGATCAATGAATCCAAGTTGTTTTGCAAAGTAGTAACCTTGGTATTGGTCAAAGCTTTACCATTACCCATGTTCCATTGCGTAAGAGCTTCTTGAATACCTTTAGCACCTGATGGAAGCTTGTCCCATTCGATGTAACCACCCTTTTGGATAGGGGTTTGTGAAACGATTGGAGTAAATTTGATGTTTACCCAACGTTCAATCAAGGCACCCAAAACGAACATACCCATCATTGAAGCACCACGGGTAACTTTTTGAAGCATACCACCTGACATGTCGTTAGTGATAGCTGAACCAGCGTTGTAACCAAATTCTTGTGTGTACCATAAGAAGGCAAGTCTGATTACGTTCCAGATAACGAAGAACAAGATAGGTCCCATGATGTTACCTGAAATGGCCATTGATGCACCTAAGGCACCAACAATTGGACGAACAGTGTACCAGAATACAGGGTCACCAACACCGGCCAAAGGTCCCATCATACCAACCTTAACACCTTGGATAGCGTCGTCAGTAACAGGAGCACCGTTAGCTTTATCTTCTTCCAAAGCCAAGGTAACACCAAGTACAGGTGAAGCTAAGTATGGGTGAGTGTTAAAGAATACCAAGTGTCTTTGTAAAGCAGCAGACAAATCTTTCTTGTCTGGGTATAACTTTCTCAATGCAGGAATCATTGAGTATGCGTAACCACCGTTCTGCATTCTTTCGTAGTTCCATGAACCTTGAAGGAATTGTGAGTGCCACATAACGTTAAAACGGTCACGTTTGGTTAATTTAATTTTCTTATCAGCCATTATTTAAATCCTCCTCTATGCGTTCATTTTAATAATCATCAATGATATCGCCGAGTGGATCGCCGGTACCGGCATCGCCAGAGTTGTTTGAACCTGAGCCGTTGCCACCCTTAGCTTCAAGAGCTAAGTACATCAAAGCCATTGAAAGACCGATAGCACCAAGGGCGATCAAAGTTAAGTCCTTGATAGCAGCTAAAGCGAAACCAATTGCGAAGAATGGCCATACTTCTCTACTTGCCATCATGTTGATAACCATAGCGTAACCTACAGCAACAACCATACCACCACCGATGGTCATACCATCTGATAACCATTGAGGCATCATTGCAAGCCAACCTCTAACAGTGCTTGCTGGGATAGCCAAAAGCAATGCGGCTGGGATAGCGATTCTCAAACCTTGCAAACATACAGCAATCCATTGCCATACGTTGATCATACGCCAGTTACCCTTCTTAGCTTGTGCGTCCATGATGTGAACGATAGCAGTTGAGATAGTACGTACGATCATAGTTAAGAACAAACCAGCAACAGCCAAAGGAATAGCGATACCAGTAGCAGTACCGATACCAGCAGTACCTTGACCACCTTCAACCAAGATAATAGCTGAAGCTACTGAAGCCAAAGCGGCATCTGGTGCAACAGCGGCACCAATGTTTGCCCAACCTAAGGCGATCATTTGTAATTGACCACCCAAAATAACACCTAAGTCCAGGTGACCGGTAACTAAACCGATCAAAGTACATGCAACTAATGGTTGGTGGAATTGCCATTCATCCAAGATACCTTCCATACCTGCAAGAAAGGCAACAACCACTACCAAAATCATTTGTATAGCGTTCATTTATTTACTCCTAATTAATTATTTCTTTTGTTCGTCAAGTAAGGTTTGAGCCTTCTTCAAGATAGAATCCATGTTACCTGGAGCATCTGAAGGAACCTTTCTAACATCAAACTTAACGCCCATCTTTTCAAGTTCACGGAAAGTATCAACGTCTTCTTGGTTCATTGACAATACGTTGTTGGCGTTAACGTCGCCTTCCTTGTATGACATTGAACCAACGTTGATATCCTTAAGATTAATACCGCCCTTGATAGCTCTCAAAACATCTTCTGGATTTTCAAACAAAAGAAGTGCATGTGTGTTACCAAATCTTGGATCCTTTGCGATTTCTTCCATCTTCTTAAGTGGAACAGTGTGAGCTTTAACACCTGCAGGTGCAGCTTCACGAATCATACTCTTACGCAAGTCATCCTTAGCAACACTGTCTGAAACAACAATTACTCGATCTGGCTTCATTGCTGGAATCCAACCAGTAGCAACCTGACCGTGAAGTAAACGTGAGTCGATTCTTGCCAAAACGTACTTAATGTGACCGTCACCAATTACAGTACCTTCTGGAATTGACTTCTTACCGCCCTTAGCTGAACCCTTGTCAGCGGCTGCTGCAGGAGCAGCGGTCTTTGGCATTAAGTCAGATGGCTTAGTCTTGATACCATCCTTAGCAGGTTCAACTACCTTTGTAGCGATTTGACGTGCAGTAGCATTAGCATCCATCATACGTTCAGTTAATGCTTGAACAACCATTGGTAAATTCATACCAGCAACAATTGCCCACTTGTCATGCTTTTCAACAAGTCCGTTAGCTTGGTTAAATGGAGTACCGCCCCATAGGTCGACCAAGAACAAAACTTCATCTTGGCTATCGAATGAAGCAATTGCTTTTTCCATCTTGCCACGAATGTCATCTGGGCCTTCATCAGGCTTTAAGATAACATGAGCAAAATTATTTTGTTCGCCGAAAAGCATTTGCGCAGATTGTGCAATACCATCAGCGAAGCCACCATGGCTGGCTAAAACAATTCCTACCATGTAATTTCCTCCTCTAGATCAAAAAATGAATCCGCTTTTATTATACGATAAATTAAGCCTTTAACAAAGCGCTTTTTGAAAATAATTTCATAAGTTGATGGTTTGTTTCACACTTCAGTAAAACCCTTGTATCCCAGGCTTTTTTCATCATTTTTACCTATAAAATGATTGCTTGTTTATTATCTAACATATTCATGTTATGAAATTTATACTAAAAAAGTTTAAAGATCAAAATGAAAGCATAAAAAAAGAGGCCCGGCGGCCTCTTTCTTCCGTGCTCCGGCTGTCAGACTCGAACTGACGACATCTTGATTAACAGTCAAGCGCTCTACCAACTGAGCTAAGCCGGAATATTAAAAAAGAGCACGGCAGCTTCCTTTCCTCGCAGGCAGTTGCCCACCAACTACTTTCGGCGT
>OODN01000061.1_pt1 | contig 102330 bp, 103 predicted proteins | sample 1671651 | NCBI WGS metagenome assembly OODN01 (sample SAMN06348178, study PRJEB24527) | human gut metagenome | biome: human gut; feature: ankylosing spondylitis patient; material: feces | host: Homo sapiens | place: China | collected 2015-10 | reverse complement strand
GATTATCAGCATTTATGGTATATCTACAACTTGTGCAGATATGTTCTTGACTGTTTTGTTAAAGAATAAAAAAATGAAATATCAAAATGACAATCTGTTTGTAGCAAGAACATTTGCTTCTAAAGCAAGAACAATGAGCTTCACATTTGGTACATTGTCTATGTTGATTTTAACTTCACTACTGGCTCTGAATTATTCTAGTATCAACAAGGCTTCGTATGATATTAGCGTGAACTTAAATGCACCATATGATGTACAACTCTTTGATGATAAGAAGGCATTTGATGAATATATTCAAGTAATTAAAGAAGAATATACGATTGATAATACCATCGAGTATGACATTTATAAAGAACCTAATCATCAGGTGCAAAATTTCTTTCAAGCAGAATATTATGATTTTGACCCAATCTTGAAATTAAGTGATTATAATAGGTTACTAGAATTAAGAAAGATGCCGTTACTTTCTTTAAACGATAACGAATACTATATAGTTACAAATAGCAAGTTTGCATATAAGGTTGAAGATAACAAAGATATTGAAACCATAACAGTATCAAATAAGAATTTGAAATTAAAAGGCTATGACACTAAGTCTTATTGGAACTCTATAACTAATATTGGTCGATTTGTTGTTGTACTTCCAGATAAATATGTTCAAGGACTTGAAGTATCAGAAAATCATTTGATTATAGATACAAAAGAAGAAACAGACGCAGAATTAGAAAATAAGATAAAAGAAGATATGCAACATCAATTAGTAAAGGTTGATGAAAATGGAGAAATAAATGACGAATCGTATAGAGTAAATGTAAGAGGTGCAGAAATAGAACAACAAAAAGCAATGGTTGCAATAGTAGCCAGTCTGTTTATGTATATTGCATTTATTTTGATTTCCGCAGTAGGAACAATTTTGGCAGTTCAATCATTGAGCGACTCTACTAAATACAAATATCGCTACTTAACCTTGCGAAGATTAGGAATAAATGACAAGTCGCTATTTAAGACAATCAGAAAACAATTATTGATATTATTCTGTGTCCCTGCTATATCAGCAATATTATGTTTTTTCGTGATGATGTCGTCATTGAATAATGTGTATCAACAAATTTTGGGAGATAAATACCTTTATCTAATGTACTTTGGCTTGAATTTAATTATCTTCTTCTTAATTTATAGTATTTATTGGATTGCAACGTATATCGGTTTCAAACGAAATATCAATGAGGAGAGTTAAATTTTTCTAGCTATCCTGCCGTGAAATTATTATAATGGTAAATCAAGGGGGTGTTGAAATGAGAATAGCAATTATTGAAGATGATGGAATCACTCGTCTGGAGCTTTCTAAATTATTGAACACACAAGGATATGAAACAGTCTTATTGACTGATTTTGAAAATTTGACAGAGGAATTAAAGCAATATTGCGTAGAGCTGGTTTTGCTTGATATTAACCTCCCGTATGAAAATGGCTATGAGGTATGCAGGAAAATCAAACAAGTTATGCCAGTACCTATTATCTTTGTAACAAGCAGAGATACAAATGCTGACGAATTGAAAAGTATTCAAGTGGGCGGAATTGACTTCATCACAAAGCCGTATGACACGCTTATTCTTCTTGAGAAGATAAAGCGTGCATTGCAGTTATCAAACCCGAATAATTTCCGTGAGCTTGTTAAAAAAGATTGTACCCTTGATTTACATTTATCTATTTTGAAGTATCAAGAGAAAAGCATTGAACTGACAAGAAATGAATTTCGTATTTTATATTACTTCTTTATGAATGAAGATAAAGTTATTAGCAAAGAAGAACTATTGGAAAAGCTGTGGAACGACAAATATTATTTAGATGAAAATGTATTGCTGGTTAATATGACCCGTCTAAAAAAGAAAATGAAAGAAATCGGGATTGTTCACTTATTGGAAAATATACGAGGAAAGGGTTGGAAACTGTGAGCTTTTTTACATTCTTAGAAGAAAAAATAACAGAGATATTGTTTCAGCTTTTCTTTCTTGCCTTAGTAGCATTTCTCTTGATTTTCTACGGTGTAGATATGCTGTTTGTTGTATTGCTGGCAATTCTATTCATCAGCATACAAGGGCTTTTTCAATGGTGTTTGTATCGAAAGAAACGTAAGGCTTCACAACATATTATTGATTTAGTAGACGGACTGGAAGGAACCTACTATATTGCAGATATTTTACCAAAGCCAAAATAATTTCAAAATGAAGCCTATTATTACGCACTAAAAAAAGCCTGCAAATCTATGAATGATGAAATCGGTAAAATCACAGAGGAAAAGCAGGATTATCAAGAATATGTGGAAAGTTTCGCCCATGAAATTAAAATACCGATAGGGGCATTGTCTTTGACGCTTGATAACACGAAAAATTACACGTTAAAAAAAGAAACAGACAAGATATTTCAGTTAGTGGAGCAAATGCTCTATTATGCAAGAAGTGAAAACACGGAAAAGGATTATTTTGTAAAACAGTTGCAGTTAGACGAAGTGATACATAATGTTATTCTGAAATTCCGTCATTCACTTATGGAAAGGAAAGCAATTATCAATATCCATGATATAGAAAATGTCGTTTATACTGATGAAAAATGGCTGACATTCATTCTATCTCAAATCGTGCAAAATGCGATTAAGTATTTTGATAAGCAGGAAAATAAACTGACGATATACAGTCAAGACAACGGAACAAATATACTGCTTGTGATTGAAGATAACGGCTGTGGAATAAAAACATCTGATTTATCCCGTGTATTTGAAAAAGGTTTTACTGGTTCAAATAGAAGCAAAGCAAATGCAACGGGTATGGGACTGTATTTGTCGAAAAAATTATGCGATAGATTGGGTTTGAAATTAGATATTGCTTCTACGGAAAAAGAATATACAAGACTGATAATTACATTTCCAAAAGGAACAGTCCATAATTTTTCAGAGTAATTTGAAAAACCATGCCAACATTGACACGGTGCTTTAAGGGAGCTTGCGTTATGGAAAGCTTTAAGCACAATTCTTTACAATCAAATTCAACCTAATAATAGCACGCTACTAAAAATTAAATATGCTTCAGCTTTAAAAGCTCGTACAGACTATATGTTTTGTGCGGGCTTTTTTCATACTCGAAAAAAATTCAAAAATTTTTCAAAAGAGGTCATTAAATCACACCTAGCTGTCCTTATATGGTGCGGAAAGAGGGATAAACACTTTTCAAATCATAAAGGAAAGGAGGTGAGATTGATGAAACCGTCTGACTTCCAGAAAACAGTTCAATGTCGTTTTGAAAGTTGTTTAAAGAAAGTTGTCCGTAGTGTCGTGAAAGATTATTACAAGGAATTAAACCGTCGTAAGAATACGGTAAAATAAAGAAAATCATGATATAATAGCATTGTCAATTTTCCTATTAAATATAAATCTCGATTTTCTTTTTCTGCTTTAAGCTATTAATCTTGGAAGTATTCTCAGACACTAAATGATTGGATTGAAAAAGCAGAAAAACGAATTTGAATTTAAAAGAGTTCCGAGATATAATTGGAATAAAAGAAAGCTATCTTCCAAGGCATATTAATGTTAACTTTCTAGCAAAATTGTTAATATCATCCTAATTTTGAGATAATATGTATTCGCGAAGGAAAGCAAAAAATTATTGGGGATGAAATGGTTTGGTAAAATTAGCCTAAATTTGGTGACCTGACAAAATTTAGGCAGGCTTGCCCCCGTTAACCCCTTGATACGAAAGGAATTTATTTTACATGGCTACTATTCAATGGTTTCCTGGGCATATGTCGAAAGCACGCCGACAAGTTCAGGAAAATCTGAAACACGTTGATTTTGTGACAATTTTAGTTGACGCTCGTTTGCCACTATCAAGCCAAAATCCAATGTTAACCAAAATCGTCGGAGATAAACCGAAATTAATGATTTTGAACAAAGCCGACCTTGCTGATAGTAATCGTACAAAAGAATGGCGTAACTATTTTGAAAAACAAGGCATCAAAACCCTAGCCGTTAATTCAAAAGAACAAGCTACTGTAAAATTGGTAACCGATGCCGCCAAATCATTAATGGCTGATAAATTAGCTAAATTACGTGAACGTGGCATTCAAAAAGAGACTTTGCGTACAATGATTATTGGTATTCCAAACGCTGGTAAATCAACATTAATGAACCGTTTGGCAGGTAAAAAAATTGCAGTCGTTGGCAATAAACCTGGGGTTACTAAAGGACAACAATGGCTTAAGTCTAATAAAGACTTGGAAATCCTAGATACCCCAGGGATTCTTTGGCCAAAATTCGAGGACGAAATAGTGGGGCTCAAACTCGCTTTAACAGGTGCTATTAAGGACCAGCTTTTGCCAATGGATGAAGTAACGATTTTTGGGCTTAATTTCTTTAAAAAATACTATCCAGAACGTCTTGTTGAACGCTTCAAAGGTATCAGCTTAGAAGAAGAAGCGCCTGAGATTATTATGGCTATGACACAAAAATTGGGCTTTCGTGATGATTATGACCGTTTTTATAGCCTTTTTGTTAAAGATGTCCGCGAAGGCAAACTTGGTCGTTACACTTTGGATGTCGTAGGAGAAGTTGAAAATGGCGACCGTTAAAGAAATCAAAGAAGCGCTAGCAGCGATTGAGAGCCTTGATGACGCACGCTGGCAAGCTTATGAGTCAGATAGTCGTGCAGGGGTCCAAAAGGCGATTCAGCAGCGAAAAAAAGCTATTCAAGCGGATATTGATGAAGACTTACGCTTGGAAAATATGCTGCGCTACGAAAAAGAACTTTATCAACAAGGTTACCAAGCCATTGCTGGGATTGATGAAGTTGGTAGAGGACCATTAGCAGGACCTGTTGTCACAGCGTGCGTTATTCTTCCAAAAAATTGTAAAATTAAACACCTCAATGATTCTAAAAAAATTCCTAAGAAGCACCATGAGGAAATTTATCAAGAAATCCTTGCGCGTGCTTTAGGAATTGGAATCGGAATTGTTGACAATAATGTCATTGACCAGATTAATATCTACGAAGCTACAAAAGTCGGTATGTTGCAAGCCATTAATCAACTGAAAGGTGAGGTGACAAAACCTGATTATCTTTTAATTGATGCCATGCATTTGGAAACTTCGATTCCACAACAATCACTCCTCAAAGGTGATGCCAACTCCTTATCAATTGCAGCGGCTTCTATCGTTGCTAAAGTAACACGTGACCGCATGATGGCTGACTATGCCAATGATTATCCTGGGTATGCCTTTGAAAAAAACGTTGGCTATGGAACCAAAGAGCACTTAGAAGGTCTAAAAAAATATGGCATCACACCAATTCACCGTAAAACATTCGAACCAATAAAATCCATGCTAAAGGAGCCTTAATATGACAAGCGAAAAAGAAAAAATGTTAGCTGGGCAACTATACGATGCTGGAGATGCAGAGCTAACTGCCATGCGTCTGGAAGCACGCCGAAAAATGAAGTTGTTTAATAACGAGGACGACCGTGATAAGCAAAGAGAAATTATAAAAACTCTGTTTGGGTCAACAGGTGAAAAATTGACAATGAATCCACGTTTTGTTTGTGATTATGGTTCAAATATTTATGTGGGTGAGAATTTCTATGCCAATTATAACTGTACCATGCTTGATGTCTGCGAGATTCACATTGGCGACAACGCAATGTTTGGACCAAATTGTCAATTGTTAACACCGTTACACCCACTTGATGCCAAAGAACGTATTTCAGGTCTTGAATACGGTGCACCAATCACTATTGGAGATAATGCTTGGTTTGGCGGCGGCGTGACCATTCTACCTGGGGTTACCTTAGGAGACAACGTTGTCGTTGGTGCTGGCGCAGTCGTCACAAAATCTTTTGGCGATAACGTGGTTCTCGCTGGAAATCCTGCAAAAATCATAAAAACGCTTGATTAATACGTAAAATAGATTCACTAAGCCCTGTTTTTTCAGGGCTTTTTTTCGAATAATAAATTAGTGAGGTAGAAAACATGAATAATTTTGAATTGTTTAAATTAAAAAAAGCAGGATTAACAAATCTTAATATTTTAGCTATTTTGGATTATCAAGAAAAGCAAGAGAAATCACTATCTTTGCGTAATATGGCAGTCGTCTCAAAATGTAAAAATCCTATCCTTTTTATGGAAAAATACAAAGCACTGGACATCAAAGAATTGCGCAAAGAATTTAATTGTTTTCCTAGTGTTTCCATACTAGATGACGAATACCCATTAGAACTCAAACATTGTTATAATCCACCTGTTTTGCTGTTTTATCAAGGAAATTTAGAATTACTCAATCGCCCAAAAATGGCAGTAGTAGGAGCAAGAACAGCATCAGCAACAGGGACAAAATCCGTACAGAAAATTGTCAAAGAACTCGGGAATCATTTTGTTATCGTTAGTGGGTTGGCGCGTGGCATTGATACCAGTGCGCATTTATCATCTCTAAAAAACGGTGGTGCATCGATTGCCGTTATCGGTTGTGGACTGGACGTTTATTATCCCAAAGAAAATAAGCAGTTGCAGGAGTACATGGTTAAAAATCACCTCGTATTAAGTGAGTACGTAGCAGGAGAAGCACCGCTGAAATTCCATTTTCCAGAGCGAAATCGTATTATTGCAGGTTTATCACAAGGCGTTATCGTAGTAGAAGCTAAGCTGCGCTCAGGCAGTTTGATTACGTGCGAAAGAGCATTGGAAGAAGGACGAGACGTTTTTGCCATTCCAGGAAATATTTTAGATGGAAAATCTGATGGCTGTCATCATTTGATAAAAGAGGGCGCAAAATGCGTCACATCAGGCTTAGATATCCTTTCGGAATATCAAATATAAGCAATTTTTTTCTATAAAGAAACAGAGATGATACAGATGTTCCCCTTGAGGATGTCCCATCTAATAAGGATAAACCTAAATAAGCGATCAATGCCTCTCTTGTCAAAAGCAAAGGAGGCATTTTTGATTAAAAGACCTATAGTCAACTTGCCTACAGGCTTAGTCAATGAGAAGAGGACAGTCATAAGACCACCCTAGCTACTGTAACATCTCTTCACAAATCTCCCTCATCAATACTTAGTGTTTATTCCCTACTTTTTTAGGCTTAATGAGCTTTCTAAAAAATTTTACCACATACCAATATAACTTTTTTATTGACAGTTTAAGAAAAGCGGGTTATCATGTTATAAGTTTATTACTGATAGGAAGTGAGCTTATGGCAACTACTACTACTACGAATGCCCCAACAGCTGTTAAAAAATCAAGCAAAAAAACAATAAAGAAAAAAACATCTGCCAAGAAAAATTTGGTTATTGTGGAATCTCCAGCTAAGGCAAAAACAATTGAAAAATATCTCGGACGTAATTATAAAGTTGTAGCCTCAGTAGGACATATCCGCGATTTGAAAAAATCAAGCATGTCTATTGATTTTGAAAATAATTATGAACCACAATATATTAATATTCGTGGTAAAGGTCCATTGATTAACGACCTTAAAAAAGAAGCGAAAAAGTCTAAAAAAGTTTATCTCGCAAGTGACCCGGACCGTGAAGGAGAAGCGATTTCTTGGCACTTAGCCCATATTTTAGATCTTGATGAGAATGACAAAAACCGTGTTGTTTTCAATGAAATCACCAAAGACGCTGTCAAAAATGCTTTTGTTGAACCACGCCAAATCGATATGGATTTAGTAGATGCCCAACAAGCGCGTCGTGTTCTCGACCGTATCGTGGGATATTCTATCTCACCATTGCTTTGGAAAAAAGTTAAAAAAGGTCTTTCAGCAGGACGTGTTCAATCCGTTGCATTAAAACTAATCATTGACCGCGAAAATGAAATCAAAGCCTTTAAACCAGAAGAATACTGGACAATTGACGGTTTCTTTAAAAAAGGAACGAAGAAATTCCAAGCTTCATTTTATGGCATTGATGGCAAAAAATTAAAACTCGAAACGAATGAAGATGTTCAAAAAGTTCTTGCTTTATTGACTAGTGACGAATTTACCGTAGCTAAGGTTGAAAAGAAAGAACGTCGTCGCAATGCACCACTTCCTTATACGACATCATCTCTCCAACAAGATGCTGCTAATAAAATCAACTTCCGTACACGTAAAACCATGATGGTTGCACAGCAATTGTACGAAGGTATCAGTCTTGGTAAGAGCGGAACGCAAGGTTTGATTACCTATATGCGTACTGACTCAACACGTATCAGTCCAATTGCGCAAAATGATGCCGCAAACTTTATCACAGAACGTTTCGGTGAAAAATACTCTAAACACGGTAGCCGTGTTAAAAATGCTTCAGGAGCTCAAGATGCTCACGAAGCCATTCGCCCTTCAAATGTCAATCTAACACCAGAATCAATCGCTAAGCACTTAGATAAAGACCAATTAAAACTTTACACATTGATTTGGAATCGTTTTGTTGCCAGTCAAATGACAGCAGCAGTCTTTGACACAATGAAAGTTAACTTGGAGCAAAATAGCGTACGCTTTACTGCCAATGGTAGTCAAGTAAAATTTGACGGTTACTTAGCCGTATATAACGATTCTGACAAGAATAAAATGTTGCCTGACATGGTTGAAGGTGATATTGTTAAGAAAGTATCAACAAATCCTGAACAACACTTTACCCAACCACCAGCTCGTTATTCTGAAGCAACACTTATTAAAACATTGGAAGAAAATGGCGTTGGGCGTCCGTCAACTTATGCACCAACACTTGACGTTATCCAAAGACGTTACTATGTTCGCTTAGCTGCGAAACGTTTTGAACCTACGGAACTTGGTGAAATCGTTAATAATTTGATTGTTGAATTCTTCCCTGATATTGTTGATGTCAAATTTACCGCTGATATGGAAGGTAAACTTGATGAAGTCGAAGAAGGCAAACAGCAATGGCAAAAAGTTATCGATGAATTTTACAAACCATTTGAAAAAGAACTTGCCAAAGCCGAAACAGAAATCGAAAAAATTCAAATCAAAGATGAGCCAGCTGGCTTTGATTGTGATGTTTGTGGACACCCAATGGTTATCAAGTTAGGTCGTTATGGTAAATTCTACGCTTGTAGCAATTTCCCAGAGTGTCACAATACAAAAGCAATCACTAAAGAAATCGGCGTGACTTGTCCAGTCTGTGGCAAAGGTCAAGTAATTGAGCGTAAAACCAAACGCAATCGTATTTTCTATGGTTGTGACCGTTATCCTGAATGTGAATTTACATCATGGGATAAACCTGTCGGACGTTCTTGTCCAAAATCTGGAGACTTCTTAGTTGAGAAGAAAATCCGCGGTGGTGGTAAACAAGTCGTCTGCAGCAATGAAGAATGCGACTACGAAGAAGCAAAAATTAAATAAAACGATAGAAGCTGAAGCAGAGATGCTCAGTTTCTTTTTGATTGTATGGAAAATATGTTTTCCATTATAATGGACTTTTTAAATAATTGCCGTTATAACGGACTTTTTTTGATAAGTCTGTTATAATAGACTTATGAGAGGTACGCTATGAATTATTTTGCATTAATTGGAGATATTATTGATTCCAAAAAAATCGATAATCGTTACCAAGTCCAAAAAACATTGGAGGCTTGCCTAAACGAGTTAAATATTAAATTTAAAGATGTCTTGGTTTCAAAATTATCTATCACTTTAGGTGATGAATTTCAAGGATTGTTAACCTTGGACGCCCCTTTATTTCAGGTAATTGACCGTATTAACTTCGCAATGCAGCCTTATCAAGTACGTTTTGGTCTTGGCTTAGGAGAAATTCTGACAGATATTAACCCAGAGCAAAGCATTGGCGCTGACGGTCCCGCTTACTGGCACGCTAGAAAAGCAATCAATTACATCCACCAAAAAAATGATTACGGCAATACGCAAATCGCTGTTTCCTTTGAAGATGACACCAAGGTAAACATTATTAATACACTGATTGCCAGTAGTGAAGCAATTAAGTCCAATTGGCGCGCTAGCCAAGAAATTATCTTGCAGGAACTTTTAAAACTTAGTATTTATGATGAGCATTTTGACCAACAAATTTTGGGAAAACAGCTCGAATTAAGCACAAGTGCGCTGTCAAAACGATTGAAAAGCAGTAATATCAAAGTTTACCTACGAACACGAAATTGTGCGTTAAATCTGCTTAAAAACGCTGGAGAGGAGTTAAACTAATGTCAATCACAGGTCTTTCTCACTATCTTAGCCAAAATCCTATATTAACCCTGTTACTGATTTGTCACTTTTTGTCAGACTTTCAGTTGCAAAGCCAAACAGTTGCCGACCGTAAAAATACCGATAAAACTTACCTTTTGATTCATCTCATTTGGGTAGCTATTCCGTTAATTTTGGTAACTATTTTTGTCCCAAGCATCTGGGGCATTAGCTTGCTTATTTTGCTGAGTCATTCTATTATTGACTTTGGAAAACCTCATGTGGCTAATAGTTTCAAGCTAAATCCGTTGGTAACTTTCCTTTTGGACCAAATGTTACATCTAGGAATTATACTTTTACTTGCCCCGCTTGCCAAAGGTGTAGTTTTGCCAAATATCTTAACAAGAGAAGTGCTTAATATTATTCTATTTATCGTCTTGATTACAAAACCGACTAATGTCTTTTTCAAGATTTTCTTTCAAAAATACCAGCCAGAGAGCAGTCAAAAAATGGATACCATTCCAGGTGCTGGAGCAACGATTGGACTTTTGGAACGTATTGTGTGTGATGAGTATTTGTATCATTTTCAATCAATTCGCCTCAATCGGACTTGTTTTTACTGCTAAATCAATCGCTCGTTATAATAAAATTTCCGAAAGCCCCACATTTGCAGAATACTATCTCATTGGGTCACTTTTCAGTATTTTAAGTGTTTTACTATCTGCTTGGATTTGTTTGTTTTAAATGAGGATGACTGACTATGCATTTTGGCTTTTCTTATGTTGGATTCATCTTTTTAATGCTACTAATGATACCAAATCTTATTTGGACACGAAATAAACCTAAAGATTATGAACATTATCAGTATCAAGAAAATAAATACTTATCCATACTTGAACGTATCGGAGAAGTACTTGTGACTTGTCTGATTCTCATCTTTTCTGATTTTAACTGGCAGCCCTGGACTAATTGGAATTGGTGGCTGATGGCTGCTAGTTTTTGCATGATTCTTTATGAAATGTTTTGGATTCGTTATTTTATGGGACCAAAAAGAATGCCAGATTTGTGCACCACATTTTTAAAAATTCCAGTAGCCGGAGCAAGTTTGCCAGTTTTGGCAGTTCTATGCATATCCATCTATGGTAAAAATCCATTTCTGACCTTGGCATCAATTATTTTGGGAATTGGTCACATTGGTATTCACTTACAATATCAGAATATGATTAAAAAGGATAATCAATAGTTTTTTTACGTATTTTTATTTATGTAAATAAATTATATAATATTATTTGAGTTTCACAAATTTTATGTTATGATAATCAAGTATCAAAATTAGAAAGATTTGGATAAGGGCTTTCTCCCTTATCTGGAAAATGAGTTTTAGGACTTCCTAAGCTTGTTTTTGGAGGTATTAGTATATTGTCTCAATCATCATACATTAACGTTATTGGAGCTGGTTTAGCGGGCTCTGAAGCTGCCTATCAGATTGCTAAACGTGGCATTCCAGTAAAACTTTATGAAATGCGTGGTAAGAAAGCAACACCACAACACAAAACAGATAAATTTGCGGAATTGGTCTGCTCAAATTCGCTGCGCGGTGATAGCTTAACAAACGCTGTCGGTCTGCTTAAAGAAGAAATGCGTCGTCTAGACTCTGTTATCATGAAGGCAGCAGAAAGCACGCGCGTCCCCGCTGGTGGTGCTTTAGCGGTTGATCGTGACGGTTTCTCACAAATGGTGACAGATGAAGTGAGAAATCACCCACTTATCGAAGTCATTCGTGAAGAAATCACAGAAATTCCAACTGATGCCATTACTGTTATCGCTAGTGGTCCTTTAACATCAGATGCACTTGCTGAAAAAATTCATGAATTGAACGGTGGCGACGGTTTTTATTTCTATGATGCCGCAGCGCCAATCGTTGATAAAAATTCTATCGATATGGACAAGGTTTATTTGAAATCACGTTACGATAAAGGAGAAGCTGCCTATCTTAACTGTCCAATGACCAAAGAGGAATTTATGGCGTTCCATGAAGCACTTGTCAATGCCGAAGAAGCTCCGCTTAATAGCTTTGAAAAAGAAAAATATTTTGAAGGTTGTATGCCGATTGAAGTTATGGCAAAACGCGGCATTAAAACAATGCTCTATGGTCCAATGAAGCCTGTTGGCTTAGAATACCCAGATGACTACAAAGGACCTCGTGACGGTGAATTCAAGACACCATATGCCGTTGTTCAATTACGTCAAGATAATGCTGCTGGTAGTCTCTTTAACATCGTTGGTTTCCAAACACACCTTAAATGGGGTGAGCAAAAACGTGTTTTCCGCATGATTCCAGGTCTTGAAAATGCCGAATTTATCCGTTATGGCGTAATGCACCGTAACTCTTACATGGATTCTCCAAATCTTTTGACTGAAACATTTGCCACACGCCAAAATCCAGACCTTTTCTTTGCTGGTCAAATGACAGGGGTTGAGGGATATGTGGAATCAGCCGCTTCAGGGCTAGTTGCTGGTATCAACGCTGTACGTCGTTTTAAAGGAGAAGAAGTGGTTATCTTCCCGCAAACGACTGCTATCGGCTCTCTTCCACATTACATTACACATGCCGAAAGCAAACATTTCCAACCAATGAATGTTAACTTCGGTATTGTTAAAGAGCTTGACGGACCACGTATCCGTGATAAAAAAGAACGTTATGAAAAAGTTGCTGAACGTGCTTTAAACGATTTGCAAGATTATCTTAACGTTTAGTATTCCAATACTATATTAAAAGAGGTGACAAAATGTTTCCAATTCAATTAGGACTAAAAGCTAGTTGCGACTTGGAGCAAATGGAAAGTCGCCTAAAATATCACCCAGATGTCTTTGAATTTTCATATCTTTGAAAATGGTATTTCAAAACTATTTTCATTTGGCAAGCCTGAATTCGACCAGTTGTTAGCTCAAAAAGGCTATCCACTTACTTATGATGTTTCTCATGCTTTCATTTATCTGCATGGGGATAATAAAGCTTTACAACGCTCACTAGAAACTTTGAAAGAGACTATTATTCACTATCATTTAGTTGACTCTTTAGGTAAAAGACATGATAGTTTGACACTAGGTCAAGGAAAAATCTATTGGGCAGAATCTCTGCCGTTATTCAACGAACATGCCACAAGTATTTTAAAAGATTTAAACAAACCCATTGAACAACTTGAAAGCCACGCATACCTTACAAAAATAGCACAAGCAATCAATGGGTAAGTAAGTAGTAACTGTTAAGCCTAAAACGTTTGTTTTGGGCTTTTTTGTTGCCAGAAAGCAACCTTACATTTTTGTAAGATTTGACGTTCAAATTGTAAGGAAGTAACTACCTAATTTTCGATAAAATAAACTTGTCAATAAGAGAGGAGCAGTCATATGAGTCAAGAAATCAAAAAACATATCAATTTATGGAGTAATCTTCTAATTTGGTTAGTCATGGTTATTTTAGGTTCCATTACTTATATGGTCTGGTACACCCTCCGTATCACAAAATAATAGGAGGAGGTTTTTAAAATGATAGTTTTTTATAGTCTTATTACAATTCTCCTTATCGTAGTAGTGGGAGTAATAAGTCTCGCTCTTTGGTATTGGAGTGGAAGAAAGCCTTTAAAACACCCTTAGTACTAAAATACTAAATTTAAATTAATTGCTTTTTAGCAAAAACATTCCAATTAGAGTTTTTATTTAATCGAAAAAAGGTATAATGAAACAAAGGAGAAATTATGTTACTGGAGATTAATCACTTAGAAAAAGTTTTTCGCACACGTTTTTCAAAAGAGGTAACACGTGCTTTACAAGATGTTGATTTCAAAGTAGATGAAAATGAATTTATCGCTATCATGGGAGAATCTGGTTCTGGGAAAACAACCCTGCTTAATATCTTAGCAACTCTGGAAAAGCCAACAAAAGGTTCTGTTATTCTAAATGGGAAAGAAATCACAAAAATCAAAGAAAGCCAATTAGCAGAATTTCGTTTAAACAATCTCGGATTTGTCTTTCAAGATTTCAATTTATTGGATACGCTTTCTGTCAAGGATAACATTTTCTTACCGTTGGTACTTGGTCGTGTTAACTACCAAGAAATGGAAAATAGACTAGCAACACTCGCTCCAAAACTTCATATTGAAAATTTGTTAGCAAAACGCCCATTTGAATTGTCTGGCGGTCAAAAACAACGTGTTGCTATCGCTCGTAGCCTTATCACAAATCCGCAGTTACTTTTAGCTGATGAACCAACAGCAGCACTAGATTATCGCAATTCTGAAGATATTCTAAACCTTTTTGAGGATATTAATAATGACGGTCAAACATTGCTTATGGTAACACACTCAGCAAACGCCGCTAGTCATGCTAAACGTGTCCTTTTCATCAAAGATGGTCGCATTTTCCACCAAATTTATCGTGGTAACAAAACCAATCAAGAATTCAACAAGGATATTTCACTTGCAATGAGCGCACTTCTTGGAGGTGAGTAATATGTTCTATGCTAAATTAGCTTGGTCAAACCTCAAAAAATCTGTCAATATTTTTGGACCATTTTTACTCACAAGCACCATTTTATTTCTTCTAAATTGTTCAACTTTGCTGATTTTATTTAGCCCTGTTGGAAAAAGCATGTCGTATGGTGCCACAACACTTGGCTTATCCATTGTTGTCCTTTTTATCTTCTCGATTATCATGGAGATTTATAGTTATAATTTCCTTTTAAAACAAAGAAGTAGGGAATTCGGGCTTTATAACATCCTTGGGATGAACAGGTTTCAAATTAGTCTTGTATCGACTATTGAACTGATTGTTATTTTTGTGGGTGTGATTATCCTAGGAAGCCTTTTATCAGCTGTCTTTTCACAATTGTTTTATTTGATTTTTATTAATCTTTTACACTATAATCAGTTGGTAATGACTTTATCACCAGTAGCGTTTATTAGCACAGCGTTTGCATTCGTTACAATCTTCTTTTTCCTAGAACTTATCAGCCTCTTTAATATCCGCCGTTCATCGCCACTAGCTTTATTTAGGAGGCAAGAACAGGGTGAAAAAGAGCCACGTGGCAATATTCTCTTTGCGTTGTTAAGCATCATTTGCTTAAGCTCAGGTTATTATCTTTCAATTTCTTCAACGAGAATAGCTGCGCTTGTCGTCCTATATCGTTTCTTTATCGCGGTTGTTCTTGTTATCATTGGAACCTACCTTTTTTACATCAGTCTTATGACTTGGTACCTAAAACGCCGTCGTAAAAACAAAAAATATTTTTACCAACCTGAACATTTCGTAACCACAGCACAAATGATTTTCCGAATGAAACAAAATGCTGTCGGACTTGCTAATATTACGCTACTAGCCGTTATGGCTTTTGTAACGATTGCCACAACAACGTCTTTGTATGTCAATACTCAAAAACAAGCTGACGATGTGTTCCCAAAAGACACTCAAATTACAATCTATTCAACGCCTGACACAGATGCGGAAGCTTTTTTCAAAACAGCAGTTATCGATAAATTAGATAAACCAGAAAGTGACTACATCACCTACTATACTGGCTTCTCAGGAATTCCAGTATCAACCGATAAAGAAATCACAATAACAGACCAAGATGTAGACACTCCTGATTGGGCAAAAATGAGGTATATATATATCATGACCCAAGATGATTTTAAAGATTTAGGTAATAGCCTACCAACTTTAAAGAAAAATCAAACTGCTTTCTATGTTCAAAAAGGAAATAGCCAACTGGAAAAATTAACCCTTTTTGGAAAAGAATTTGACAATGTCGAAAATCTAAGAAGTGTTATATTCCCTGATATTGCTAATACTTATAATCCAGCGTTGTTAATCGTTAGTGATAAAAATGTTTTAAATGAACTTCAAGAGCTCTTTACTCAACATAATCTCCAATTCCAAAGTAATTTCACTGGTTACGCTGACCTTTCTAAAGCCGAAATCGCTAAAATTACAAATAATGACGGTTACATTTCAGACGAAACAGGTCAATATCTTGATTCAGATGGCAACGCAACAACAGGAATTGTCGATACCAAATCATCTTTCCTTGAGTTCATGTATGGCTTTACAGGTGGCTTTCTCTTTACAGGATTCTTACTTGGTATTAGTTTCTTGCTTGGTGCAGCCTTAATCATTTACTATAAACAACGTTCTGAAGGGATTGAAGATAAAAAATCGTATAAAATTTTGCAAGAGGTGGGAATGGGAGAAAAAGAAGTGAAGCGAGCAATTAATTCTCAAATTCTACTCGTATTCTTTATGCCACTCGGTTTTGCAGTTTTACACTTCGCCGTAGCGCTTGTCATGCTAAAACAAATGTTGCTCTTGTTTGGAGTAACAAGCTCAAGTATGATTTATACCGTCAGTGGTATTACAATACTAAGCATCACCATAATCTATTTCTTCATCTATAAATTCACAAGTAGAACTTACTATAAAATTATTGAACGTTAATTCCTATCTTCGAACAGTCATTTGAAAGAGTCTGAAAATTTTTACTAAAAAATGGTCGTGATGACCATTTTTTGTTACAATAAGACTATGAAACAAGGAAAGATTTATATTGTCGAGGACGATGAAACTATCGTTAAACTTTTAAAACAACATCTTAGTCAAACTTATGATGTCTTTAGTGTCACTAATTTTCGAGCTATCAAGCAGGAAGTCGAAGAAATCAAACCTGACCTTATCTTGATTGATATCACGTTGCCATATTTTAATGGTTTTTATTGGACAACAGAAATTCGTAAAAGCATGACATTGCCGATTATTTTTATCTCATCTAGTGATGATGAAATGGATACTGTCATGGCACTTAATATGGGAGGAGATGATTTTGTGTCAAAGCCATTTTCTCTAACGATTTTAGATGCCAAAATTTCAGCTTTTTTAAGGCGTGCTTACCAGTTTACCTCGGATAATTACCAATTAGAACATTTTTCTCTATCACGTGACGGGATTTTGTCAAACGGTGACGACCATATCACCCTATCTCCAACAGAAAATAAGATTTTAGCAATTCTCTTTGAACATCAAAATCAAGTCGTTCCCAAAGAGGAATTACTCGAGAAGCTTTGGGAAAATGAAAGTTTCATTGACCAAAACACCCTTAGTGTTAACATAACACGACTCCGCAAGAAAACACAACCATTAGGTTTCGATCGTATTCACACCGTGAGAGGAGTTGGCTACCTTCTAAAATGATTCGACAATTTTTTAAAGAATATTCCGTCTGGTATTTAACTTATATCCTTTTAAGTATATTATTCATTGTTATTTTTGCCTTATATCGCCTGCCATTAGCTTACTTTAAAGTTAGTATTTTAATTAATTTCACGATTTTAATCTTTATCAGCATTTGGCAATACCTTAAATTTAAGCAGAAATTATCTATTTTACATCATTTTATTTATGTAAAAGAATTGGATGAATTAGAATTGCCATCAGAACTTGCTTATAAAGATATTATCATCAAACTAAAAGAAACTAGCGCTAATGAATTACTAGCTGAAAAGACGCAAACTGAAAATTTGCAAAATCTTGTCAAAATGTGGTCACATCAAATGAAAGTTCCCATATCAGCCCTTTCATTAATGGCACAGACTGACCAACTCGACTCAAACGAAGTACAGCAACAATTGACACGACTTCAAAACTATCTTGATACGTTGTTGACTTATTTAAAATTCAGTCAAAACAAAGACGATTTTCGCTTTGAAAAACTATCTGTCAAGGATGTTACAACAAAGATTATCAAAAAATATCGTATTCCGTGTTTGCTAAAAAATCTTTCTGTTGAGGTTATTGGTGATTGGGAGCTGAGTTCTGACCGAAAATGGCTAAGCTTTGCTATTTCACAAATTATTGATAACGCCGTTAAGTATTCCAAAACAGACGGAACAATTATCATTAGTATAAGCGATGGAAATATCGTTATATCTGATGATGGTATTGGAATACTAGAAGAAGATTTACCACGTCTTTTTGACGAAGGTTTTACTGGATTTAACGGTCATGAACACCAAAAAGCAACTGGTCTAGGGCTGTACATGACCAAACAAGTTTTAGACACCCTTAACCTAAACATCACTATCGATAGTCAAATCGATAAAGGAACACAAGTCGAAATTTCATCACATAAAAATTAACAGAAGTAGGGGCTAAGCCCTTGCTTTTTTAGGTTTATTTTTTTACAATATTGTTAGTTTATAAACTAACAAGGAGGGAGCTTATGTTTTCTGGAGAAAAGTTAAAAAATATTAGAGAAGAAAAAGGTTACTCACAGGCAGAAGTAGCTAAATTACTTAATATTTCTAGAGTTTCCTACTTTAATTGGGAAAATGGCAAAACAAAGCCAAATCAAAAAAATCTTAACCTCTTGAGTCGGTTGCTCGATGTCGAGGAAACTTATTTTGTATCTGAATATCACATTGTTGATACCTATTTCAAACTCAATCAAGACAATCGTCACAAACTCGAAAATTATGCTGACGATTTACTCAAAGAGCAAGAAAAAATAGTTCAGTTGCCTAAATATTATGCTTACAAGGTTTTTGAAAAATTATCTGCAGGTACTGGATATTCTTATTTTGGTGACGGTAATTATGATACTGTTTTTTATGATGAACAACTTGACCATGACTTTGCTTCATGGGTCTTTGGGGATTCAATGGAACCAACTTATTTAAATGGTGAGGTTGTCTTGATTAAGCAAACAGGTTTTGATTATGACGGTGCTATCTATGCTGTTGATTGGGATGGGCAAACTTATATTAAGAAAGTTTATCGAGAAGAGGACGGACTTCGTTTAGTCTCACTCAACAAACACTACGCCGATAAATTCGCGCCTTATGATGAAAATCCTCAAATCATTGGTAAGATTGTCGGCAATTTCATGCCACTTGAAGTTTAGTTTTACATAAATAATATTATGTAAAACACATTTAGAACATTCATTATTTATTTGTCAGCAAGGAGATGATAAAAAACCTGAACTTATTAATAGTTCAGGTTAATTTTTAAAGCTTATCTAAAGCGTTTTTTTGTTCGTCGTTGACGATATGGGTGTATAAGTCGGTAACTTGTGTGCTGGCATGTCCTAATTGGTGGCTAACTAGGACTTGTGATTTAGTAGCATCGTAAAGACGTGTTGCAAGTGTGTGGCGCAGTTTGTGGGGTGTTACACGAACTTTGAAATCTTGAGAATATTTAGCAACTAACTTTTCAACGCTTGAAGCATCAATACGGTTAGGAACACCGCGATATTCTGTTAAAAAGAGAGCTTGGTCTTGTTTTTCCGCCTTATAGCGAGGCGCTCTGATTTGTAAATAAGCTTCTAAATAAGGTTTAGCAAAGTTAGCAACATTGACAGAATCACGTTTTCCACCTTTACGAGTGACTTCGATAACCATCATATTAAGGTTTAAGTCTTTCAAATCAAGATTAACAGCTTCTGAAAGACGGACACCAGAGGCAAGCAGAAGAGCAATAAGCGCTAAATCACGCTCCTTATTCTTTTGGAAGGAGGAGAGGGCGCGGTGAGAGAGCTTATTTTGATACTCTGTATCGATATAGTCGATAAATGCCATGGTCTCGTCACCTAGGAAAAGTTTGCCTTTTATATTTTCAGCTCGAGCTGCCAGCGTTTCTTTTTTCTTCTTAGTAGCGATTTTTTTCATGACATTTCGATAGAAGTAGGGCTCACCATTTTCATCTTCGACCTCTTCTGTTAGGTATTTAAACAGGCTTGAAAGTGCTGATAATGTCCGATTAATCGTTGTTTGTGAGACACCTTGTTTTGTTGAATAAGTGTTCAAAGAAGGACGTTCACGCAGATAAAGGATGAATGATTCCATGTCTTTTTTAGAAAGATGTTCCAGAGTTGTTAACTCAACATCAGCAATTTTAGTAACATCTGAAATTCCAGAATCCAAAAGCCATTCGAAAAATCGGCGATATTCTTTTAAGTATTCATATAAAGTTGTGAAGCTATAAGGAACTGAAAGTTTTGATTGGTAATAGTCCAAGACGTACCAAGGCATTATTTCTTTAAGTTCATCAATTTTTTCAAGTAATTTTTCACGTTTCATCTAAAATTCTCCTGAGATGTCTTTACAATAGGAGTATATCACAGACTGATTTAATTTTCAAGAAAATTACAGTTTTTCGGAAAAATGTTATGAGAAATTTACTGAATCAAATCAAAGGATGTCTTGAAAACTTTATTTTTAGTAAATTAACAAAAACAAACTAAAAACGAAGCTAGATTGTTATTTCAGCTTCGTTTGTTTTATCTAACATTATTTACGGCGTTTTTTCTTCGCTTTTTTCATTTTATTTGCCATGCGTTTCATTGATTGTTTCATCGCAAATTCGCCGACTTTCCCTTTTAGACCGCCGCCCATCATACCTTCAAGTGACGACATATCCATACCGTTTGGCATATTTTTAGGGAGATTATTTGGGTTGATTCCCATTTTCTTCATTGCTTTTTCCATGTCACCAGACATGACACCTTGCATCATTTGTTTTGCTTGGTTGAAATCTTTAATGAATTTATTGACTTCAACGAAGCTATTTCCTGAACCTGCAGCAATACGGCGACGGCGGCTTGGGTTGAGCAAATCAGGATTTTCACGTTCTTCTGGTGTCATTGATGACACGATAGCACGTTTACGAGCGACAGCTTTTTCATCAACTTTAAAGTTTTTTAGCGCTGGGTTGTTTGCCATACCAGGAATCATTTTAAGCAAATCTTCCATAGGTCCCATGTTTTGAACTTGGTCTAATTGGTCGATGAAATCGTTGAAATCAAAGGTATTTTCACGCATTTTTTCTGCGAGTTCCAATGATTTTTTCTCGTCATATTCTTGGCTGGCTTTTTCAATCAATGTCAGCAAATCACCCATGCCAAGAATACGGCTAGACATGCGGTCTGGGTGGAATGTTTCGATGTCCGTAATTTTTTCACCAGTACCAGTGAATTTGATTGGTTTACTAGTGATTTCGCGGATTGAAAGCGCAGCACCACCACGTGTATCACCATCAATCTTAGTTAAAACAACCCCTGTGATGTCCAATTGCTTGTTGAATTCGTCAGCGACGTTGGCAGCTTCTTGACCAATCATACTATCAACAACCAAAAGAATTTCATTTGGATTTGCTAAAGCTTTAACATCACGGAGTTCTTCCATGAGTTTTTCGTCAATTTGCAAACGACCAGCCGTATCAATGATAACGTAATCGTTGTGATTTTCTTTGGCTTGTGCCAAACCATTTGTCACGATTTCAACAGCTGAGTGGTCAGTTCCCATGTCAAAAACTGGCACATTGATTTGACTACCAAGTGTTTTTAATTGGTCGATAGCCGCTGGGCGGTAAATATCGGCAGCAATCATCAACGGACGTGCATTTTCATCTTTAATCAGCTTGTTAGCTAATTTCCCTGCAAATGTTGTTTTACCAGCACCTTGGAGACCAACCATCATAATGATTGTTGGAATTTTAGGTGATTTTTCAAGTTCAGCTGTTTCAGAACCAAGAATTTCAGTCAATTCTTCGTTAACAATCTTAACGATTTGTTGTGTTGGGTCAAGTGTATCAATGATTTCATGACCAACTGCACGTTCACGCACGCGCTTGATGAAAGTCTTAACAACTGGCAAAGCAACGTCAGCTTCAAGCAATGCCAGACGAATTTCTTTTGTGACTTCTTGGACATCTTTTTCAGACAACTTCTTCTTTCCGCGAATATTTTTAAACACCCCTTGCAGGCGTTCTGTCAAACTTTCAAAAGCCATAATATCTTTTCTCCTACCTAAGTATCTCTATAATTTTACAAATGTTCTTCTGTTTAGTGAGTAATACGGATTAATCACGATTATCAATACTACTCAAAACGGAAATTCTCTCTTTCAAAAATTCATCATCAGGATATTTTTCTAAAATATCGTCAAAAATTTGGCTCCGAACAATATAGTCCGAATACATGTGCAACTTCATCTCGTAAGCTTCTAAAATTTTTTCTGTTCGTTTAATGTTATCATAGACCGCTTGACGGCTCACACCGAATTCTTCAGCGATTTCTGCCAAACTATAATCATCCGCATAATATAGTTCAATATAATTCATCTGCTTATCCGTTAACAAAGCAGCATAGAACTCAAAAAGAGCATTCATACGATTGGTTTTTTCAATTTCCATAGCCTTTATTTTACCATAATTTAGCTGAATTTAATAGTCAGAAATGGTTAAAAATCATGATACCTCATTTTCGATAAAAATAATAGTAAGAATGCTTTTTCTTGCTTTATTTAGCGTAAAATGGTACAATTTATTGTACAAAATAGACAGAGGAGGAACCAATATGGAAGCTGTTGCATATTCAAATTTTAGACAAAATTTAAAATATTATATGAAACAAGTTAACGATGACGCTGAACCACTTATTGTGACTTCTAAAAATATTGATGATACTGTCGTAGTCCTTTCAAAACGTGACTATGATAGCATGCAAGAAACATTTCGCATTATGTCTAATAACTACCTAATGAGTAAAATTAAACGCGGCGATGAACAATTCAAGGCAGCTAATTTTCAGACACATGAATTGCTCGAGGTAGATGATGATTAAAGCATGGTCTGACGATGCGTGGAACGACTATATGTATTGGTATAACCAAGGAAATAAAGCGACAATTAAAAAAATTAATCGCCTAATCAAGGAGATTGACCGCACTCCTTTTACTGGCATTGGTAAACCCGAACCACTTAAACACGATTTATCTGGCAAATGGTCACGACGTATAACCGATGAACATCGTTTAATTTACAGTGTTGATGAGACTTCTATTTACTTTTATTCTTGCAAAGACCATTATTAAAAAAACTGTCCAGTGGACAGTTTTTTCATGAGCCTAAAAATTGAAAAGCGAATCATGAGTTTTGTCATTTCAAATCTTTTGTGGCTTCTTCATGGTAATGCCCATTGTCATCGTAATACGTTAACGTGCCAAAATTTTCTGGTTTATCCAAACCAAAGTCGTCATTGTCTGGCAAATAGAATTTCTTGAGTTCCGCTTCTTGGCGGTCTTTTTCGTATTTAACAAACATGCCCTTGCGACCATAAACGACAAAACTTGGACGTTCTTTTACTCTGAAATAGCTTGATTTTTTAGCTTTTTTGCCAAAGTTTATTTGGAAAATGAGGTCTGTTCTTGCAGAATCCGCAGTTTGGGTCACCGTAGCGAGACTCTAGCCAACGATTGCAGTGTGGGCAAAAATAAGCATCAAAGCGTTCAGAATAACACCTTTGAGCCTTGCAAAATCGGCACTTATCGTCATCAATCCACCCAGCAATTTCAACGTTATTTATCACCAACTTATCATCGTCAAATTCCTGAATAGTCAATTTCTCTAACATTTTGTCAACTTCTATTCCTTAATTATTCTCCAAATAAAATTCAAAACGGTCGCCGACGTATTGGCTGTGAACGTATTCAAATGGTCGTCCGTCTGTGAAATAGGATACCTGTGTCAATGCCAGCACCGCATGATTTTTAGGCACTTTGAGATAATTCGCCACGCGCTCACTTGCATTTTTGGCATAAATCGTTTGCTGACTCTTGCCGATTTCATAACCATTATCCGTTAGTGTTTGGAAGAAATGCTCTGTGATGTCCTCTTGATTGAAAGACTGAATGAGCTTTTCTGGAATTGATGCCACTTCAAAAACCAAAGGAACGTTATCTGCAAAACGCACGCGCTCCATACGCACCACGGTAGCTGTCGCTTTTAGTTGTAACTGCTGGATTTCTGTTTCATTAGCAGTTTTTCGCTGATAAGAAATCAATTGTGACGACGGCGTTTTACCCTGCGAACGCACAATTTCGGTAAAACTGGTTGTCCCACGCATTTTTTCTTGCACACGGTGGCTAGCCACATAAGTCCCGCTACCCACACGGCGCTCCAAAATGCCCTCTTCGACCAAAAGCGTAATCGCCTGACGAAGCGTCATCCGACTCACCTCGTAATCATCCGCCAAATCACGCTCGCTCGGCAAACGCTGACCAATCTCCCAAACGCCCCCATCAATCTCTTTCTTAATCGCATCATGAATTCTAATATACGCTGGAACCATAACCTACTCCCATTCTGTTCTAAATAACCTTGCTTTATTTTAACATATTTTTGCCAAAGTTTTTAGTGTTATTTCTTTTGGAAAATGGCGGAGCTGTGAAGTTAATTGAGTATAGCAAACTTGTTCAAGGATTTTTAAGATTGAGAAGAAAATAAGCTAGCGCTGGGAAAGAAATAGACTGATGTCAGATAGTGTATATACTTGTTTTTTTGTATATACATGATATAATGTATTTACGAGGAGGTATTTATATGAATGTCGTATTAAGAAAAACTGGGAATAGCACCGTTATTACTATCCCAAATAAAATTAGAGAAGCTCTTGGAGCAAAAATCGGGGAAGAAATTGAATTTGTAACATCTGGTAATAACGTTATTATACGAAAAGCTGAACCTAAATTTGATTTTGATAAAGAGCTTGAAAAAGCTATGAATCAATATGACGATCTTTTGAAGGCATTGGTAGATAAATAATGAAATATTTAACCGCTGAAGATATTATCAAAATCAATGTCATGGTTATAGGGAAATATTCACCTAACGAGCCAGTGGGGATTGCTAATTCAAATAGTCTTCAAATGATTATTGAACAACCTAAACAAGAAATTTTTGGAAAAGTTCTTTATCCTGATATCTATAGTAAAGCAGCTATTATTTGGATAAATCTCATTAAAAAACATCCGTTTTATAATGCTAATAAACGTACCGCACTACTTGTGCTACACATGTTTCTAGCGATGAATGGTTATCGTTCAAATATTACTTTTGAAGCTGGACTTGCCAAAACAATTGAAATCGCTACTTTTCAAGGAGACTTTGAAAAATTAAAAGAAAACATTATTGATTTCCTCAAAGAAAATAAAAGAGTTATTGAAATTTAAAAAGCACAAAGATTAATTTTTAGTAATCTTTGTGCTTTTTTACTATAAAGTTATAATATTATCGCCTGATTTTAGAATAAATTTAAGGAAGCTTTTAGTTACCATTAGCTTTTTTTGGAAAATGGCGGGGCTGTGAAAGTAACTGTGGGAAATTGGAGAAAGGGAAAAGAAAAAAGGAGCTAAGCACGCTCCCCGCCAACTAAATTAATTTTCTTTCCTAAGTATCTCTTCGAATAAGTCTTCTAATATTTTCTTATCCCCATATACAGTTCCATCCATATATAAATGATAAATTTTATCATCAGAACCAATTGAAATATTACATTCGTAACCTTTCATTAAAGCTAATGAACGAATAACTTCGCGTTGAGTTCTACCATTACCTTCACGAAAAGGATGAAAATAATTCAAATTATCTAAGATTTCTACAAGATAATGAATAATCTCTTTCCTAGTATGTGCTTCGTTATGATATTTTGAAATCAGTGAATTTAAATAAGTTTCAGCTGTATCAAAAGATTGTATCGGCATAAAAGCATTACCGTCTTTTGAAATATTTACTTTACGATACTTTCCAGCCCATGGATAAATTTCTTTAAAAAGAAAGTGATGAACTGCTAAAATATCTTGAGTAGATTTTATCTCAATTGGATTAAAGAATAACTTCATCGACTGACTAGCAACAATTTTATATTCTAATTCTCGTGCTTTTTCAGCGTTTCTTTCATCAAAATTATTTTTAAGAACCGAAGTTCCAGAATATGTATATAAATTATCTGGATCTATATATGAATAATCATCATAGACTTTCCTAGACATCAAACTACTCCTAAAGCCAAAGCTTCTTCTTTCAACTGTTTAACGTCCTCAACAGTTGGCTGCCAACCTTCAATCATGTTTGTACTCAAAGCATACCAAACACATTTAAAGATTTTTCTATCATCAAACGGCACACCCAAAATAGTCATTTTTTCAGTATTAATATCTAAAACCATAATAAGTTACCTCTTCTATATTATACCATAAAGTGACTATAATATTAAAAATTGAGATTATCTTACCTAAATTCCACCAATTATAGCAACTATGTCATCATATATTAACTAAAAAATACCCCATTAACTTATTGGGGTGAATGGTGAAGTTAACAAACTTTTCTTAATTTTTGACCATATTCTCAAATAGCACCAGAGACACCCTTCTTACCTTTTTAATTGAATGATATTATTTGAATTACTTTTAAGTAAATCTTGACGCGGTAAATTAATTATCTCAGAAAGTATTTCGATTGGTAAAGCTAAGCCATATTGTTCTTGAAGTAAGATTTGTAGCGAGTTATTGTCAAATATTCCTGCTTCTTTTAATAATTTATATGCTTGTTTTGATAAAATTGGTTTAGAAATGGGTTTGCTAGCATCTTCTGGTTCTTCTTTTCTCCAACGTTTAGCACTTAATTTCTTTTGAAGTCTTAAATATTGCTCTGGGGCCAATAACTGCAAATCTTTCGCACGATATATCATACTTGCGATTGAAACATTCCATTTAGATTTCAAAGTCAGGTAATTATAAATATTATCCTCTTGCCCCATAATATCTTTTGAAAAAGCGGACTCAGGTAATAAGAATGCAGAAGCGAATCGATTTGCCTCATTTTCCATTTCTCTATATTCTATTGCCGATAATTCTTGCGGATCTAATGTTTTAGCATGTAAAGCCCAGTGTCCTAATTCATGTGCAAGACTAAATTGTTGCCTAAAAAAGTTATTATTATCTTGATCTATTAGGATGCAATAGTACGGAACATCATTAACCTTAATAAAACTTCCAAAAGCGTCCACTTTTTCTGATCTTGAATTAATAACCGCAATGTGAAATCCTCGTGTCTCTAGTAGTCTCAAAACACTCTCTATGGGGTCATCACCTAACTGCCACAATTTTCTCAATCGAGTAGCAACTTCTTCAGGACTTTCATCATCAGAAATATTAAAATCATCTAATGAAGGAAAATCTACATACTGTTCAAAAAAGTTTGAAAGAATCGCTAAAGTGTTTTTTAAAAATTCACTTGGTCTTTTTTCGGTTTGCGATGAAGACAAGCGACTTCTATAAAATGCCCCCAGTTCTTTTTTTGTAAACTTATTCTCTGTTTGATAATACGATAACGGAAAACCAAGTTCAAAGACAATTTTTTGCAAAACTTCCGCACTAGGATTTGAGAGATTTTTTTCATACTTAGAAATCATCTGTTTAGAGACATCAATTCTATCTGCTAACTGTGTGATTGATAATTGCCTAAAATATCTGGCTTCTCTTAATCTCTCCCCGTTAAATATTATTGCCATTTTCTTCTCATTCCTTTAGTTTTTCTTGTGATTTCCATGCTACTAACATTGGTTCTTTTGATTCAGTTCCTTTTGAAGTTTGAGAATCTTCAATTTCTAAGTTAGCCACACTTGGTAATAAATAACTGACATCATCTCTTGCAGATAACAATAACTCTGGAGTATATTCTTCTAAACTTGCTTGATAAGCTACTCCTACTGAATCATAATCAACAATCAAAAATCGAATTCGGGTAACATTTTCTGCACTTTCACCTAGCATTTTGAGTATATCTTCCGTCTTACGCTCCAATTCATCCGATGAATCTTCATCAAATAAACTTAATTGCTCCTCTCCGATAATCGGAATTAAACCTTCATTTTTTATCAGAAGACTCAATGCATAATGTGTGGAACTTCCATTCTTTAAATATTTATTTCTAATCGTACGAAAATTTTGCTTCGTGAAAAATACATAAAGATAACCTGTATTTTCTTCGAAAACAGGATCAAACTGCCATAACCCTCCCCGTTGAATGTGTAACACACTATAGTTATCGTCATTTTCAAATATTTCAGATAACATATCAGCTCTTCTAGACCATACTGACTGAGCTAAACCGTTTTTACTAGTTTTTGAAATATACTCTCTAAAGTCTCCTTCTAAATCTTTTTTAGAAAATGACATAACTTTCAAGCATTCTGCGATAAACTTTTGATTATAAATAAGGGTCTTCATGTAATTCTCCTTTGTTTTATTTTCTATATTATAACATTTTTGGTTTACAAAAACAAGAAAAAGCAATCAAAAAGTCAACCGGATTCTGATTGACTTTTTGTTTGTGACAGTTCTTCAATTAAAATTAATTTTTTCTTCCCCCTACTCCATCTCTTTCACTTTGCTTTCGATAAATTGGATTTCTTCTTCTGAGAGTCCGTATTTTTTGTATAGTTGCTGGTCAACCTCGGCTATCGATTGTGACCAATCAATATCTGAGGTTGATGTGAAATCTTGCAAAGGAACTTTTAGCCAAGTATTTCTCGAGTTGTGCTGTGTAATTTTTAATACCCCAAGCATAGCTCGACAGAATTTTGTTTTTACATATTTTAAGCAATTTTCTGCTTCGCTAACTGTATCAAAAGCACCAATAGATAAAAATGTATCAGTATGCCCGATTAGGGGTTCCCCGATTAGGGGTTCCCCGATTAGGGGTGTAGATAACACCTCACCTATGGCACCGCTTCCATTAGCTTCAGGCACCAAAATATTATATTTCTCAAATATTTCTGGTAAATCAAGATAATCTTTTTTTATATAACGATAAACTCGATCGTTTCCAATTCTACCAAGTAATTTTACAGAATTATTGAATTCTTTATCTGAAAAAGCGAAATCTAATACCTGTAATGATTTAGATACAATTTTATTTTTGGTACCTTTTCCTTGTAATTTTTCAGCATTTGGATACTTTTCAAAAAACAATGATGAAAATCTATAAATTCCTTGAGGATAAACTATTTCTGAAAATGAAATAAATCCTTTTGTATGATCTACTTTTTTAACAATGTTGTTTAATTCTTCAAAGACAGTAAACACTCCAATTTCACCAAAATCTCTATTAACATCACGATAGGTAACTGCAACACCGCCTTTTATATCAGTATTTGGAAAAACATTAGAAGAATTTTGATCAAAATAAACAACTTTTAAATGTTCATCGTTCAGCATTTTTTCATTCCATTTTTTAGGAGTCTGACCAGCATTAAATAAAAATCGAGCAGGAGTTATTAAAATAGTCTTATTTGATACTTGATAAGCTAATTCAACAAACTTATGGTATATCGGTTCATTTCTAGCTTCTCCTTCTTCCTGATACGGAGGATTTCCGATTACGACGTCAAATTTCACTTGGTTGAATGCCTCCTCTACTTTTTGTTTACCTTCTTCGATATCGTTTTTAAGGGTATCTGTAAGGTCTTCGATGTATTTTACGTTAGTTTTATAATCACGATATCCTGTTAGTGTGCGTTCGGTAATGGTTTTTGCCATTGGCGTTTTAGCAACAGCATAAACATTATTAGCTAAGATATCTTGATAAACTTTATCTGCTTCAAAGTGATTATCATCGTTTGCCATGACTTTTTGATAATAAAGGCTAATAGCTGCATGGAGCGGATAGAGTCCTGTTTTTGAGTTAATGTCTAAGATTTTAGTTTCTGGGTGATAAATCTCACTCGTAATATCCTTTTCGACCCAATGGAGATTTGAAGTTGCTCCGTTGGTTGTTGATGTGAAATCATCATCGTAGAAATTAAGTCCACCAACACTTTTTGCTGTTTGCATATTAACCACGCGCCATGGTGTCAAAACTGTTTCTTTATCTGGATTTTTAAATGAACCAAACAACTCAGCAATTCTTTCAGCACGTTCGACAAAGTCTAACGAATCAAAAGATTTGGCACGTTGACGAATAATGCGTCCTGCTTCGATAAAGACTTCAGCATCATAATACTTAGTAATTTCACTAAACATTCCTTTGGTGAATCCTTTTGGCATGAATTCTTTCCAAGATTCATCATCGACTTTATTAATGAAATCTTTAATAGTGATATCCTTATCAAAATCAACTTTCATTCCGTAAATCATCATCGGAATACGGATTGATACCCCACGAAGAATAGAAATAAGTTTTTTTCGGTCTTTCTTAGCTTCTTTGATTTTTTCAATAAGAGCTTTTTCTTCTTCTGTACGCTTGCGAGCTGGTTTTTTCTTAGCTTTTTCACCTGCTTCATACTCTTCATCAGTTAAGCCGTTTTCATTAATAGTGACAGTATTTTGAACTTTTTGTTTTTGTGTTTTTCCAACGATAGCATTCAACTTATTAAACATGCTAGCATCTTCAGCAGTTAAAGTTAGCAAATTATCGTTATACAAACTATCATCTTCAAATCCTGAACGCACTGCTTTTTCAGCATAAACCTTTTTAAGCTGTGTCAGCATGCTATCAACGTTGTAATCTTTCATGCCTGTTTCCGAACTTCCAAGAATTGGCAAAAAGTTCAGAAGATTAGTCATGGCTTGTTTTTGGTCAGAAGTGTTTTTCTTGCCAACACCTGTATTGATTTGAGCACTTTCTGCCATAACTGTCAAAGCACGGTCTGGCGCAAAGTCAAAGATATAACAACGCTCTTTTTTACCTAATTTCTCATGTGAATAAGGTGTTTGGGCACGGAAAGCTGCTTGAAGATAATTCATAGCGCTATTAGTATTAGACAAGAACATAACCGCTGTCCATTGTGGCACATTGACACCTGTTGTTAATTTGCGAACAGTTAATGTGATTGTTTTGGTTGCTGTCGGGTCATCTGTGATAGCATTTCTAACTTTTTCAATGTCAGCTTCGTTTGTCTCACCGTTATCCGTAGTGCTTCCTCGAACAACATTGACAATCTTATACTCTTTACCAAAGATAGGATGTTCTTCCAGCAACTCTTCAAAAGCATTGGCTTCTTTGATACCTGGCATAATCCAGAGTGTGTGGCGAAGCTCAGTGCGATATGCAGGGGTTGAAAATGGATAGTTTGTCTTGCTGTCTTTATTAGTGATATTATCTAGAAATGCACGAACATCTTTTTTATAGACAAGATTACCTTGATCATCTGTTCTAAAGAATTCGCGGAAATTAAAGGACTTACTTTCATCCATAAATTTCGCCTTACTCTTCATTTCAAAAGTGTACATAAGTACTTTTGGTAATTTGTCATATGGATTTGGTTGGTCAGGGTGTTCGTATTTCCATTTTGTCTTAGCCTGTTGTTCCATGGTGTAATCCCATGTATAAACTTGGTCATCATCAAATTGATCTAAAAGATTAAACGGAGTACCAGAAAGCTCCAAAATCTTAGTATGTTCTTTAACAAGCTGTTTAAGAACAATATCACTTAGTTCTGTCTGTGTACCTTCATGGGCTTCATCGATAATAATCAAGTCCCAATCTACATCTGCAAAATCTTTTAGATTTGTTTCACCGTTGTTATAACGCAACAACTGAATTGAAGCAAAGTAGATAAATGGTTTGTCACCTTTTTTCAAAGAAGTGATGTGAGCGCCTTTGTTAATAGAACCATACTCATATCCTGCTTCGTCCATTTTTAATTTACGATAATCCTCAAACCAAGAATCTGATACAACTGGACGATGTGTCATGATAAGGACTTTTTGGAACTGTTCTTCCTTAATCAATTGTAAAGAAGTCATTGTTTTACCAAAACGCATTTTGGCATTCCAAAGCATTTTATCTTTCTTTTTAAAGACTTTTTGTGTTTTAGCAACAGCTTCTTTTTGTTCAGGACGAAGTTCAATTTTGGTTTCAGCTTCTGGTGTTTCTTCGACAATATTTTGAAGGTATTCACGTCCTTCTTTTACTGCTTTAATCGCTGCTTTTGCAGTTTCTAAATCCGTTTCAAACCATTCGTTTCCTTCAAGATATTTAGAATGGTTAATTCCAGAACGTGTTAAAACCCTATGAACATCTTTATCATGGAACCAAGTTTGAGTTGATTTCTTAAAAGCAAGTTCTACCCAACCAAGTGTGTAAGGAAGACCTGAAGTTGTCATGTATTGCTTGATACGTTTTGGAGCTTCTTCTCGTAAGAAATCACTATTTGGTGACCAGTCCGCTTCTAAATCTTCTTCTGGAATAGAACCTTCTCCAATTTTTTGGCTACCGTCGTACGCATTAAACAGTCCATTTTCATTTTTTACGGTTTGAATATAGATAAATTTTCTAGTAGCAGTACTATATAATTCTTGTGCTTGTGGCTCTAGAAATTGACCATACCAGTCCGAACTAACATCAGGATCAACATACTTAATCACAAACCAAACTAAAATGTAAAAGATATTATGTAAAGAATCTAATGCATTTTCTTTCGTTGCCTCTTTAGGATTGATATTATGTGCAGAATCATTCCCAAGCTGTTTTATTTTATAAAAATAATCAACAACATTGTCATCGTCAATATATCTTTTGACATTTTTCAATACACCGTTGAAGTTAGTTCTTTCAGGAATATCTATATATTCTCGGTCAGCAATTAACCACGCTGTGTTTTCAGCGATTTTTCTAATCTTAAACAAAGTAGTTTCATAATCTTCCTGAGTATAACTCTTCTCAGCCATATTAGCAGTTGTAAAAAGTTCTGCAGTATCCAAATCAATCGTTAAAAACCCAAAATTTGATTCCACATTCATAAACCTAATCTCCTAACATATAAACTTTCTGGATGTTTATTTCTTTAATCTCTTCTTTAGATTCATTGTCTTCGTCATCAAAATCAAACAAACTCAGTTGTCCTTCGACGACTCCGCTATCATGTTCAACTTCTTCACCAAATAATTCAGCAAATGCAAATGGAATTTTTCTCACCGTACTCGGGTGTCCTTTAACAATTTGCCATTCATTAAACATTATTGGTTCACCCGTTATAGGGTGTTTTTTAGTGAGAGTATTACCTCTAATAATATTTTTATGAATTAAATAGTGTGCCGATTGATAAACGTCACTTCTGCTGCTTAACCTTGTTCCAAAGTATTTTTCGTACCAGTCAAGATAATACAAAAACATTCTTGAACGAGCCACTTCTAAATTATCTTCTAAAAACTCAATCCCATAGATTGACGATAAAGCAATCAAAGATTTCGTTTTCCAATTTCGCTCGTCGTATTGGTCAATAACAGCTTGTAACTTTCTTTCTAATATTACAAGTAGGAAATTACCATCACCTGCTGCAGGTTCTAAAAAAGTTGCTGAAACATTTTCACAAGCTTCTTTCACTCCAGGTGTATCCAACATTTTTTGTACCATCCACGCTGGAGTAAACACTTCTCCGTGCTTTTGCACCCTATGTTTTGACTTTATTAATTTCTCTTCCAAAACTTCCTCCTGAAAACGTTTCGTTATTTCTATTATATCATTTAAATTTAAAAAAATAATATCTTGGCGTAGTAAAAAAAGCACCCTATCCAGCGGTTTATTTAGCTAGATAAGGTGAATTATCATTTTATTTTTTATTAGTCTTCCAACCCAACCAACTGATGCTGGCGTTTGTTGGCTTGATTGACGATGATGTGTTTTTACAAAAAATGATTCAGTAGCATTTGATAGATTAATGCCCCTGCTGTTCCTCCAACAATTGGTCCAAGCACTGGAATCCATGCATATCCCCAATCTGAATCCCCTTTATTTGGGATAGGTAATAGTGCATGAACAATGCGAGGTCCAAAATCACGTGCTGGGTTAATAGCATATCCTGTGGTTGGTCCTAAAGAAAAATGGATTGTCAACACTAAGACAGTAATCTGAATAATCAATTTTATAAAATACGAAAGATCAAATACTCGTATGCTCATAACACTATTTATTGAAGACCATAGTTTAGACTGATATAATAAATTATAGAGATAGTGATAAATTAGAATTTGCGAGGACAAGAAAAATGCTTATCAGAGAATATCAGACATCCGACTGTAAAGAAATTACAGAACTGTTTTATAATACAGTTCACACAGTAAATGCAAATGATTATACAAAAGAACAGTTAAGTGTATGGGCAACAGGACAAGTCGATTTAGAAAAGTGGAATGAGTCGCTTCAAGAACATTTCAGTGTTGTTGTGGTTGATGATGAAATCATTGTAGGCTTTGGAGATATAGATAATACAGGCTATCTTGACCGTTTATTTGTTCACACTGATTATCAAGGAAAAGGCATTGCAACTACTATTTGTAATCAACTGGAGCAAGCGGTTAAAGAAGATATTACTACTCACGCTTCTATTACAGCAAAGTCCTTCTTTGAAAAAAGAGGTTATAAGATTGTAAAGGAACAACAGGTAGAACGACAAGGAATTTTTCTTACAAATTATGTGATGATAAAGGAACGATAACTTCCAGTTTGATAAACCTCCCTATTGTATAGAATTCAATCAAACATCATACAAAATCGTGTAATGTTTTTTATTATCAATATGAAAAAAAGACTTCTACAATCACTTGTAAAAGTCTCTAAATTTCTGTTAACCACTAAACTAAGTGGTACTATTTAACTTGTTGCAAAAACATTTAGCGAAAAAATCGAAGTGTAAAAAACGCCCTATTTATCGACATTTTTTAACATATCCAAACCGTTTTCCGCTACTCCCACTCAACTGTTGCTGGTGGTTTACTTGTGATGTCATAGACGATGCGGTTGACGTGGTCAACTTCATTTACGATACGGACTGAGATTTTTTGAAGCACATCCCATGGGATACGTGCAAAGTCTGCTGTCATTCCGTCGATTGATGTGATAGCACGGATTGCGATTGTGTAATCGTAAGTACGTCCGTCACCCATAACACCAACTGAACGAACACCTGTGTTAACAGTGAAATATTGCCAGATGTCGCGGTCAAGACCTGCTTTAGCAATTTCTTCACGAAGGATAGCGTCAGATTCACGAACAGTTTCAAGACGTTCAGCTGTGATTTCACCCATAACACGGATAGCAAGTCCTGGTCCTGGGAATGGTTGGCGCCAAACGATTTCATCTGGCATACCAAGAGCTGTACCAAGCGCACGAACTTCATCTTTGAACAGTGTGTTGAGTGGCTCAATCAATTCAAATTGCATATCTTCTGGGAGACCACCAACGTTGTGGTGTGATTTGATTGTTTGGGCAGTATCTGTACCAGACTCAATAACGTCTGTGTAAAGAGTACCTTGTGCTAAGAAGTCAACACCTTTAAGTTTGCTTGCTTCATCATCAAATACACTGACAAATTCATTACCAATGATTTTACGTTTTTTCTCTGGGTCTTCAACACCAGCAAGAAGATCTAAGAAACGTTTTGAAGCATCAACACGAAGGATGTTCAATCCGAATTTACCACCAAGCATATTCATAACTTGGTCACCTTCTCCTTTACGAAGAAGACCGTGGTCAACGAAGATACATGTCAATTGGTCACCGATAGCACGTTGAAGAAGAACACCAACAACTGATGAATCAACACCACCTGAAAGCCCTAAAAGAACTTTACGGTCTCCAACTTTTTTGCGAATTTCAGAAATTTGCAACTCAATGAAGTTGTCCATTGACCAATCACCTTTAGCTCCGCAAATCTTGAAAGCAAAGTTACGTAAAATATCATTACCATATACTGAGTGACGAACTTCTGGGTGGAATTGAATACCATAAATGTTTTTCTCAGTATTTTCAATGGCTGCGTAAGGGCAATCAGCAGAATCACCAACGAGGTGGAAACCTGCTGGAATTTCGGTAACTGCATCACCGTGGCTCATTAAAACGGTTTGTTCATCTGGTGTGTCAGCAAATAATTTTGAATTTGCTTTTAAGCGAAGAGTTGATTGACCATATTCGCTGTTACCAGTTTGACCTGCTGGAACAACTTTACCACCAAGTTTATCAGTCAACAATTGCATACCATAGCAGATACCAAGAATTGGAATACCCAATTCAAAAATTTCTTCATCAATACCAAAGGCATTGTCAGCATAAACTGAATTTGGACCACCTGAAAGTACGATACCAATTGGGTTAATCTCGCGCACTTCTTCTGCTGTGATTTTGTGGCTTCTCAATTCTGAGAACACACCAAATTCACGGATACGACGTGCAATCAATTGGTTGTACTGGCTACCATAATCAAGAACAATGATTTTTTGAACATTATTCAAACTAGAATTGTCAGTCATTATTACCCTTTCTATTAAAGTCAGCACTAAGCTAACAGTATTCTTTTTAATTGTAGCATATTTTCATACATTTAGCAGTAGATTTTCACTATCTTTTAGCATACAATCATATTTTTCAATAGGATAATAAGAAAATGACTATTATCATTGGATAACTCTTGTTTCAGTAAGGTGTTTATACCAGTAAGCACTTTTCTTTGGATAACGCTTTTGTGTCTCAAAATCAACATAGAATAGACCATAACGTTTCTCATATCCATTAGACCAAGAAAATACATCCATCAATGACCAGATAAAGTATCCTTTAACATTTGCACCTGCTTCAATAGCATCTGCAATAACTTCTAAATGTTTTTTGACATAATCAATGCGAGCATCATCGTAAACAGTATTGTCTACAAATTCATCTTTATAGCCTAAACCATTTTCTGTAATGTAAATCTTCTTATAGTTTGGGTAATCTTTTTTCACGCGCATGATTTGATCATATAATCCTTGTGGATAAATAATCCAGTCCCAATCTGTCTTAGGAATATTTACTGGCGCTTCTCTACGACCAATGCCTTTAATCTGATACTTAGAACTTCCTTTCTCACCTTTTCCATTATGAATGATTTCAGTATCACCGTCACAAGCTCGCATCCAGTCACTCATATAATAATTAATCCCTAAAAAATCATTTAAGTCTTTTGCTGCTTCAAGTTCAGCAAAATCTTCTTCACGAAGATCTAATTCTCCACCATTTACTTTTAGAATGTGATTAACACCCTTCATCGTTTCCTCAGAGTAGCCACCTAAATAAGTTGCATCCAAAATAAATTTATTATGGAGTATATCTTCTAACTCGGCAGCACGGACATCTTCAGGATTTTCTGGGTTATACGGGTATTTAGTTGGCAAAGCATGAACAACACCAATTTCTCCTGAGTACCCTTTATCCTTATATAATTTAACAACACGTGCATGAGCAACCATCATATTATGATGAGACTGAAAAACTTTTGCCAAATTATACTGGATACCTGGAGGAAATTTCCCCACTAAGTACTGACCATCTCCGATTGGACCAATTTCATTAAACGTCGTCCAGTAATTAACCTCAGAGAATTCTTCAAAACAAAAATCAGCATAATTAACATAATGATCTATATTTTCACGATTAAGAAAATCACCATTAGAGTGTAAAGCTAAAGGCGTATCAAAATGATGAAGTGTTACAAAAGGTTCCACATGGTGCTTATGGCACTCTTCAAAAAGTTTATGGTAAAAAGCCACACCTTTAGAATTAACTTCACCATAGCCTTTAGGAAAAATTCGTGACCAGGCAATTGAAATACGAATGCCATTCACACCAAACTGCTCTGCCAATTCCAAATCCACAGGATACTGATGATAGAAATCACTAGCTGGATCAGCTGTATACCAGTAATTATCTTTCAAATATTGGTCCCAAGCAACAGGACCTTTTCCATCTACATGAGTCGCACCTTCAGCCTGATAAGCAGCTGTAGCACCACCAAAAATAAAATCTTTAGGTAATGTTTTTGTCATATTTTTTCCTTTCGATATCAATAGCATTTGAGATGAATAATAGTCAAAGGAGGTGAACTATCACTCATCTCAAATATTGCTAACTAATTAGTTAAACTGTTCTTGCACAAAGGCTAAAGCAGCTTGTCCATCACGGGTTAATTTAATATACTGAGCACCTTCAGTTTTAGCAAGCCTAATCCCAAGATTATCAGTCTCCACTTTCATATCTTCATAGTTAGATGCCACCTGTGGTGCAAGAATAACTAAATCAAACTCTGGTAATATTTCACGATGAGCACCATATCCACCTGCGGCTGCTTTAACAGGTACGCCATATTCAGCAGCTGCCTTATTAAGAGCATTTGCTAAAAGTCCGCTAGTCCCCCCACCTGCGCAAAGGACAAGAACGTTGGTTTCTTTGACAATATTGTTGTGAACAGGTGTTTCTTCACTGCCTACTCCTGCTTTTTCAAGAATAGCATCTGCTTTAGAAGTATTAAAGTTTGCAACTACCTTTTCTTTTAGAGAATCATTAGACTTCCCTGTACGTTCTTCTTCTAGAATCTGTTGGTCATAAACTTTGACAAATGGATAATAGATTATAACATCAATCACAATCAAGAGAGCCGCCAAAATAAATGAAAGAAGTTGAAGATTAGTACCAAGAACGATTCCCAAAGGTCCAGGAGTAGTCCATGGTAAGTTAGTCGTGAAACTATTCATACCAAGTGTATCAACAAAGAATTTGAAAATCCAAACATTAACAATCGGTGCTAAAATAAATGGCACAAAGAAGACAGGGTTCAAAACAATTGGAGCTCCGAATAAAATTGGCTCATTTACCCCAAAGAAGGTTGGCACGACTGAAGCACGTCCAATAGCCTTATTACGTTTTGATTGACATAGCCACATGAACATGAATGGAACGACAAGAGTTGCTCCTGTCCCCCCCATTGTAACGATAAACATTTGTGTTCCTGAAGTTAAAACTTTATCAGCGTGTTCCCCAGCTTTCATAAGAGCTAAATTCGTATCAATATTAGCGTAGGTAATAGCTGCAATAGCCGGTTCAACAATAGATGGACCATGAATACCAACAAACCAGAAGAAAGCATAGGCACCAAATATAAAAGTAATACCAACATAACCATCTGCTGCAGAAAAAAGTGGTGCAAAAAACTGACCTATCGCTTCTGCCACGCCTGTACCTACAAAATGGCGCACTAAAATATCCAAAGCATAAAGAAAAACTACTGATAAAGTAAACGGAATAACATCTTTAAAAACTTGTGAAATGTTAGGTGGTACTTCGTCAGGCATGCGAATGGTAACGTTATTTTTCACACAAACCTTATAGATAGTCACAGTAACAAAAGCTGCTAAAAAGGCTGTCAGAAGTCCTTTAGTTCCTAAAAATCCAGTTGCAAAACCATCCGCTGTAGGGTCTGCTGCCAACATCAATAGACCTACAATAGAAGCCAGTAATGTTGACATGTAATTAATTTGGTTTGTTGCTGCCATGTCACGATTAATAGAATCAGTCAATGATTTAGCCGTAGTTCCAGCAACTAACATTGCTAAGAGTCCCATTGAATAATTATATGGTTTCATCAAGAGAGCCTCAACGCCCGAAGGCCAATAAAAACCAAAGGCATTTGGTACATAGGCAATTAAGATAAAAATACTAGAAAATAAGATAACAGGCATTCCAGCAATGAAACCATCTCGAATGGCCCTTAAATAAATATTACGTGATAACTTTTCAAAAAAAGGCTTGCCTTTTTCGATAAACTCAATTAGCTTATTCATATTTTACTCCTCTTTTATATAACTCAATAAGATGTTGCATTAAGTCTTTTAGTAACAAGGTTGTCATCAAGTGATCTTGTCCGTGCATCATTGTTACACTATAAGCAATATCTTCACCCGATGCTTCTTTAGTCAATAAATTTGTTTGTGCTTTATGTGCCTCAATAATACAATCCTCTGCTTCTTTTACGAGCCCGTCTGCCCTATCAAATTCTCCTCTCTCTGCTGCCTTCAAAGCTTCCAACAACTTTGTCCTAGCATCACCAGCATAGGCTACAATTTCAAAACCAAGTAATGTTACTTCTTCTCTATTCATGATAAAATTCTCCTTAATCATTATTATAATAATCGCTGTATATGTAAAACTAAAAACACTTTCTCACACTTATAACTGTCTACCTCCATCTCTCGGGTGACAATATCATAAATATCACTACCAATTCGATAGGCTAAAGGGTAAGTTAATCGTACTTGCTTCTCTATCTCCAACCATGATTTGTTTTCGTTTTCACTTCGATTTAAAGAATCTAAAAAATAATTCAAATGAATCATAAAACGATCATAAAAACTACTGTTTTCACTTGTTCGTTTGATATTGTTCTTTTCCAGAACACCATCAACTAAATGTAAAATATTTTTCTTTACTTCTAAATTTTTCTCTTTTTGTAATATCATCACTCCTTCAGCATTCATAAAGTGATAAGCAATCCTGCTAACTTCTTCGTCAGGAAGCGACTCGAGTAAGTTCTTACGATAAATATCAAGTGCTTCTTGCCCTATTTGATAGGGAATAGGATATTTGGAAGAAACATCTGGAAGACTACTAGACTTATATTTTCCAGCTACAAGGGCTTGATAGGAGCAATAAATATGATCTGTCAATGTCACATAAATATATTCCTGTACCGGATAGTGATATTTCTTAGACAGACAATCTACAACATCATAGGTAACCGTGATGAAGTCTAATGGTATATTTTTTAATAAAGAAATAAAGTTCTCTTTTGATTCCTCTGTTCGAAGATGAAAAATCTTTTCAATCTTTTCTTCATTGACGGTATCGCCTTTATTCTTGTTAAATCCAATACCACTTCCAATCAAAACAACTTCTTCTCCATTCACATCTTGTGCTAAAGTAACATTGTTATTCATAGAAGATATTATTTGGTACATAATCCCTCCTGATTAGCTAAGCAAAAAGGCGTAATCATAATATAAATTAAGGAATACAAGTCTAATGATTGTCTCTCCAAATTCATTTATGATCACGCCTAATCCCGCTTAGTAACGCTTGCTTTATTTAATTATGCATTTATTATAGCACACCCTTTTTTATTTGTAAACCCTTTCTTGTTTATTTTTTTGTTTTTTTGTTTAAAAATCAACAATAAAATCTTAAAGTACAATTAGTCATATGAAAATAATCATAAGTGTTTTGTTAAATAACCCTTCCTAACTAACAAAATTAAAGAAAAAATTTTGATCAATACATTAAACAGAAATACTCTCCTAAAATGATAATAAGACACCAAGGGGCAGTTATTCCATTTTAACCATCTATTTACTGGATTCAGCAAGAATGGGACTTACCAAAGAAGATATACCTTGTCCTTGCAGAGAGAAGGATAAAAAAAGCAAGCGGCTGGAAAACCACTTGCTTAGGAGTTATATGAAAAGTTTTTAGGATAGTTATATTATATGACTTTCTAGGATAGGAGACATCCGTCTTGAGACCTATTTTAAAAAGTGATAAATGAATCTTAAAAAGTTGACTGATGTTAGCAAAAAGTTTTACAATAAATATCATTAAGTAAGATTGGAGATGAGATTTCTGTTTAACAATTACAAACTTGTGCAACGTTTGATTCACATCATTTCAGCTATTGTTTTTATCGCTTCTTGTCTCTTTGTGATTTGGCTTTATCAGCATGGCTATCTAACCAATCAGGCTAAATTACAAACGCTTGTGGGGCAAGATAAATTTTTAGGAGCACTTTTCTTCATTCTTCTACAAATGATGCAGGTTGTTGTGCCAATTGTCCCTATTAGTTTGACCATGGTTTTAGCTGTTATGACTTTTCACCCAGTTATTGGTATTTTAACGAGTTGCATTGGTATTATTCTTGGTTCGACTATTTTATTTTTACTGACACGTTGGTATGGAAAACGATTTTGCCTGCTTTTCGTCAAAGAAGCTACTTTCAATAAATATGAAAAACTCGTTGCCACCCATAAATCATTTACTATCTTTTTTATTTTATGTATGATATCACCCTTTGCACCTGCTGATTTACTTGTGATGTTAGCCGCGCTTAGCAACATGTCCTTTAAAACTTTTTCAAAAATCATTATCCTTTGTAAACCAATTTCCATTATCGGACACGTGTTAATTCTCACTTATGGTGGTGAATGGGCGCTACATTTTCTTTAAAACTTGAAAAATTTGAGATTTGTTTTTCAGATTTTTTAGTTTCTCTCAAAGTCTAATTGAATCAAGAATTCTTCATCATTCCTAAACTCCTCTTCACATCATTTTAGAAAATATTATACCAGAATTCTTTGCTTGTTTTGATAGGAAGAGATATTTTTTGTCACGCAAACGCTTGCGTTATTTTATCTTTTTGGTAAAATGAAAGAAAAAAGTCTTTCTCCTAGGAGCCTTATTATGACAAATGAAACTCTGATGCAATATTTTGAATGGTATTTACCAAATGACGGGAAACACTGGCAACGATTAGCAGCTGATGCTCCCGAACTAGCTCAAAAAGGCATTTCTAAAATCTGGTTACCACCTGCTTTTAAGGCTACACACGCTGGCGATGTTGGCTATGGTGTTTATGACCTTTTCGACCTCGGAGAATTTGACCAAAAAGGAACGATTCGAACCAAATATGGAACTAAAGCCGATTATCTCGCTGCCATTGCTAGCTTAAAAGAAAATGGTATTGAGCCCTTAGCGGATGTGATTTTGAATCACAAGGCAGCAGCTGACCACACCGAAATCTTTACTGTTGTCGAAGTGGTGCCAGAGGACCGCACAGAGGTTCTTAGTGAGCCTTTTGAAATCGAAGGTTGGACAAATTTTACCTTTGCAGGTCGGCATAAAACCTATAATGATTTTGAGTGGCATTGGTATCATTTTACAGGAACAGATTATGATGTCAAAACTGGAAAAAATGGAATTTTTCAAATTCAAGGCGACAATAAAGGTTGGGCAAATCAAGGTTTAGTTGACGGTGAAAATGGGAATTATGACTATCTGATGTATGCTGATTTGGATTTCAAACACCCTGAAGTCATTAAAAACATTTACGATTGGGCAGACTGGTTTGTTCAAACAACTGGTATCGCTGGTTTTCGATTAGACGCTATCAAACACATTGATTCTTTCTTCATGGGCAATTTTATCCGTGATATGAAATTAAAATACGGCGACGATTTCTACGTCTTTGGTGAATTTTGGAATGGTGATGAACAGTCTAACAACGATTACTTGGAAAATACCGATTATCGTTTTGATTTGGTAGATGTCCGCCTTCATCAAAATCTCTTTGAAGCTAGCCAAGAAATGGAAGCTTATGATTTGCGGACAATTTTTGACCAAACCTTGGTCAAGAATCACCCAGATTCTGCTGTTACTTTTGTCGATAATCATGACACACAACGTGGGCAGGCTTTGGAATCAACCATTGCAGAATGGTTTAAGCCTGCTGCTTACGCTTTGATTCTACTTCGTCAGACTGGATTGCCTTGTATTTTCTATGGTGATTACTACGGCATTTCTGACGAATTTGCGCAAGAAAATTTCCAAAACGAGATTGACCAATTGTTGCAACTTCGTCAAACAGCTGTCTATGGACAGGAAGAGGATTACTTTGATGACCCAAATTGCATTGCGTGGACTTGTCTTGGGGATGATGAACACCCCACAGCACTAGCTATACTCATCAGTAATGCTAACGCTACTTCAAAACGCTTATTTGTTGGCGAGAAATGGGCTAACCACATTTTTACAGACACCTTAGAAAATAATCAGACCGAGGTCACGATTGATGCGCAAGGCTATGGCGTTTTTCCTGTTAATGAAAAATCTGTCAGCGCATGGGGACCAAATCACTAATGAATGCAAAAAAACTCCCTTAGAATAGCGATTTCTAAGGGAGTTTTTTTTCTAATTTAAACTGAGAATCGAAAAATTTTACAGATTTTTGCATAATTATATTTATGTAAATAGCGATAACAACTTTCACATCTTTTTATCCTGCTTGAGCTGTTTGCATTTGGTAATAAACGCCTTGTTTTGCCATTAAATCGTCATGCGTACCATGTTCAACAATGTCACCATCTACCATGACTAAAATAAAATCAGCTGATTGAATGGTTGACAAGCGGTGTGCGATGATAAAACTTGTCCTTCCTTGCATTAATTTTTCAAAAGCTTCTTGAATCAACACTTCTGTCCGAGTATCGATAGATGAAGTTGCTTCATCGAGAATTAGGATTTTTGGTAGTTTGACAAAAATTCGAGCAATCGTTAACAGCTGACGTTGTCCTTGCGACAATGACGCTCCTGCATCAGCCAGATAAGTATCGTAACCATTTGGCAACTGGCGAATAAAGAAATCAGCATTAGCTGCTTTTGCGGCAGCAATGACTTCTTCTCGTGTAGCATCAGGATTTCCATATGCAATATTATCGTGAATCGTTCCAACTTTCAGCCACGTTTCTTGCAATACCATACCGATTTGTTGGCGCAATTCTGATACAGAATAATCTGCCATAGAAACGCCATCCAAATAAATAGCTCCGCTATTGACTTCATAAAAACGCATTAAAAGATTGATTAAAGTTGATTTTCCTGCACCTGTTGGTCCAACGATAGCCACTTTTGAAGCCGCTGGGATTGATAAATTAAGGTGGTTAATCAAGGTATTTTGGCTAGTATAACCAAACGACACATCTTTGAATTCAATTTGTCCTTGGATACTATCCGCGTTAAGCTGAGTTTTTACTGGAAGAGGCTCATTTTCTTCGTCTAAAATAGCGTAGAGACGTTCTGCACAGGCAATGGCGCTCTGCAATTCTGACAAAACGGATGAAATGTCATTAAATGGCTTGGTGTATTGATTGACATAATTCAAGAAAGTTGTCAATTGTCCAACTGTAAAAGCACCTGACATAATCCGAAGTGCCCCTACTCCTGCCAAAAGAGCATAAATCAAGCTATTAATGAAACGCGTTGACGGATTAACCGTTGAAGAATAGAAAATAGCTCCTTGTGAGTAATCAGCATAAGTATCATTAATCGTCGTGAAAGTGTCAATAGCCATATCTTGCGCATTGAAGGTGTGGAGTAAACTTTCTTGACGAATCATTTCTTCAATATACTGCGTTTGTTGCCCGCGTGATTTTGTTTGATTTTGATAAAGATGATAACTCTTTTGAGCAATAAAACGTGCTAAGAAAAGTGATAATGGTGTCAAAATTAGCACCAAACCAAGCATTAACAAATCAATATCAGCCATTGTCACAATGGTAATGATAATCGTTAGAATACCAATGAAAAATTGATTGAACACCATTAACAGACCATTGCTCAATTGTTCGGCATCAGTTGTCACACGACTAACCAAATCACCTGAACTTTTCTTGTCAAGATAAGAAATCGGCATCTGGTTTAATTTTTCCATGACTTTTTGACGCAATGTGTAAATATAACCAAACGTTAGACGGTTATAAATCAATGGATTCACCCATTGCACCAAGGTATTCAAAGCGACAACAACAATCATTTTCGCTACAATTGGCACAATTAAACTAATTGATTTCGGAGATAAGACAACGTCCACCGCATTCCCAATCAAAATAGGCAAATAAACGGTCAGAGCGACTTGCGCAATCGTTCCAAGTGTGGCACCAAGAACAAGTCCTTTTTGTGATAAAAGATCTTTGAACAAACGTCGGCTAGTATGATTTTGATTTTTTGCCTTCATCTTACGCCTCCTTTTCTTCTTGGTGTTGTGAGTAATGAATAGCACGGTAAACATCATTTTGCTTGAGTAACTCATCATGGCTGGCAAAACCAAGTTGATGTCCTTTATCTAGCAGCAAAATCTTATCAGCTGCTTTCAAGCTATTAGTGCGTTGTGAAATCAAAACAAGAGTCACTTCTTTTAATTCCTCATGAATGGCTGATAGCAACTTCGCTTCTGTTAAATAATCAAGCGCTGATGTCGAATCGTCTAAGATTAAGAACGGCGCTTTTCTAACAAGCGCACGCGCAATTGTCAAACGTTGACGTTGTCCGCCAGAGAAATTACGCCCAAATGCCTCAACCTTGGCATCCAATTGTCCCTCTTTTTCTGACACAAAATCGCTAGCTTGAGCAATATCCAAAGCTCTCCAGAGCTCATTATCACTCACCTCATCACGAATTCCCAAGGTCAAATTTGAACGAATTGTTCCTTGAAATAACTCTGCCTTTTGTGGCACCACATTGACCCAAGAACGCCATTCCCCAAGTGTTTTAGGAGAGTGCTGATTTTGAAAAATCGCTAAGCTTCCCGCTTGCGGTGTGTAGAGATGAGTGAGAAGTTCGACTAAAGTTGATTTCCCAGAGCCTGTTCCACCAATCACACCTAAAAAGTCACCAGCGTTCACACTAAAATCAATATGTGACAGCGACGGCTCGGCAGCGGTTGGATAGGTGAACGTCATGTCTTTGACCGCCAAAGCAAATGCTGACTCACTTTGTATCAGCTCAGTTGCCAAATTTTCAGAATCCTTTTCAAATACTTCTGTGATACGTTTAGCGCTGATAAAAGATTGGTTCAATGATGTGACAAGCATGGTCATCTTGAGCAATTCCGTCAAAATTTGCAAGAGGTAATTCACCAAAGCAATCAACATTCCTTGTGACAAAAGCCCACGACCGATTTCAAGATTTCCTTGCCAAATCACCAAAATCAATGTGCCATTAACCACCAGATAAGTCAACGGCGTTACGAGACTTGATAGGTGACCAGCTTTAATTTGCAAGTCAGTATAATCTTGGTTGGCTGCCGCAAATTCTTGTTCTTCTGCTACAACCTGACCAAAGGCACGAATCACACGCACACCTTCTAATTGCTGGCGTGTCATATTGACAATTCTATCGGTAGCCTGACGAATCTTTGCGTAAATCGGATTGAGCAAGTGCGACATGGTAAAGACAATCGCAAACAAAATCACCACCATTAACAAGAAGTCAATCGTCATTTTAGGACTAATGGTAAATGCCATGATAATCGCACCAAAAACAATAATCGGTGCTCGTAAAAACAGACGTAAAAATTGGTTGATACCTGTTTGAATTTGGTAAGTATCGCTTGTCAAACGCGTTACTAAACTAGATGTTGTCAGCTGGTCACGATCCTCTTTACTCAAGCCCATGATTTTTTTAAATAAATCCTTTGTCAACTGACGTGTGTAGCCAACGGCAGCCTTGGAAGAAAAATATTGTGCTGTAATAGCTACAAGCATCCCAACAATTGCCAGTAAAAATAACAGCCCTACCATCATATAAAGGTGATTTTTATCATGATGAGGGATAATGGTATCAACAATTCTAGCAATAATAATCGGAACTAAAAGCTCGAAAGATGCTTCAAACAATTTGAAAAGGGGACCTAAGATTGTCTCCTTGAGGTACCCTTTAAAATAATGACTTAATGCTTTCATTCTTCTCTTTTCTAATAGAGCATTAGCTCTCATATCATTTTAAAATAAACTCATCAATTCAATCAAATACAGATTAAAGTGAACTTCACGAGAATAATAAATATTCCCACCATTTTTATACAATTTTCCACCTGAGATAAGGGCAAGGGGATGATAGTAAAAATAAATTTCTCCCGTTGTATTTCCAAGACTTGGAGCGACAACATTACGAGAATAAGCTGTTGCCAAAGCAATTGTATTTTCGCCACCATTTTTTGCCACGTAATCAATATAAGCAGTTCCGAAATTGTAAGCTTGCACGGCCGTCCAGACATCTACTCCTGCTTCATCTGCCAAGGTAAGATTTTCTGAAAGTACCGTCACGCCTTGACGAATACTGGTCTGGCTATCCGTAATGGAATTAGCAACACCGTCTGAACTTTCGCTTGATTGCATAACATCACCGTCATCTCCCTTGGTCTCCGTGTAAATCATCGCCAAGACCAAATCAACATTGGCGGTGGTATCGTTGTCGTCTAAAATCTCCTTGACCATATCTTTATACTGTAAAACATTTTGTACGTTTTTGTGAACCACATACGTTTGGTAACCACAAAAAATGACAAAGCCCAGTATGATTAGACGCCCTAAGAACTTAAACATTATTTATTTTGAATATCCTCTATATTTTTAATCAAGATAGAATAGGTTCCATTTGGATTTTGGATAAATTCTACCGATTCAGCGTCGTCATAGACATTATTAGGTACAATCAGTTGAATACCATTGGATAGGGATAACTTCTGATTTTCCAATTTTTTCGTCTGACGTGAATGGTCAATATCTGCTACTTGAATTGGTTCTGGAATACTTTCTTTTAACTCATCAACAAAAGTTAAACGAGCAGTCAAATTACTATCAAAAAGTTGGTCTGCCAATTTTTCTGGTGATAATTCTTGCTCTTCTTCCAGATTTTTATGGATAGCAGCTTTCATTTTGGATTGGAAAGCAAAATCATCTTGTTGGAAACTTTCAGCAATTTTCTGCGCTGTTTGTTCAACCATTTTTATCGATTTTTTCACCGATTGCTCTGGTTGGACTTGCAAGAGATTTTCTGAAAAATAATTAGCAAAGCTACCATTATGCTTGACACGCTTCTCAATCAAATAATAATGATGATTAGAGCAATTAATCACCAAAGCTTCATCTGGTGTTTGCGCAGCTGACGGCAGATTATTTTGTGTCACCTTAATCGGACTTTCACTATCACTAGAAATATGGGTGAAATTTTCCTTCAAAGCAATACGAAGAAAGGCAAAATGTTCAACACCGTCTTTGTCAAATTGGATAAAAACCAAATCATTTGTTTTTTGATTTTCCGAGATGACAAATTCTTCTTTCCAAAGTTGGGCAATCTTAACAGATGACTCCATCAAATCATCACTTAAATAGCTAAGAAAGACATTATCTTCTGCAAACATTCCACGTTTAGCTTCATCTGAGAAAACTTTGCTTAGTTTTTTACGAAAATACTCATCAATACGTGGCGTGATTGTCAACAATTGGTCTGACAAGATCAGCTCAGTATCGTTGGGTGTAAATTGATGAATAACAATGCGTTTAATATATAAATCAATCATGATTAGTTTTGTGGTTGAATACCCAAATAGTATTCAACTGTTCGTTAATAAAGCGGGAAGACATCTGTCAATGCTTTAACCTCGCGACGAACCTCCTCTAAAATAGTTTCGTTTTGATAATTTTCAAGTGCCTTAACAATCAATTCAGCAATAGCACGCGATTCTTTTTCACCCATGCCACGGCTCGTAATGGCTGGTGAACCGATACGAATACCTGATGTTTTAAACGGTGATAAGATTTCAAATGGAATTGAATTTTTATTGAGCGTGATGTTAACAGACTCAAGGACATTTTGCGCCACTTTCCCATTTTCAACGACTTTTGTCACGTCAACAAGAAAGACATGATTGTCTGTGCCGCCTGAAATCACACGGAAATTTGGGTGTTGATTAAAGACATCAGCCATAGCGGCAGCATTTTTAATCACATTTTCGCCATATTCTTTGAAAGCAGGGTCCAACGCTTCTTTGAGCGCGACAGCTTTACCTGCAATGACATGCATCAATGGTCCACCTTGCAATCCAGGGAAAACAGCAGAATTGATTTTTTTAGCGAGAGCTTCGTCATTTGTTAAAATCAATCCACCACGAGGACCGCGAAGCGTCTTATGTGTCGTTGTGGTTGTAATATGCGCATAAGGAACTGGGCTTGGATGATGACCTGATGCCACAAGACCTGCAATGTGCGCCATATCCACCATAAGATAAGCACCGACACTATCTGCTATGGCACGAAAACGTTGAAAATCAATAATACGTGAGTAAGCTGATGCTCCCGCAACAATCAATTTCGGTTTCACTTCTTCTGCTAGCTCGGCTAATTTATCATAATCAATGCGTTCTGTCACAGGGTCAACCGTGTAAGAAATAAAGTGATATGTTTTCCCTGAAAAACTAACAGGAGCACCGTGTGTCAAATGTCCACCAGCAGCCAAATCCATTCCAAGGACTGTATCGCCAGGTTGAATCAAAGCCATATAAGCTGCGGCATTAGCTTGACTTCCTGAGTGAGGTTGGACATTCGCAAATTTAGCTCCGAACAATTCTTTTGCACGGTCAATCGCCAAATTCTCAACGATATCCACACAATCTGTTCCGCCATAATAACGTTTGCCAGGGTAGCCTTCGGCGTATTTATTGGTTAACAATGTGCCTTGAGCTGCCATGACAGCTTTTGAAACAACATTTTCAGAGGCAATGAGTTCTATGTTATTTTGTTGACGAACTTCTTCAGCATGCACTGCTTCCCAGAGTTCTTTGTCAAATGTTTCGTAGTTTTCCTTGTCAAAAATCATATCCTTATCTCCTTTTTGATAAGATCATGTCACATTCCTTAAAAGTTTGGCAGCTCCAAGATGATGTAAAAGCTGCATCAGTATGAGAAGAATTTTCCAAAAATCACTCTTTCGTAAATGTTAAATCAGGCACAACTGTTAATAAGTCGTTTTGGGTAATCGCACCTTGACGTAAAATACGAGCAGTTTTTCCAGATAAATCCAAAATTGTCGAGTCAACCCCTGTTAAGGCAGCATCGTCAGCAAAACCAGTCACAGTACCACCGAACTGTTTTTGAATTTCCTTGAAAACTTTCCCACTTTCTTGTCCAGAAATGTTAGCTGACGGACCAATTAAAGGGCCAGCTTTCTTAATCAATTTCAAGGTTTGTGGGTGATTGGGAATTCTAAAACCAATTGTTGATAAGCCAGAATTGATCCAAGCTGGCACGCGGTCATTAGCTTGTAAAATAATGGTTAATGGACCAGGTAAAAAAGCATCATAAAGCTTTTTGAGATAACTTGGTTGCTGTTTTGAAAAAGCTAAAATTGTCTCAAAATCAGCTACGTTGAGATTCATCGCCTTGTCTTTAGGACGACGTTTGAGTTGGTAAACATGCTCAACGGCATTCTCATTCATCGCTTGGGCAAAAAGCCCATAAACGGTTTCTGTCGGTAAAATCACCGCTCCACCATTTTGCAAAATTGTTTCTAAATCAGTCATTATCCATCACGACCATTCTATCTTTACCGAACATATCTTTAATGACACGAACGCGTTTAGCAGGAAAATGCTTGCTCAACAAAGCACGCAAACCTTCTCCTTGTTTATAACCAATTTCAAAATAAAGTTTTCCGTTTTCGGTCAAATGCTCACTAGCATTCTCAATAATCTGACGATAAATGGCAAAGCCGTTTTCATCTGCAAAAAGTGCTAAATGCGGTTCTGAAGCGAGCACATTAATGCCAACTTCATCTTCATCGTCATAAGCAATATAGGGCGGATTTGAAATAATCATATCAAATCTTTCTGTAATTTGGCTAAAAACATCAGATTGAATCAAGGTCAGCTCTACTTGATTTTTGAGGGCATTCTCTTTTGCTAATTGTAGGGCGTCTGCTGAAATGTCAGAGGCGGTTACTTGCCAATTTGGTCGCGCAGCCTTGAGCGAAATGGCAATCGCACCGCTTCCTGTACCAATATCTAAAACTCGCAAGTCAGCTCTGCTATTTTCCTTTAAAACCAAATCAACCAGCTCCTCAGTTTCAGGTCGTGGAATCAAAACACGCTCGTCAACTGAAAGCTCTAAATCGCGAAAATAGGCTTTCCCTGTGATGTACTGAGGTGATCGATGTGCTGTCAACTGAACCATGATTTGCTCGAGTAACATTTGGTCTTTTTCAGTGATAGCTTGGTTCTGATGTAAGATGAAATCGAGCAAGGTCCAACCTTTTAATTCACGGAAAACGTAAGTGAGATTTTCTGGGTCCTCGCCGATTGCTTGTAATTGTTTTTCTAGTTGGCTGATTGTTTCAGCGTAATTCATTATTGATTTAACTCTTCTAATTTCTTAGTTTGGTCAAAAAGAATAAGAGCATCGATAACTTCGTCTAGTTTTCCTGACAAAATCGTATCTAATTTTTGCAATGTTAAACCAATGCGGTGGTCTGTGACACGGTTTTGTGGGAAATTATAAGTACGGATACGTTCTGAACGGTCACCTGTACCGATTGTTGATTTACGTTCAGCATCTTGTTCATTTTGAGCAATTTGGGCAAAGTGGTCAGCAACACGCGCACGAATAATTTTCATGGCTTTGTCACGGTTTTTCTGTTGCGTACGTTCTTCTTGCATTTCGACTTTAATACCAGTTGGAATGTGAACCATACGAACAGCTGTCGCAACTTTGTTGACGTTTTGTCCACCAGCACCTGAGGCGTGGTAAATATCCACACGCAAGTCTTTTGGATCGATTTCGTATTCGACTTCTTCAACCTCTGGCATGACAAGGACGGTTGCTGTCGAGGTATGAACACGACCTTGACTTTCTGTGACAGGGACACGTTGAACACGGTGAGCACCTGATTCGTATTTCAACTTAGAGTAAACAGATTGACCAGATACCATGACAACAACCTCTTTGATACCACCAACACCGTTGTAAGAAGCTTCCATGACATCGAATTTCCATCCTTGGTTTTCAGCATATTTTTGATACATTTGAAGAAGGTCGCTAGCAAAGAGCGCAGCTTCGTCACCACCAGCAGCACCACGGATTTCCAAGATGATGTTTTTGTCATCGTTTGGATCTTTTGGTAAAAGAAGAATTTTAAGTTTTTCTTCGTATTCTTCTTTAGATGCTTTTGAGTCTTTGAGTTCCTCTTTCGCCATTTCTTCAAGTTCAGGATCGCCACCAGCGTCTTTAATCATTTCTTCAGCATCTTCGATGTTTTGAAGAATTTGTTTGTATTCGCGGTAAACAGTTACGGTTTCACGTGTGTTCGCTTCTTCCTTAGACAAAGCCATAAATCGTTTGGTATCACTAACGACATCAGGGTCAGATAGCAATTCGCCTAATTCTTCGTAACGGTCCTCAACCGCTTGTAGCTGATCATAAATGTTCATTTGTTTTCGATTAACCTCTCTTTTGCAAATTCATTTTCTTATTTTTCTTTGGAAATCATTGGGTTAAAATAATGTTTACGGCAAACGGGGATATAGGTTTCGTTTCCGCCGATTTGAATTTGATTTCCTTCGTAAACAGGCTTGCCATTTTCAGTTCGCAAAACCATGGTTGCTTTTTTAGAACAAAATTGACAAATGGTTTTAATTTCATCAATTTTATCTGCTAATAACAGTAGATATTTGGAGCCTTCGAACAATTCATTTTGAAAATCATTTTTTAACCCAAAAGCCATCACAGGGACGTCCAAATCATCAACAACACGCGCCAAATCATAGACATGCTTTTTCGTTAAAAATTGACATTCATCAATTAAAACACAGTACGGTTTTTCTGGCAATTCTTGAATAAAAGCAAAAATATCCATTTCTTCCGTAATAGCAATCGCCTTGCGACGCATGCCAATACGACTTGAAACAACACCATAACCTTCACGCGTATCAAGTGCCGAAGTCATAATAACAACTGGTTTGCCTTGTTCTTCATAGTTATGAGCAACTTTCAAAATCTCAATGGTCTTTCCAGAATTCATGGTTCCATATTTATAATAGAGTTGAGCCAAAAGTGACAATCCTACCTTCTACTAATATTCTTCTATTCTACCATAAAATTGCCTAGGGTTAAATAAGTGAAGCTAGCATTTAGCATAATAGACCTTACAAACCCTTAAATAGACGAAGTAAATCGCTATAATGGACGAAAAAACTTGTTTACAGCAAAAAAGCTAAAAAGTATTGTTTTCTAGCTCATCATTCATTACTATTAATAAAATACACAAAAGTTGATTTTTTAGGTTCAAAGTGGCAGAAATGATATTGACTAAATACCATACATAGTTATTATTGAACTAACTAGCGAGGGTTAAGATTATTATGAAAGTTGTTTTTCGAAAACCAAGTTTAAAAAAGAGTTTGAAGGCTCGGACAACGGTGAAATGGAAAAGGAAAACCAAAAAAAGCAGCCTATAATAAATTTTACCATAAAATCACATTTGCTCTTTCTGATATTCTGAAACTCTTTAAATAATATTTACCTTTGAAAATGCTTCTTCTCTTTCCTGAAAGTTACTGAATTTATTCGCCAAATATGCTACAATGTTTGTGTTAGATAAATTATAAAAGGAGATTCTTATGCCATTCGTAAAAATCGATTTATTCGAAGGTCGTACTGAAGAACAAAAAATTGAGCTTGCTCGCGAAGTAACTGAGGTTGTTTCACGTGTTGCTAAAGCTCCAAAAGAAGCTATCCACGTTTTCATCAATGATATGCCAGAAGGAACTTACTACCCACATGGCGAAATGAAAAAGAAAAACTAACTTTGTTAATTTTAAAACACTTACTGCTTTCCTAGTCATGTCGATTAGGAAAGTTTTTTTGTACTTTTGAGCTTGATTTTCGTGATAGAAAGCGTTATCCTAATTTCATAAACTGATTTTGGAGGTGACATTTTGCAACTTACTCATAGCGTAAAGATGATGGGAACGATTATTGATATTGTCGTTGATTCTGACACTCCCCAACAGCACATCAAGGAAACCTGTCATCTTCTAACCGTTTATAAGAATCGCTTTAGCGCCAATGATAATGATTCTGAGCTAATGATTATTAATCATAATGCTGGTATCGCTCCTGTCACTGTTCATCCAGATTTGTTTGAGCTTATCGAACTTGGTAAGACGCATAGTCTTTTACAACCTAGCAATCTTGATATTGCTATTGGTCCTTTGGTGCAAAGCTGGCGCATTGGTTTCGAAGATACCAAGGTTCCTGACAAGGAAAACATTCAGAAAGCTATTGCACTCGCAAACCCAGAACACATCATTTTAAATGCAGCTGAAAAAAGTGTATTTCTTAATCACAAGGGCATGAAAATTGACCTTGGTGCGTTAGCCAAGGGTTACATTGCAGATAAAATCATGGATTATTTGAAAACTGAAAATGTTAGTTCTGCCATGATTAACCTTGGTGGCAATGTCCTTGTTTATGGCGATAATCCCAAGCGTGAAAATGGTGTTTGGCATATTGGTATCCAACATCCCCAAAAACAACGTGGCAACAATCTTGGTATTTTAACAATCAAAAATAAATCCGTCGTGACTTCAGGTATTTACGAACGACACCTACAAGTTGGTGATAAGGATTATCATCATATTTTTGACCGACATACAGGTTATCCTATCGAAACTGATATGGCGAGTTTAACAATTGTTTCAGACCTATCTGTTGATTGTGAAATATGGACGACACGTCTATTTGGTCTGCCAATTAAGCAAGCTTTTGAGACCATTCAAAGCACCCCAAATATCGAAGGAATTATCATTACCAAAGATAATCGTTTTGCAATCACCAGCGGTCTTAAACAAGATTTTCAATTACTCTATTCATAAGATACAAAAAAACATTTCCAAGGGAATTCCTTAGAAATGCTTTTTTAGTTTATTTTGTTTCTTCTGTTTTTGTTTTACCGTTTAAAATCAAGTTAAGAACAACAGCAAACAAAGTTGCGATAACAATACCATTTGTCAAAAACATTTGAAGTGTGCTTGGTAGACTATTAAAAAGATTTGTTCCGTCAAAACCAACACCACAAGCAATTGACACCGCTGCAATGATAAAGTTGTGTTCGTTATGTTGGAAGTCAACTTGATTGAGCATTTGCATCCCTTGAAGAGCCACCATACCAAAAAGAACAATCATAGCACCACCAAGAACTGGGCTAGGAATCATTTGCGCCATAGCACCGAATTTGGGAAGAAGTCCAAGAATAATAAGGAACAAGGCTGTGTAGTAGATTGAACGGCGTGTTTTAATACCAGAAATACGAACCAAACCAACGTTTTGTGAAAATCCCGTATATGGGAATGTATTGAAAATACCACCGAGTAAAACAGCTGCACCTTCTGCACGGTAACCATTGCGGAGGCGTTTACTGTCAAGTTTTTCGCCAGTCAAATCAGACAAGGCAAGATAAACACCAGTTGATTCAACCATTGAAACGGTCGCAATGATACACATCATCACAATCGATGTGATTTCAAATTTTGGTGCACCGAAGTAGAATGGTTGTGGAATGTGAACAAGCGGTGCTTCAGTAACAACTGACGTGTCAACCAAGCCCATGAAAGCTGCAATAATTGTTCCACCAATCAAGCCAATCAAAATCGCAATAGATTTGATAAAACCTTTTGCAAAAACATTAACCGCAAGCACGATAGCAATTGTTATCAAGGCTAAAATCATTGATTGGGCCGTTGGAGAATCAGCATTGTTTCCCATATTTCCAATTGCAACAGGAATCAATGTTAAACCAATTGTTGTGATAACTGAACCTGTCACAACCGGTGGAAAGAAATCGGCAATTTTTGAAAAAATACCAGAAATCAAAATAACGTAAATCCCTGACACAATCAAAGCACCAAACATGTACCCTGAGCCTTGTTTAGCGCCAATGATTGAAAGCGGAGCAACTGATTGGAAAGCACATCCAAGAACAACTGGAAGCCCAATACCAAAGTGTTTGCGCAATTGAAGTTGTAAGAATGTTGCAACCCCACACATGAAAATGTCTGTTGAGATAAGATAAGTCAACTGTTCAGCTGAATAATTAAGTGCGCCAGCAATCATGATTGGCACTAAAATTGACCCAGCATACATAGCAAGCAAGTGTTGTAAACCAAGAATGGCTGCTTGTGAATGTTTTTGTTCGTTCATTTCCATTTTACGCATCTGCCTCCATAAAGACAACTTGTCCATCTTTAAATTCTTTGATACGTGCTAATGATGTTACAGGAACACCAGTTTCTTCCAATAATTGGCGACCAGTTTGGAAGGATTTTTCAATGACAATCCCAATACCAGCAACTTTCGCTCCTGCTTGACCAATGATTTCCAAAAGTCCTTTAGCAGCTTGTCCGTTTGCTAAGAAATCATCAACGATGAGAACAGTATCATCTTCTGACAAGAATTTACTTGCGATTGATACAGTGCTAGTCACACGTTTTGTAAATGAATAAACTTCTGCAGTTAAAATACCTTCAGTCATCGTGATATTTTTCGCTTTTTTAGCAAAAATCATCGGAACGTTCATCGCTTGCGCTGCGTAGAGAGCTGGGGCAATACCTGATGCTTCGATAGTAACAACCTTAGTAATACCAGCATCTTTGTAGGCATCAGCAAAGACTTTGCCGATTTCCTGCATTAATTCATAGTCAACTTGGTGAGTTAGGAAACTATCTACTTTTAAGATGTCCTCACCTAAAACATTCCCATCATTTAAGATGCGATTTTCCAATAATTTCATGGATTCTCCTTCTGAAAATTTTTAAAAGCGAATTGGCTAAAAATAATAACTTATGATGAAACGTGACTAAGCATAAGGGCACATATAAAAGCAAACAAGAGGTGTTTACACATATGGTAAACACCTCTTGTTACTCGGTCATATTTTCACAACTATATGCAAAAACATCTCAACTATCATTGAGCAAAGACTTATTGTTAGACATTACGGTGCCTTGTAGAAACGCTACGCCCATTCGTAGCATAAATAAGTTTTATTAAATTTTAACCATCACTAACTAATGACACGTCTATTGTATCATTTTCAACGGTTATATGGCAAGATGACATTAGTCCTATATTAAAAGAAGTAATTTTCTGAAAATACAGTCATTAACATGTTATTAAGTGAAAAAACGTTAACACTATAAGAAGCTAATAATCCTAAAGGTGATTGAATGAGCGCTATTACCATCAAGACACTATAAACTGTTAGGATATTTAACATTATGCGATAAGGATGAAAGTAAGGTAGTATTGGGACATTAATCTCACTCAAGAAATAATAAAGCAGTCGATAAGACAAAGTCCACAATATGCTCAGTACAATAAATATCACCAAAGGTTGAGCGTGATCAGGCTAAGCACCAATCCATAAAGCCACAAATAGAATGAATAACTAAATCAATAACCACAAACCGTTAACCCAAAAGACTCTACTGTCAATCATTTCAATTGATTTAAATAAATTATGATGATTATGCTGCCCAATTTTCAAATGATGACCTCACAATTTTAAGTCTTTATGCGACAGACAGTCCACATATTGAACCAGACAAATTATTAAGAATTTTGAAAAAAACAAGTTGACAATCTTCCATTGACTGATATTGAATTAGCTCTAGCAAAACAATCACAAGCATTGTTAGAATAATTTAAAGAACACCACCGTATCGTTATTGTGTCACCTTTGCATAATTTCAATCTGACCTCACGAATGAAAGACTATATTGACAATATCTTAATTGCTCGTGCAACATTCGAATATACTGAAAATGGCTCTGTTGGACTAATGACCGATGATTGCCAAGTGCTTTGGCTTCTTGCCAGCGGTTCGATGCTATTTACACTAATCAAGACCACTATACAACTCTGAACATTGCTCCTAACTACATTCGTGGCATTTGCCAAGAAATTATGATTTTTGACGCTTTCCACCTTGTCAGAGCCCAACAAGGAACTGCTGTTCGTTCTAGGGAAAAGGTGCCAGCCGAGGCAGATGTCGACCTAAACAAAGTATTTTCAGAGTTTTATCATTAAAATGCAAAGAAAGCCTCTCCAAAAGAGCGGCTTTTATATCTATTTCAAACTTAAATCGAATCACCATTCCAAATGGAATTTTTAACGATGACGTAATCAACACGTGTTAAGCTGTGCAAATCACGTCCACCTGCATAAGAAATAGCACTTTGAAGGTCCTCTTGCATTTCAACAAGGGTATCTTTCAAATGTCCTTTGACTGGCAATAAGATTTTCTTTCCTTCGACATTTTTATGTTCACCTTTTTGGTATTCAGAAGCTGAACCGTAATATTCTTTATACTGCTCACCATCTACTTCAACCAATTTTCCTGGGCTTTCCAAATGCCCTGCAAATAATGAACCAATCATAACCATTGTTGCACCAAAGCGAATCGATTTGGCAATATCACCGTGCGTACGAATTCCCCCATCAGCAATAATCGGCTTACGAGCAGCTTTTGCACACCAACGAAGCGCAGCTAATTGCCACCCACCTGTTCCAAAACCAGTTTTTACTTTAGTGATACAAACTTTCCCTGGACCAATACCAACTTTCGTGGCATCAGCGCCAGCATTTTCTAACTCACGAACAGCCTCTGGCGTTCCAACATTACCAGCAATGACAAAGGTTTTAGGTAATTCTTTTTTGATGTGTTGAATCATGTTAATCACACTATCAGAATGTCCGTGGGCAATATCAATCGTGATAAATTCAGGTGCATCATCTTTTAAACTTGTGACGAAATCGTACTCATAGTCTTTAACACCTACTGAAATAGACGCAATTAACCCTTGCTCGTGCATACGCTCAACAAATGGTTTACGAGCCTCTTCATCAAAACGGTGCATAATGTAAAAATAACCATTCTTAGCCAAATCTTCTGCAATGTTTTCATCAATAATGGTCTGCATATTGGCAGGAATAACAGGCAATTTAAAAGTATAATCGCCAAGTGTCACCTGCGTGTCAGCTTCCGAACGACTACTGATGATACATTTATTGGGAATCAGTTGGATATCTTCGTAATCAAAGACAGGCATTTCGTTATACATATCAGTTTCTCCATAGCTTCTGCTACCGTAATTCCAACCTATCAAAACTGTCTTAATTAAAAAGAAAGTTACTTTTTGATAGTAGAGTTTGCCTAGTAGCTAGAAACTCTTTCATTAAAAAATGACCTTCCTATAACTCTCCTACGCTTGAAAATAGCAGAGCATCGCTAGATAAAAACTTACCTTTCCTTTATTATTCTATAATACCGTTCGTTTTATGTCAATTATTTTATTTCATATTTTTAAAACGTTCGCTTTTGTCGTATGTTTTTTATGTTTAAAACGTGACAAAACGATTTAAGCTTTGTTTCAGTTTTCTTTCAGTTGAAATTAAGACGGGTTATCTATACTCGTTTTTGTATCAAAATTTCAAAGGAGGCTTTATATGAACTTTATTAAGCGAGCTTGGCTTGCGACAAAAACAAAGAAAGGACGTACGGCACTACTAATTTTAGTAACTAGTGCTATTTTAATTTTCGTTTTAGCTGGATTGACCATTAAAAATGCTGCCGATTCAGCTGTCGAATCAGCAAAAAGTGAAGCTGGCGCAACAGTTACCTTATCTGTTAATCGGGAAGCGATGATGAAAGCTTTCGATCCTGACAGCGACAGCAGTTCTGATGATTCTAGTGACGATAGTTCAGCAACTACTTCTGTTGACCTTGCGACAGCCGAGTCTATCGCTGAAAAAGACGGCGTAGCTTCTTATCTCTTTACCACAACAACGACAGCAACAGCTGGTGATGATATTTCTGCTATTTCGACATCATCTTCAACTTCTTCAGATGATTCAGATTCAAGCAGCGATGATTCATCTGATAGCAATCAACCCTCTGGTCGTGGCGGTATGGAAATGACATCTGGTGACTTTACCATTACAGGTGTCAACAGCACTGATTACGTGAGTGACTTTACATCTGGCACAAGTGAAATCACTGACGGTGTTGGTATCACGTCTGATACTGCGGATAATTCTGCGGTGATTTCTTCAGATTTAGCTGACGCTAATGACCTTAGTGTCGGAGATACCTTTACCGTAACAACAACCGTAGATGATACTGAAACAAGTTATACATTGACTGTCGTTGGTATCTATGAGAATTCATCAACAGCTACTACAGCTCAAATGATGTCTAATGCTTCAAATCCTCAAAACAATATCTACACCAATCTAACAACAGTAGATACAATGAAAGGTGAAACAGACACACTTGATTCAGCTGTTTATACTCTCTCAAATCCAGAAAATATGGACGATTTCGTTGACGAAGTAGAATCTGAAATCGATACTGATTCTTACTCTGTCACTTCAAGTGATGAAATCTACGAACAAATGCTTTCACCACTTAACAATATTTCATCAATCGCTCAAAACATCGTTATCTTAGTAGCGATCGCTGGCGCTGTTATATTGACACTTATTGTTATCCTTAGCATTCGTGAACGTCGTTATGAAATCGGTGTTCTGATGAGCCTCGGTGAAAATCGCATTAAGATTATCGGTCAATTCTTTATGGAACTCTTCATGGTAACAGTGGTATCACTTATTATTGCTTCATTTGCTGGTAATTTTGTGGGAAATGTGCTCGGTAATCAGCTCTTGTCATCATCAACTTCTACCGAACAAACGACCAAAAATTCAGGACTAAATGGCGGTGGTCCTGGTCAAGATACTAATTCTTCTGACAGCAACAATAGTGATTCTGGTCAAAAATCTGGTGCCCCTGGTGACGGCGGAGGTCGTGGCGACATGGGTAATATGGTATCAATGGCAACCTCTTCAACTCAAGCAATCGACGACCTTGATATCAAATTAACAGGAACTGATGTCGCAAAACTTGGTGGAATCGCACTTCTGATTTCATTTGTTTCAACAATTCTTGCAAGTATTGGCATTATCCGCATGAAACCTAAGGATATCTTATCATCTAACTAGAAAGGACTAAGAAATGACTTTACGAACACATAATATCGGTTATTGGTACACCAACAATCCTGACGATTATCTTTTTAAAGACGTTAATCTAACCTTTGAAAAAGGGAAAATTTACTCTATTCTTGGTCAGTCAGGAAGCGGAAAAACAACTTTCCTTTCTCTACTAGCTGGCTTAGATAGTCCCAAAGCTGGAGAAATTTATTTGGAAGATAATGATATCAATAAATCTGGTTTGACCAATTACCGTAAAAACTCTGTTTCAACGATTTTCCAAGCTTATAATTTAATGACCTACATGACTGCTCGTCAAAATGTTCAAACGGCGCTAGAAATCTCTAACAAACCCGTGGACAATGCCAAAATCGAAGCACTTTTTGAACTCGTTGGTATTCCCAAAGAAATGATTGACAAGCCAGTTCTTCAACTCTCTGGTGGGCAACAACAGCGTGTTGCTATCGTTCGTGCTTTAGCAACGGAACATGATTTAATTATCGCTGACGAACCGACAGGAAACTTGGACGAAGAAACAACACAAGACATTGTCAATATCTTCAAAGATATTGCACATAAGCAAAATAAAACCGTTATTATCGTCACTCACGAAACAGCTGTCGCTCAAGAAACAGACGTCACGTTTGAACTCAAGAAAAAACAATTTACAAAGGTTTAAAAATAAAAGAATGCACTCAACTTCATTGCTGAGTGCATTTTCATTATAAAATTTATCAATCTGATAAATCTTGTCCATTTGTAGCGATAACTTTCTTGTACCAGAAGAATGAATCTTTGCGGTAGCGTTTGAGACTGCCCACTTCTTCATCTGTACGGTCAACGTAGATAAAGCCATAACGTTTACGGATACCTTCGTGTGTTGAGATGAGGTCGATTGCTGACCATGGATTGTAACCAAGCATATCAACACCATCAGAAATAGCCAATTGAATTTGTGCAATGTGTTGGCGAAGATATTCGATACGGTAGTTGTCATGAATTTTGCCGTCTTCTGTCAAAGTATCGTATGCTCCAAGACCATTTTCAGTAACTAAAAGCGGCAAACGATAGCGGCTGTACATTTCACGGACGGTTGCACGGAAACCAATAGGGTCAATTTCCCAACCAAATTCTGTTTTCACAAGATTTGGATTGTCAACGCTCTTCGCAAAGCCTGGGAAAGTTTGATTTGATTGTTGGTCACCATTAGCTCCTGCGACTTCACTACCGTCAGAAGCTTCAACAGTCGCTGTATTGTAATAGTTAAAGCCAATAAAATCAGGTTTAGCTGCTTTCATGATAGCACGGTCCTCATCAGTAACCGTTGGCAAAGCATCATTTTCTTCCAAATATGCCCAAGCTAGGTTATTGTATTCACCGAAAACATAAGCATCTAAATAAAGCCAATTACGAAGCGCATTGAAGTTTTGAGCAGCAATAACATCTTCTGGTTTTGATGACGCTGGGTAAACCAAAGAAATATTTGGTGCTGGACCAATTTTAGCATCGGGAAGCATTTCATGGCAAAGTTGCATTGCTTTAGCTTGCGCAACCAATTGGTGATGATTTTGTTGGTAAATCTCTTTAGTGAGATTAGTTGTTCCTTCTGGCACATGAAGCGTACCGATAACTGGACCAACCAATGTTAGCATGTTTTGTTCATTGATTGTTAGCCAATATTTAACACGGTCACCGAAGTTTTCAAACAAGACACGCGCATATTCAGCGAACCAATCAACAGAATCATGTGTTGACCAAGAACCGCGTTCATCAAGCGCTGCTGGCATATCAAAGTGGAACATTGTGACGATTGGTTCAATGTCATATTTCAAACATTCATCAATCAAATTATTGTAGAATTCAATCCCTTTTGGATTAACCTCGCCTGTTCCATTCGGCAAAACACGTGTCCAAGAAATAGAGAAGCGATATGATTTGAAGCCCATTTCTGCCATTAGGGCAATGTCTTCTTTGTAATGATGATAATGGTCAACTGAAACTGACAAATCAGCTGTGCCTGCAGGAATTTCTTTCACGTCTTGGCATGACGGACCTTTGCCGTCCTCTAAAGCAGCTCCTTCAACTTGATAAGCTGACGTTGAAGCTCCCCACAAAAAGTGCTCTGGAAATGGGTTTAAATTTTTGTGTAACATAAAAATCTCCTCACTAATGGTTTTTCAACAATATTATATCGATAAAATCAAACAAAAACTAATGATATAAAACGCATTCCTTGTACTATACCATTATATAAAAAATTTTATATTATATTCTATTTTGATATTTCAAACTAAGAGTTAAAATCAATGATATGAAAACCACACCAATCAGAAAGAAAATTGCATTACGACTACCGGTAACCGCACCATTAGCTACAGAAGACATTTCGCCTAAGGTAAAAATTTGTGAAACAACTGTTGTCGAAATTGCACCGGAAAATTGTTGAAATGTATTGAGGATGCTATTTCCATCGACAAATTCTTCATCGCTTAATTTAGACAAAGTTGTTGAAATGATATTACTTGCTGCAATACCAACTCCCATCATAATCAAAATATCCAAAAATAACAGTTGGATAACCGAAGCCTTGATAAACATTATTACCATCATTAGAAGGCCCAAGAATGTTATCAAAACTCCTGTAATAATAGGTTTAAAAGCACCGATTCTATCCATAATAAATCCAGAAATTGGGGATAAAATAGCAACTAGTATAGCGCCAGGAAACATGAACAATCCCGCTTGAGTAGAAGTTTGCCTTAAAACTATTTGAAGATGATTGGGCAGAATAAAAGACAATCCTAGGGAAACCATTTGAAATCCTAATACACCGTACATCAAAAAAACGAAAGTTTTATTCTTAAAAACATGCAAATTAAGTAGGAGCCCTTTTTGATTAGATACATAAAATAGAATGAATGCTATCATACATAGAATAAGCCAAAATATTGATAATTGCTCAATTGCAAGTAGTAAAGAACCTAAACCAACTCCTAGAAAAACAAAAGCCAGAATATTGAATTGACCATTTTGTGTAACCTTTATATGTGGAATTGAACCGATACCAACCAATGTGGAGATCAAAAGAATTGGTATTAAAAATAGAAATATGGACTTCCAACCAAATGCAGTTAACATTATTCCTCCGTAAGTTGGACCAATCGCTGGTGCAAAAGAGGTAGTCATCGTTGCAATTCCAGTAATAAAGCCACGACGTTCAATAGGAACATGGTGTAAAATAATATGAAATAGCAAAGGTAATGCTACACCTGTCCCAATTCCTTGTAAAATACGCCCAAGTAAGAGCATCCACAAATTCGAAGCAAGGGCATCAAATATCAAGCCTGTTATAAAGAAAAGATTTGCGCTAAGAAAAATCTGATGCTCTGAAAAGTGACGAATCAAGTATGCTGACAACGGAACAATAATAGCTACCGCCAACAGATTTCCAGTAGTTACCCATTGGATAACTGCTGCATTAACACCAAACTCTCTCATTAATACTGGAAAAGTTACATTCATTGAAGTTTCCACAAGTACTCCAGCAAATCCCAGTATTGCTGTGGTTATAATTGCTGGCAAAACATTCCATTTACGTTTATTCTTCATAGATATCAATCGTTTTTACTCTTATTAACCCTTTCTATATTTTCCAAAATACGTTCTAATTGTTTTTCGAATAACTCAATTTCTTGTGGCTCGAACCCTTGATAAAAATTTTTACCAACCTCTTGGCTAACTTCATAGCCAAGAGCAACTTGTTCACGACCAAAATCCGTTAAAGAAAACAATTTTTTTCGTCCATCTGTTGGGTGCGCGACACTCCTAATCAAAGACATAGTTTCGAGCTTTTTTAGCATACTCGTTAAAGTGTTGTTAGCAAGTCCAGAATACTTGGAAATCTCACTAGCTGTTAAATCATCACCGAAATCACGTAATGTAGTCAAAATTTTCCCTTGTTCTCCAGAGTAAACAGCTTCTGTCTTACTCAGCAGCTTATTGAAATACCTTCCATTCAGTAACGTAATATGTGTCATCAAATATGAGCCTCTAGCAAATTTATCCATTTATTCTTATATTTATATTAGCGGGTAGCTCCCGTCAGTATAAACCCTTTCTTTCATTATTTTTTAGATTTGTTTTATACTTAGTTCAGCGCTATAGATTAGTATCATTTTTCAATCGCTTAGACTTTTTATTTCTATATAGAACTTTAGTTAGATTTTACTATATAGAAATAAAATGTCAAGTATTACATAGTAAAAAGGATTTGGAAATTATTTCCAAATCCTTTTTACATCATATAAAACTTAGTCCCTTATTAAATTAATCCCAATTTTTCAAAGGCATTATAAAGTCCGTCTTCCTCAACGTCATCGGTTACCATGTCTGCCATAGCAAGAATTTCTGGACCACCATTTCCCATTGAAACACCAATTTCACAATATTCTAACATTGGAATATCAACCTTGGCATCACCAAAAGCAATGGTATCCTTTTTATCAGCTTGCAAGTGTTCTAAAAGAACATCGATTGCGTGTGCTTTGGTAATATCTTTAACACCGAGGTCTCCAAATAACGCCGTTTCACCACGACCACCCCATGTTCCAGCTTTTAAACTTGGAAAAGCTTTGGCTGAATCCAAATGGTCTTGGTAAGAATTAAGAATAAAGCTGACCTTATTCAAATCATCACGATACAATTCGCCACCATAAATCAAGCCATGAAGGGCATCTTCTGCTTCCATATGCTCAACTTCTGCCGCTGTTTTTCCTTTAGAAAACGCATATTGTCGCATTACTGGACGGGCAACTTCTTTAAAATTTTCCGAAGCAAAAAGACCATTATTTGATTCTAAGTAAAATTCCAACCCACGTTCGTGTAGCCAGTCAACAATGGCTTTGGCATCCTCTTTTGAAATCAACTGGTGCATGATAACCTTACCGTCATATTCAACGTAAGAACCATTGCCACCAATCATGCCATCAAGACCAATTTCCCACAGTTCAGGCTGCATTTCCGCACGACTACGCCCCGTGCAAACAAAGACATAATGTCCATTTTGACGCGCTTGTTGAATTGCTTTAACAGCCGACGCTGGCACGCGATTATGATAATCCACTAATGTTCCATCAACATCTAAAAAAATAATCTTACTCATCGTTTTCCTCCAACCTATCTTTGTTATCTATTATAAACAGTTTGTTAGCAAGAAGATAGTATGATGTTAGCGTTTTCTGATATTATCCTCTGAATTATCAAAACAATGCATGTGCAAGTCTCTCATAGCAGTTTACAAACAGTTTAGTTGTGCTTTTCTGACAAAATCGTTATGATTGATAACATGAAAGACATTAAAGCATTACTGGCTCATCTTCCCTACCGAGCTAGTTTTTATGATAACAATTTAAAGCTCATTTATAGCAACCATCGCTCTGACGGATCATTTTTCACAGAAAACGAAAGCGAGAAACTTCCTGAATGGATTTGGCAAAGTCTACATCAATCTCCAGAAAAAAGCCTACATTTGCAAATACCGACAGATAGTTTTGAAGCCATCTTAATGCAAACTTATCAGCTGATTTTAGACAATTCTAGTAAATCACTTGGTGTCATAACTTACATTCAAGATTTAAGGCCACTTCTGTCTAGTTATCTAAAAGAAACTAGTCAAGCCATCGTTGCTTGGTCTGATACCACATCAGGACCTTCTATTGGTAATGATTTATAGGAATGATAAAAAGAGCCATATGGCTCTCTTTTTTAATCTCGGTAAACGGGTTGTGGTCCAAAAGATTGGGAAACAGGCATTATTTCAATGCGATTGATATTGACATGAGAAGGTTGGCTTGTCACCCAAGAAACGGTGTTGGCAATATCTTCTGGTTTAATAGCATGTGCGCCATCGTAGAGTTTTTCAGCGCGTTCATCGTCGCCTTTGAAACGAACATTTGAAAATTCTGTTCCCTCGCAAAGACCTGGTTCAATATTAGTGACACGAATTTTAGTGCCTGCAAGGTCCGCACGCAAGTTCAATGAAAATTGTTTCACGAAAGCTTTTGAAGCACCGTAAACATTAGCCCCAGGATAAGGAACCGTACCAGCAGTTGACCCAAGATTGATAATCATACCAGTATTACGTTTAACCATATCTGGCAAAATTTGGCGGGTTAAATAAGTCAAACCAACGATATTCGTATTAATCATTGTCAGCCAATCTGAAAAATCTGCCTCGTATGCTTTATCCAAGCCAAGTGCTAAACCGGCATTATTAACCAAAATATCAATTTCTCGCCATTCTTTAGGCAAAGAAGCTAAAGCTTCGTCGATAGCTTGTGTTTGTGAGACATCCATTTGAAGAGGGTAAACATTCTGTTCACCTAGTGCTGCTTGTAAGCTCTGCAATTTTTCCAAACGGCGGGCACTAGCAATCACACGATAACCGTCAGATACTAATTTCTCAACGATAGCTTTACCAAATCCAGCAGAAGCTCCCGTAACTAAAGCAATTTTTGACATATTTCCTCTTTTCTTATTAAGACAAGAAAGCCAGTCGGAAAAACCAACTGAGCTTTGTTAATTTTATTAATTATCGTTGCCATCAATAGCCTGAGCAGCTGTGATGATGGCTAATTTGTAAATATCCTCAGCACTTGAGCCACGTGACAAATCATTCACAGGCTTGTTAAGTCCTTGCAGAATTGGTCCAATAGCTTCAAACATCCCTAAGCGTTGAGCGATTTTATAACCAATGTTTCCTGATTGAAGGTCTGGGAAGATAAAGACATTTGCTTGTCCTGCAATATCACTATCTGGTGCTTTTACAGCTGCTGTCCCTGGAACAAATGCCGCATCAAATTGTAATTCACCATCCAAAAGAATGTCAGGGCGTGTTTCTTGGGCAATTTTAGTTGCTGTTTGTACCTTTTCAACTTGTGGCGCCTTAGCACTTCCTTTCGTTGAAAAGCTCAGCATTGCAATCTTTGGCTCAATATCAAAAATTTTAGCCGTATCCGCAGTATTCACAGCAATTTCAGCCAATTCTTGAGCAGTAGGGTCAATATTAATCGCACAGTCAGCGAACACAAGACGTTGTTCAGTTGTTTCACGGTTCATCAAGAATACCCCTGAAGTACGTGAAATCCCAGGTTTCGTTTTGATGATTTGAAGCGCTGGGCGAACCGTATCAGCAGTTGAATGAATGGCACCAGAAACCATTCCGTCAGCCAAGCCAAGTTTGACAAGCATCACACCAAAATAATTGACATCTTGTAACAAACGCTCGGCATCTTCTGGTGTCACTTTTCCCTTACGAATTTCAAGAAATGCTTCTTTCATTTCATCAAATTTATCGTATTCTGCTGGATTGATAAAGACATAATCTTGATCAGCGAAGCCAAATTTCGCAAGCAAAGCTCGAACTTCTTTAGCGTCTCCTAAAATAATTGGCTCAATTAACCCCTCAAATTTCAAACGAGCGGCTGCTCGAAGTACACGTTCATCATTTCCTTCAGGAAAAACAATTTTGAGGTTTTTACCAACAATTTTTTCCCGTAAGCTACCAAATAAAGATCGAATTCCCATAATTTTAACCTTCTATCTAATTTTGTTGTAGTTCCATGATAACGCTATCAAAATCATCTGTCAAGTTTGTAGTCTGAATTATCTCTTCATTTGTGTATGGGTTTACAAAGCGAAGGTAATGGCAATGCAAAGCTTGACGTGTAATGCCATAATCCATACTTCCACCATACATATCATCTCCCAACAATGGAAAACCAATATGCGAAAAATGCACACGAATCTGGTGGGTGCGTCCCGTATGGAGACGAATATCTACCAAAGCTACCTCACCAAAACGCGCCACAACTTCGTAGCTCGTATGAGCATATTTGCCAGACGTATGCACACAACGTGTGATAATACTATCATCTGAACGAGCAATCGGTGCAATAATCTCACCTTTATCTGCTAATTCACCTTTGCCAGAAACCAAAGCATAATACCGTTTTTCAATGGTTTTATTTTGCAGTTGCTTATCTAATCTAGCATGTGCGTAACCATGTTTGGCAAATAGCATCAATCCACTCGTATCCTTATCCAAACGTGTCACAATATGCACCTGTTTATTGGGATAATTTTGCTCTAAATAATAATATTTCACAAAATTAGCAATCGTATTGGAATGCAAAACACTTGGAATACTGGCATAACCATACGGTTTATTTATAATTAAAAAATGCTCATCTTCATAAGCAATATTAAGATCATGTTTAACAGGAACTAACGTCTCGTGCTCTTCTTCATCAGGAATTTCAATGGTAACAACGTCACCAACGTTCAATAAATAAATGGCATTTTGTTCAACACCATTTACCCATATATTCCCACCTTTGAACTTCACTTTAGCTAATAATCCTTTTGAAACATCGTGACCTTTTAAAAATGTTTTTACTTTTGTTTGTCGATCAGCAACAAAATCAAATCTCACGACTCCAACTCTCCTATAAAGGCATCTGTTACGCGTTCCCAGAAGCTTGTATGGAACGGCGTCGCCACAAAGCTAATTTTTTTATTGTCAATGCAATATTCAATTTTAGACACATTTTTGTAATGCATCGTTTTATTATCGATTGAAATCGTGTAAACACCTTGACGCTTAGGAATAATTTCAATCTTATCTTTTTTGGGAACAATCACTGAAGACCCCAACGTGCGATAGACACGATTATTCAAACTAGAAATTTCTGCCAGCTGCAAGGCTTCCATTGTCGGATGCAAAATCGCACCACCTAATGATTTATTATAGGCTGTACTTCCTGTTGGTGTCGATACCGAAAGACCGTCACCACGGAAACGTTCTAGTTGTACGTTATCAATAACCACGTCCGCAACCATCGTTTTTTCAATACGTTTAATGGCTACTTCATTCAACGCACGCGCTTTAACCACACGCCCATCGTCCAAGGTAACTTTTGCCCTCAAAATAGGATAAGAAACCTTATGTCCCTTATCAGCATGCAAATTTTCGATTAATTTTTCAACTTCAAAATCACGATAATCCGTATAGAAGCCAAGGTGTCCTGTATGGATTCCGACAAAGCGTACTTTATCAAGATTTTTTTCATACATGTGAAACGCTGATAACAACATACCATCACCACCGATAGAAATGACAATATCAGGGTCTTTCTTAGATAAATAAAATCGCTTGTCCTCCTTGAAGGTCGCAAAAAGTTTTGAAGCAACTCGCCTACTTTGGTATTTTCCGTTTGCCACGATAGCTACTCGTGTCACTTTATCTGTAATATTCGTCTGTGTCATCGCTATTTCCTACACCATCACTTAATTTTCGACTTGCGGGATCAAATAAAAGCTGTGCTTCTCTAATATCCTCACGAATCTTTCTCATTTCTTCATCCAATTCAAGCGCAATTTTTGCTGTCGTTTCAAGGCGTTTCTTGATTTCATCTGGAAATTCACCCTTGTACTTATAATTCAATGAATGCTCAATTGTCGCCCAGAAATTCATGGCTAATGTTCGAATTTGAATCTCAGCCAAGACCGTTTTTTGACCATCTATCGTATCTACTGGATACTCTACAATAACATGATAAGAACGATAGCCACTTGCTTTCATATTATTGATATAATCTCGTTCTTGAACAATTGTCATGTCGTGACGACCACGCAAAAGAGCTAGAACTTCATCAACATCATCTACGAATTGAACCATAACACGAACACCTGCAATATCTTGCAAATCCTGTGCAATATTTTCAGGTTTAATCCCCCGAAGTTCCATTTTTTCCTTGATACTTTCAACTGATTTTACACGACCAGTTACAAATTCAATTGGAGAATGGCGATTTTGCTTACGAAACTGCTTACGAATACCACGTAGTTTAATCTTCAACTCCCCAACTGTCTGTATGTAAGGATCTAAAAATTTTTCCCAGTCCATCACATTTCCTTCCTAATGGACCTGTCACGAAAGACATGACCAATCCTTGTCAAAAAATTGACTTTTGTATAGAATTAATATAATAAACTAATTATACCATAAATCTAATGGTGAAAAAAAGGAAATTTATTTATGACACACCTTGAAATTGAGTACAAAACCTTACTCACTAAAGACGAATTTAATCGTCTCAATAATCAGTTTTCACACGTAGCACCAGTCACACAGACAAACTACTACTTCGACTCAGAAAACTTTGATATGAAGGCTAATCGTATGTCGTTACGTATTAGAACCTTGCCCAACCGTGCAGAAATAACACTAAAAATTCCAAAAGAAGTTGGCAACTTAGAATATAACTATAATTTGAGTGTTGCAGATGCTAAAGAAATCATCAAATCTGGAAAATTTCCAGATGTTGATTTTCTAAACCTTATCGAAGAAAACGGGGTTAAACTCTCAAGTCTTAAAAACTTTGGCAGTCTTACAACAACACGCCGTGAAACAATGACTAAAATTGGTCTAATGGCACTTGATAGCAACCAATACGCTGGTATTAAAGACTACGAACTTGAATTGGAAGTTGAAAATGCCGAACAAGGTAAGAAAGATTTTGACAACTTCTTAGCCGAGCATACTATCGATTTCAAGTACGCTAAAAGTAAAGTCGCTCGATTCAGTGCGACTCTAAAACGAATTTAAGGTGCTTTTTCATGAGAAAGTGCTGAATTATTTCATTTTTTTTGATAGAATATAAGTATTAATTTTAAAGGAGTTTATTTATATCATGGCAGAACATTACGCCGACAAACAATTCAAGCTTTTTTCTCTTTCTTCTAACGTAGAGATTGCACAAAAGATTGCGGACACAGTTGGTGTCCCACTTGGAAAAGTGTCAACACGTAAGTTTTCAGACGGCGAAATCATGATTAACATTGAAGAAACAGTTCGTGGAGATGATATTTACATCATCCAATCTACTAGCTACCCTGTTAATGACAACCTTTGGGAACTTTTGATTATGGTTGATGCTTGTAAACGTGCTAGTGCAAACACAGTTAACGTGGTTATCCCTTATTTTGGTTATTCACGTCAAGACCGTATTGCTGCATCACGTGAACCAATTACTGCAAAACTTGTTGCTAACATGTTGGTTAAAGCGGGCGTAGATCGTCTATTAACACTTGACCTTCACGCTGTTCAAGTGCAGGGATTCTTTGATGTTCCAGTTGATAACCTCTTTACTGTTCCACTTTTTGCTCAATACTACTGTGAATTAGGGCTAAAAGGTGAAGATGTTGTCGTTGTTAGCCCTAAAAACTCTGGTATCAAACGTGCCCGTAGCTTAGCACAATACCTTGATTCACCAATCGCAATCATTGATTATGCAGAAGATGATTCTCACCGCGAAGAAGGTTATATCATTGGTGAAGTTTCTGGTAAAAAAGCTATCCTTATCGATGATATTTTGAACACAGGTAAAACATTTGCTGAAGCTGCTAAAATCGTAGAACGCGATGGTGCAACAGAAATCTATGCCGTAGCAAGTCACGGTTTATTTGCTGGCGGTGCTGCTGAAAGCCTTGATACTGCTCCTATTAAAGAAATTTTAGTAACTGACTCTGTCGCTACTAAAGAACGCTTGCCAAAAAATATTAAATATCTTTCAGCAAGCAAATTAATTGCTGACGCGATTATTCGTATCCACGAAAAATCACCACTCAGCCCATTATTCTCATATAACGCTACAAAGGATTAACTAATATATGATATATCTCGATAATGCTGCTACTACTCCTCTCATACCTTCTGTTATTGATGCAATGACAGAAGTCATGATCAACGATTTTGGTAATCCCTCAAGTATTCATGGCATTGGACGTCAAGCTAACCAACGCCTACGCTCGAGCCGCCAAATGATTGCCTCAGCCTTAAAAACTGATCCACGCCGCATTATCTTTACGTCTGGTGCAACCGAAAGCAATAATACTGCTATCAAAGGTTACGCCCTTGCTAATCAAGCTAAAGGAAAACACCTTGTCACTACTGCTATTGAGCATCATTCCGTTCTTCACACCATGGAATACCTGGAAAAACGCTTTGGTTTTGAAGTGACTTATCTAAAACCTGAAAATGGTCATATTTCTGCACAGCAAGTTGCTGATGCTTTGCGTGATGATACTATTTTGGTTAGCATCATGTTTGCTAATAACGAAACTGGTGATCTTCTTCCTGTTAAAGAAATTGGAGAACTTCTTCAAGATCACCAAGCCGCATTCCATATTGATGCCGTTCAAGCCGTTGGTAAAGTTGATGTCTTTCCTGAAGAAATCAAAGCTGATTTTCTTTCAGCTTCTGCTCATAAATTCCATGGACCAAAAGGTGTCGGTATTCTCTACTCAACACCACAGCATTTTGATAACTTGCTTCATGGCGGTGAACAAGAAGAGAAACGCCGTGCTAGTACGGAAAATATGATTGGTATTACCGGTTTAGCACAAGCTTTGTCTGACGCCGTTGCTCATAAATATGAAAATTATCAACACGTTCAAGAACTTCGTCAAGCATTCCTTGATGGCATTTCTGGTTTGGATTATTATATCAATGGAAGCCAACATAAAATGCCGCATGTTCTTAACATCGGTTTTCCAAATCAAAACAACGGCATTCTTTTAACGCAACTTGATTTAGCAGGTTTTGCCGTTTCAACAGGTTCTGCTTGTACTGCTGGAACAGTCGATCCAAGTCATGTTTTGTCTAGCATTTATGGTGACGATTCTCCACGTTTAACAGAATCTATTCGCATTAGCTTTTCAGAGCTTAATACAATCAGCGAAATCCAACAACTCGCTCAAAAACTAATAGAAATTGTAGGAAAATAAGATGGCATTTGAAAAAGAAATTACTTTAGAGAACTGTCTTTATAGCTATGCTATTAGCGATAACATCAAAAAATACACGCTTCGTGATACCACATTTTCACAAAATCGTATTGGAAACTACGAATTGACACGCTTGTTGGAAAAAGTACCTAATTCTGGTGATGGTTTCCCATTGAAAATTACGATCAACAAAGATTTGACAGGTTTTAAACTCAGCATTACTGATAAATCTGGTCTGCGTTTTGTCAATATCTTCAAATCTGAGGACAATAAAATCCTTCAAGAAAAATTTTATTTCTTAATGGACAGTCTTGTGGAACGCGATATTTTCACAAAAAAACGTGTTTAATAACCCTTTTAACTCTAAAAACGACTTAATATCTAACATTTTTTGTTAATTTAAGTCGTTTTTTCGCTTATTTCGTTAAATTTGTTTCTGTTTTCACAAACTTTTTGATACAATAGTATTAAAAAGTAAAAGGGAGATGATATTGTGACTACTGAGAAATCTATTCCTAAAGCAACAGCTAAACGACTATCACTTTATTATCGTATTTTCAAACGATTCAATACAGATAATGTCGAAAAAGCGAGTTCTAAACAAATCGCAGATGCTATGGGAATCGATTCTGCAACCGTACGTCGAGATTTTTCATATTTTGGCGAACTAGGGCGTCGAGGATTCGGCTATGATGTCAAAAAATTGATGAATTTCTTTGCCGATATTTTAAACGACCATTCCACAACAAACGTTCTTCTTGTTGGCTGTGGAAATATTGGACGAGCTTTGCTTCACTATCGCTTCCACGATCGTAATAAAATGCAAATTTCAATGGCTTTTGATACTGATGACAATGAAATGGTGGGACATGAAACATTAGATGGCATCCCTATCTATGGTATCTCATCACTAAAAAAACACGCGCAAGAAGCTGGTATTGAAACAGCTATTTTAACTGTTCCAAGTTCAAAAGCTCAAGAAGTCGCAGATATACTGGTTGATGCTGGTATTCATGGTATTTTGAGCTTCTCTCCTGTTCACCTCAATGTTCCAAAAGGTATCATCGTTCAGTACGTTGATTTAACAAGTGAGTTGCAAACTTTACTGTATTTCATGAATCAATCTAATCAAAATAAATAAACTATCAAGTTAGCTTCAAAAACATTCTGGATACTTTCCTCTAAACGAAAGTATCTTTTTTGTTGCTTACCATTTATTTTTTAGAATATATTTTATGAATGATTTTCTTCTACTGCTTTCTCATTAGAAATTCAAAGTGAACGACATTACAAAACATCTGTTTCTTCTCGGAAGCTGTAATATTGGTATTTTCCAATGACGATATGGTCAAGGCAAATAATACCAATATCTTCACAAGAGCGTTTTATTTTTTGAGTAAATCGCAGATCATTCTCACTTGGCTCTGGGGAGCCTGACGGATGATTATGGACAATAATAACTGATGTTGCCATATTTTTGCATGCATAATAGAGAATTTCACGTGGTTCAGCAATCGAACGGCGAACAGAACCGATAAAAATCGTTCGTTGTTCAATGATTCGATTTTGCGTATCCAGATAAATAGCCACCAAATGTTCTTGTTTTTGGTCACTCAATTCTAACATCATTTTACGCGCTAGACGTTCGCTGCTCATAATGCGTTCTTTTTGGATATATTCAGCCTTGCTAATGCGCTTTGCTAGTTCAATCATTGCTTTGATTTCAATTGATTTAACATAACCAATACCATTGATTTGTTGCAATTCTTGCAGGGATAGGTGTTGAAAATCAGCTAAGCTATCTAAATTTTTCAAGATTTGATTGGCAACTTCCAAAACTGGGGTTGCTTTTGTTCCTGTTCGTAATAAAATAGATAATAGTTCCTGATTGCTAAGATGCTCTGCCCCTAAGTCTCTCAAGCGTTCTCGTGGCAACATAGCATCTGCTTTCATTTCAATTGCATACATAATAAAAAGTACCTCCACTTATTTATTCGTAAGTCGAGGTACTTTTTCTAATGATTTTTCTTATTTTTTAAACGTAATGCGCAGTGTTGATAGTGTTTATAAAGAGCGCTATAACGTCCACGGTAATCTTTTTTCCACGGCTTGTCTCGTCCACAAAAATGTAAAAACACCGTATGTTCAATAACCCAATTTAAATTCCATTTACCAGAACTTCTAGTATAATAGAGAATATTATATCGCGCATCGTAATTATAAATTTGGTCAGGAATTTGCAAGGTTTGATGCCCATATAAGGCATTCAAGATGTCTTGGTCTGGCAACAACAAGAGATGATTATTTTGCTCAATATAATCTAAAATGTCTTGTCGGCGTACCGATTGACGAATAGCAACCAAATTCATCAAAAGGACGCCAGAATTAAAATACCCTTCTGCCTCAAAATTCCGTAAACGCAGTTTATTAACAAGTTCTGAAATATTGCCATCTGACGTATGGCTAGCAGCAGCATACAGTTTATCGCCTAAATTCAGCTTATATAAGGGAACAACATCATTCAAACACAAAATATCCGCATCAACATATAAAATCTTGTCCAATTCCTTTGGCAAATATTCATGAGCCAAAAGGCGATAATAAATAGTCTCAGGGTAACGGTCTGTCGTCGGAGCATCTTCAAATGCTTCCTCACCAACCACAACAGGCGTATAACGAACACCTAATTTTTGACAGAATTCCGAAATGTCATCATTCTTTTTTAACAATTGCTTTTGTAAAACATAAACTGCTAAGTTATGATTGCTACTATTTTGATAAATCGAATATAGCGTGACCATAAATTGCGAAACATAGCCATCATCGATTGAAAAGAGTAAATTGATTGTATCCATATTATCTCAGTTATCTAAGTTTGCTTGTTGGCGCTTAGCAACGTTGTCTTTAATGATTTGATAAAGACTTGCTGCCAAAGGTACAGCTACTAACATTCCAAGGATACCCCATAAAGCACCACCGATTGTGATTGCCATTAAGACCCACATACCTGGTAATCCAATTGAACCACCAACGACACGTGGATAAATGACATTCCCTTCAAATTGTTGTAAAACAATCAAGTAAACTAAAAAGAGAAACGCTTGTGAAACAGATTGTGTGGCAATTAAGATAAAACCAATGGTCGCTCCAATATAAGCACCAATAACAGGAATTAATGCCGTAAATGCAACCAAAATACCGATTGTTGCCGCATAGGGGAAATTAAACAGAAACATTCCTGCTGCTGTCAAGCTCCCCAAAATCATCGCTTCTAGCGTTTGACCAACAAAGAAACCGTGAAAACGTTGGTGCAAAATGTCTAGGATATAGTGAACTTTTTCGGCGTATTTGCCAAGATAGGTATCAATCAAAAGATTAAACTGACGCCCCAATTGTTCTTTGCTTGCCAAAACATAAATTGAAAAGACCAAGCTAACAAAGACATTTAAAACAGTTGAAGCAATCGTACTAACCGACGTCAAAACCCCTGTTAAAACGGACAGCACTTGATTTAAAATTTGCTGACTATAATCTGAAAGAGTTAAGGTAATATCAGATGAATTTCCAAAATAATCAAACAGTTCTTTGATAGCCTTATTATCACTCACTTCTTTAATAAAATTAGCAATGCCAGTAGTATCAATCTTCAGCAAGGAATTAATACTTGAAATCAAATCAGGCAGGACAATCGAAAAGAGCCAGCTAATCAATAAAATAAAGGTCAAGTATGCCAAAATCATCGAAATCGCACGTTTGGCCTTCAAAAGCATTCTATTTTTGATAACGCGCGTGTAGAGCATCTCATATAAGCTCATGACAATGTTGACAATATAGGCAATTCCAGCACCAATTAAAAAGGGGAAGCTTGCCTTATAAATCGTTCCGACAATTGATGCACCATTACTCCAATAAGCTTGGATAGCATAACAAAGGACAAAGGCAAGTACAACATAATAGACTTGTTTTTTCTCGAATTTCATAACAGCTCCTAATTTTCAGTTGCTTTCATTATATCATATCAAAATTTATCGAAAAAACGAAATATCTACTTCTTTTAACCTGCTTTTTGCTATTCCTCGCTAACAATACTATTTATCATAAATTTGCCCACTAACGGGGTCAATGATTCTAATTAAATCATAAGTGTCATCCGTGATACTGTAATGAAAAATGCAACAATTTGAAAAATGCAATTCAGGGTGATTTTCTAATTTTAAAGCACTAAAAAAGCTCATAATTGCACCTGCATGGCTAACTGCTAAAATCGTTGCGTCATCGTCTGATTGCGACACTAGACGAAAAACAGTATCACTAACCCGTTCTCTTACCTGCGTTTCACTTTCACCGTCATATTTTAGGAAGAAATCACCATGTCCCTTTTGATTGGGTTCACGATTCGGATGTAAATACTCTGGCTTTCCTTCCATTCGACCAAAATTAAATTCTTTCAAGCCTTTGAGTCGTGTATAATCTGCACGTCCGCTCACAATTTCTAAAGTATCAGAACAACGTTCTGCGGTCGAACAATAAAGCTCATCAAAAGTAATGTGATGAGTATGAAAATAATCACGCGCTGCTTGAGCTTGCTGCTTGCCATTTGTCGTCAAGGGGGAATCACACCAGCCTTGAATTAACCCAAGTTGATTAAACAAGGTTTCTCCATGACGCATTAAGTAGAGTGTCTTAGTCATTCTCTTCCCTTTCAAAAATGTACTCTTTTTCTGTTGGATTATAGATTGATTGCACCATAATATCCTTACCGTCATAAGTCATTTTGAAAATGGCACAGTTTGCCAGACGTTTCTTAGGAACTGGCGGATTCAGCGTAGCATGGCGGTAAAACTGGGTTATTGCCGCACCATGACTGACAAATAAGAGCTGTTCTTCATCACTACTTTGCTCTAAAACCTCTCGAATGGTCTTAGCCATTCGTTCATAAACTTGAACATTGGATTCACCACCATAAGCCACAAAATAATCACGGTAACCTGAACCATCTTCACGGTGTAAAGGTGGATTGAGGTATTCTTGGTGTGCTTCGTAAGAACCAAAATCCATTTCTTTTAGTCCTTTCAAACGAATATAATCCGTACGCCCCGTTGCTAATTCAGCAGTATCACAAGCACGTTCCTGCGTCGAAGAATAGACACGTGTAAACGTAATGCCCTCTTTTTTAAAATGTTGTCTAGCAGACTTTGCTTGCTCAATTCCCAGTTCAGTCAAGGGAGAATCACAAGCTCCTTGGATACGTCCTTGAAGATTAAAGCGCGTTTGACCATGTCGCATTACATAAAAAGTTTTAACCATTTTTAATCCCTTTCAAATGAATATGTCTTAAATGCCTTGGTTGGTAAAATCAGTTTTTGCAACTCTAACTGTTCTTGATGATATTGGAACTCACAAATAGCACAATTTGAAAAGCCTATTCCCTCTGGAAATTGAATACCGAGCTGCAGACAAATACCCCACATCGTTGCTCCATGGCTAACCATTAAAATGTTATCAGCATGATCATCGTTTACCAGCACTTCAAGAATACTGTCCAAAGCCCGCTTACCAACAGTTACAATGTCTTCGCCACCAAAAGGCACCAACAAATCTTCAAACGAATTAGCACCTGTTCTAAATTTAGGCAAAAGAAATTCAGGCTGAGCTTCAAACTCACCAAAGTTCATCTCTTTGATGCCTTTTAATTGGGTGACTTGTGATTGACCAGATACTAATTTAGCAGTATCTGTCGCTCGTTCTTGCGTTGAAGAATAAACACTATCAAACCAAATGCTATTTTCATTAAAATAATCTTTGACAAGAAGAGCTTGCTGAATACCTAAATCTGTTAGAGGCGAATCGCAAGCTCCCTGCACCCGCCCTTGTGTATTAAATAAGGTCTCGCCATGGCGCATCAAATACAATTTTATTGCCATTTATATCATTTTCCTTCCTAGCAAATAAACTCAGCTGAAAAAGCCCAACTGAGTTTATTATCATTAATCGTTTAAAATATTAGCACCACGTGTTGCAATCAAATCTTTATAAAAGAAGAATGAATCTTTACGTGAGCGGTCAAAGCTACCGTTTCCTTGGTCGTCAGCATCAACGTAAACAAAACCATAGCGTTTTGACATTTCAGAAGTTGACGCCGAAACAAGGTCTGTACAACCCCACCAAGTGTATCCCATCAAATCAACACCGTCCTCAATGGCTTCATACATTTGTTTGACATGTGATTGAAGATAATCAATACGGTATTGGTCGTGAATCGAACCGTCTTCTTCTACTGTATCAAGAGCACCTAGACCATTTTCAACAACCATAAGTGGTACTTGGTAACGATCATAAAGATTGTTAAGCGTAATGCGGAGTCCGACAGGGTCAATTTGCCAACCCCAGTCAGAAGCTTCAAGATATGGATTTGGTTCACTTAGGATAAGATTTCCTGCTGTTTGGTCGCCAGTTTTTTGCTTACGAGCAATTGAACTCATATAATATGAGAATGACATGAAATCAACAGGATATTTTTCAAGAATTTCAAGGTCACCGTCTGCGATTTCTAATTCGATATTATTTTCTTTAAAGAAACGTTTGGCATATGCTGGATATTTTCCGCGAACTTGAACATCAGAGAAGAATAGATTTTCATGGTCTTTTTTGATTTCTTCCATGACGTCTTCTGGATTGCAGGTCGCAGGATAGGCTTGCATACGCGCTAACATACACCCAATCTTGAAATCAGGATTAATCTCGTGACCGATTTTTGTTGCCAAACTTGATGCTACAAACTGATGATGAGCTGCTTGATACATATCTTGGAGGTTCAATTTACCATCTTCAAACAAGAGCCCACCTGATAAATAACCAGTCATACCAATGATATTGATTTCATTAAATGTCAACCAATATTTGACCTTATCTTTGTAACGATTAAAGACAGTTTCAGCATAACGAACAAAGAAATCAATCACTTTACGATTTTTCCAGCCACCGTATTCTGTTACCAAGTGGATTGGAAATTCATAGTGAGATAAAGTAACCAGTGGCTCGATGCCGTATTTATTAAGCTCATCAAAAACCTTATCATAAAAAGCTAAACCAGCTTCATTCGGTGTCGCATCATCACCATTTGGAAAAATACGCGACCACGCAATAGAAAGACGAAAAGTCTTGAATCCCATTTCAGCATAAAGGGCGATATCTTCTTTATAACGATGGTAAAAATCAGACCCCCAACGTTTTGGATAAAGCCCTTCTTTGTCATTCAAAGCTGCATCCAATTTTGCACGAGTCATTGGCGAGTTAAATTCACTTCCCATTGATTTTCGTTCTTCTGGAGCAACGGCACGCGCTGTATCCGATGTTGCTGGACCGCGTCCGTCAACATTCCAAGCTCCTTCAAATTGATTGGCTGCTGTTGCACCACCCCATAAAAATCCTTCTGGAAATTGTTTTGTCATATATAGTCACCTCATATTTTGATTTACTCTTGTATTATACCCAGAAATATAGGCGTTTTCTATTACTATGTTCTTGAAAAATGATACTATAACAATATTGTTGCTATGATTTACTATTTAAATATATTTTTAAATAACAGTAGGTTTATTTAGTGAATAGACAGCATTTTTCATTTGCTCAACTTTTTGATGATTATGTTCTGACAAAGATTTGTAAAATCCCTTAACCAAGCCTTCTCCATCCTTTATTGATATAGACTTTTCAGATGACAATTTGACAAACGGCGTTTCTCTCTATATAATAAATAAGTTGAAATTATTCTATTTTTTCTGAAAATACGAAAAATAGATAAAGACTAGTACTCATTTAGTGGTTAATAGTTAAACAATTGGTTTTATCTTTTAACCAGTGATTTAAGTGCTATGATTATTAGGAGTTTTTACTTATGTATGATTTTCTATCGTCTTTAGACAGCCTTGTCTGGGGACCGCCCCTTCTTGTCCTTCTTGTCGGAACTGGGATTTACCTTTCTACGCGTTTAGGTCTGTTGCAGGTTTTCCGCCTTTCAAAAGCCTTGAAACTCATCTTTTCAGCTGAAGCTAAAGGTCAAGGAGACATTTCAAGCTTTGCGGCTCTTGCAACAGCTCTCGCAGCAACCATCGGAACCGGGAATATCGTCGGAGTTGCAACTGCCATTAAGTTAGGTGGACCTGGGGCGTTATTTTGGATGTGGATAGCTGCGTTCTTCGGTATGGCAACCAAGTATGCCGAAGGCGTTCTTGCCATTAAATACCGTACCCGAGATGCCAACGGGGACATCGCAGGCGGACCCATGCACTATATCGTAAATGGAATGGGCAAACATTGGAAACCGCTCGCTATTGCTTTTTCTATCTTTGGTGTTATGGTAGCACTTTTTGGTTCTGGGACATTTACACAAGTTAATTCTATTACAGACTCTCTTAACAATACCGTTGGTTGGTCGCCTAAAGTGATCAGTCTCATTTTAGCTGTGTTGGTTAGTATTATCATCTTTGGTGGCATTCAATCTATCTCTAAAGTAGCTGAAAAGATTGTTCCTTTTATGGCAATTATTTACATCTTAACAACCCTTATAATCCTAGCCTTCCATTTTGACAATATTGTTCCAAGTTTAGGATTAGTTCTACGCTCAGCATTTACTGGAAAAGCTGCTACAGGTGGTTTTGCTGGTGCAACAGTTGTCACAGCTATTCAAGCAGGGATTGCACGTGGTATCTTCTCTAATGAATCTGGACTTGGTTCTGCACCTATCGCCGCCGCTGCTGCTAAAACGGAAGAACCTGTTGAACAAGGACTTGTCTCTATGACAGGAACATTTATTGATACCATTATTATTTGTACTTTAACAGGTCTTTCTATTATCGTTACTGGTGGCTGGTCAAGCAATTTGAATGGAGCAACGCTCACGCAATCAGCATTTTCATCTGTCTTTGGAAACTTCGGTGTTTATGCCTTAACTATTAGTTTGATTTTATTTGCTTTCACAACGATTCTTGGTTGGTGCTACTATGGGGAACGTTGTTTTGAGTTCTTATTTGGTGTCAAAGCTATCCCGGTTTATCGTATTGTCTTTGTTGCTATGGTTGCTTTGGGTGGTTACATCAGCCTAGAAACAATTTGGGTTATCGCTGATATTGTTAACGGGCTTATGGCCATTCCGAACTTGATTGCCTTACTAGCACTTTCACCAATTATTATAAAAGAAACAAAACATTATTTTGATAACCATTAATCAAAAGTCTGGAATTTGTTCCAGATTTTTAATTTGCTATCAACGCTAAATAATTGATTTTATCATATTTTCTTTGTGACAAGCTTAAACTAATGATATAATAGAGAGTAATATTTATTTTAACAATTATTGATTTTATGATATAACTATCGTTTTCAAAGGAGTTATTGCTTATGCCAACACCAGCTGAAAATCTTCAGTTAGCTAAACGTGGTCCAATAGTAAGTATCATTGCGTATCTTACAATTTCTATCGCCAAGCTAATTGCAGGTTACACGCTTAATTCATCATCACTTATTGCCGATGGTTTTAACAACTTATCTGATATTTTGGGAAATGTTGCTCTGCTAATCGGACTTCATTTAGCCAGTAAGCCAGCAGATGCCGAACATCGTTTTGGGCATTGGAAAATTGAAGATTTAGCGAGTTTGATTACATCATTTATCATGTTTATCGTTGGTTTCCAAGTGCTGTCTCAAACAATTCAGAAAATCATTTCTGGAAGCAGCACAGCCATTGACCCAGAGGGAGCTATCGTCGGTGTCATTTCAGCTATTATTATGTATGGTGTTTATGTTCACAATAAACGCCTATCACAAAAGGTGAAATCTAGTGCTCTGGTTGCTGCTGCAAAGGATAATCTTTCTGATGCGGTCACTTCTATTGGTACATCTGTTGCTATTGTTGCCGCTTCTTTCAATCTTGTTATCATTGATAGACTTGCCGCCATTGTCATTACCTATTTTATCTTGAAAACGGCTTATGACATTTTTATGGAAAGCGCCTTTAGCTTATCAGACGGTTTCGATGAAAAAGAGCTAAAAAAATACAAGGAAGCCATTTTAAAAATTCCTAAAGTAACTGCTGTTAAATCTCAACGTGGGCGTTCATACGGAAGTAATATTTACCTTGATATTGTCGTCGAAATGAATCCAGACCTTTCTGTTTACGAAAGCCATGAAATTACCGAACAGATTGAAACCTTGCTCAGTCAGGAATTTTCGGTGTATGATACCGACGTTCACGTTGAACCTGCTGCTATTCCTGAAGATGAAATTTGGGAAAATGTTTATAAAAAACTTTATAAAGACGAAAAAATCATTCTTTCCAAAATTCCAGACTACGAAGACCTGCTAGCTGATAGTTTTACACTTATTGACGATGACGGAAAAACTTATTCAAAAGAGGAAATGATTTCCCGTAAAAAACATTACATGAGCAATTTTGATGATTTTCAAATGACGTCAATCAGCCAAAAAACAAAACTCATCACTTACACGCTTGGTCATAAATCACACACCAGCATTTGGCGTCGTAAAGAAGAATGGCATCTTATTTTCCACCAAATTACCTCAATTAGCGATAACTCTAATATTGAAGCAAAAGACTAAATATGCTGTTCTAGACTTTTGACTAAACAAGAAATCTATCAAAATCATAATAAACAAAAACTCTGAGGCTAACCTCAGAGTTTTGCTATTCCTCGTTTAGTTTTTAACGTCGTCTGTTGCGACATCTTCACCAAACCATTTGTTTGAAATTTCTTGAAATGTACCGTCTTGATACAACTTCTTAAAAGCTTGATTGATTTTCTTAACAAGTGTCTTATCGGCTTTACGAGCACCGACGGCAAAGTCTTCACCGTCAAATTCACTTGAAATGATATTGTAGTTATCAAGTTCACCTTCTTGTTCAAGGTAGTAATTAGCGTAAACTTTATCAATCAACAAACCGTCAATACGGTCATTTTTCAAATCGATAAGCGCTTGTGTGAAGGTTTCGTATTGTGTCGCATCGCCACCAGAAACAATGTCCTTCAACACTTCTGGATGTGAGGTGAACGCATCGTAACCAGATGACCCTGACTGTGCACCAAGAACTTTGTCTTTCATGTCAGCAAAACTTGTAATGCCTGACGATTTTTTAGTTACCAAGACCTGCTCATTAACCATGTATGGATCCGTAAAGAGCACCTTTTCAGAACGCTCATCTGTGATAGAATAACCGTTCCAAATTAAATCAATAGTTCCGTTATTTAACTCGGTTTCTTTCATATCCCAGTTAATTGATTGCCATTTGACGGTAATACCATATTCTTTAAAGACGGCATTTGCCAAATCAATATCAAAACCAACATTACTTCCGTCCTCATCCTCATACCCCATAGGAACAAATGTATTGTCAAACCCGATAGTAATCTCACCGTTTTTGACGTAAGTGTCCCATTGGTCAGTACTCGTCGCTTTTTTAGATGATGAAGAACTACAAGCCGCCAAAGTTAGCGTTGATACAAGCGCCAAAACGCCCACAAGAACTTTTTTGAATTTCATAAACTCACCTAGTAAAACTTTCTTTATTTTGGATTAATTCTTAAAATATGATCTGAAATGCTTTCTGCAAACTTTAAATCGTGGGTAACAACGATTTGAGTCATGCCAGCTTCACGATTTTGTAAAATCAACTTTTCAACTTCTTGACGCAATTCTGGGTCAAGTGCTGATGTTGGCTCATCATAACCAATAATTTGTGGGTCAATCATCATAGCACGCGCCAAAGCCACACGTTGTTTTTGACCACCTGACAACGAATACGGATAAGCATCAGCGTATTCACCAAGACCTAGGCGTTGAAGCAAGGTAACCGCTTTTTCTTTAGCTGTTTCTTTTGTCATTCCCATTGTTTTTACAGGCGATAAGGTCAAATTATCTAAAACAGATAAATGAGGGAAAAGCTGAAAATCTTGAAAAACAAAACCAAGTAAATTAAGCATCTCTAGATGGTCGATAGGAACGACTTCACCATTATGAATAATTTCCCCAGAATCAATTTTTTCAAGTCCAGCAAGCATACGTAGCAAGGTTGTCTTTCCACCACCTGACGGACCAACGAGAGATAAAATTTTGCCATCTTCAATCGTCAAATTAAAATGATCAAAAATCTTCTTTTGACCAAATTGTTTGGAAATATTTTTTAATTCTAACATCTGGTCACCTCTTATTTATAGTAATTAAATTTCTTTTCAGTTTGTTTTGAAATTAATGTCACCACACCAATCATTAACAAGTAAATTGCTCCAGCAACAAACATCGGTGCTAATGTGGCATCACGATTTGCTGCGGTTTTACTTGCAAGCAACAAATCGCCCACACCAAGAACGTAAACCAATGATGAATCTTTAACAAGATTAATGATTTCATTGAAAACACTTGGCAAAACAATCTTGAACACTTGCGGTAAGATAATATAATGAATCGTTTGAAGTTGATTTAGTTTTAAAACTTTAGCTGCTTCGTATTGCCCTTTAGGAATGGCTGCAATACCTCCGCGGAAAATTTCTGCAAAATAAGCTGCGTAATTCAACGTGAACGCTAAAATAGCTGCTGGCAAGCGATCCATTACAATACCAACGCTCGGTAACACGTAGTAGAAGAAAATTAATTGTAATAGCAATGGTGTTCCACGCATAATCCAAACATATAACGTCAACAACCATTGTAATGGTTTGAATTTAATCTGCATCAAAAAAGCCAAGATAGCACCAAACGGTATTGACAAAACAATAACAATACAGAAAACTTGCAAAGTTACCTTAGCGCCATCTAACAAGCTTGGCAGAACTTGTAAAATATACGACATGTGATCTCCTAAATAGAATTTGTTTCTATTATACCAAAATTTCAGACGGTTTGAATATATCTGAGAATATTTTTACATAAAAAGTATAAAAATAACAGACATTTACTGACTAGTCCATGCTTAAAAATTTTGCCAAAAATCATCATCAAACTAAAAAACTAGACATCTCGTCTAGCTTTCAATCATTAAAATTTTTTAACAAACTCTGATTTTAATTTCATTGCGCCAAAACCATCAATTTTACAATCAATGTTGTGGTCACCTTCAACAAGACGAATGTTTTTCACACGGGTACCTTGTTTAAGGTCTTTTGGTGCACCTTTTACTTTTAGATTTTTCACGATAGTAATGCTATCTCCGTCAGCAAGACGTGTACCGTTGCTATCAAGAACAACCAAGCCTTCTTCTTCAACTGAATCGCTTGGATTCCATTCATAAGCGCACTCTGGGCAAACTAGTAATAAACCATCTTCGTAAACATACTCAGAGTTACATTGTGGACAATTTGGTAAAGACATCATTTCTCCTTATCAAAAATAGCTATAACTTTTATTTCCGACTTCAAAAAAGTTACATTACTCATTTTACCCTAGAAATTACTATTTGACAAGAGATTATTCAACAGTAACCGCTTTTGCCAAGTTACGTGGTTTATCAACGTCAAGACCACGTTGTAGAGAAGCAAAGTAAGCAATGAGTTGTGTTGGAATTACCATTGAAATGCTTGTTAAATATGGATGAACTTGGTTAACAACAATATCATCTCCTGGTTTAGCCAATTCTTCTTCAACGACTGTCAATACATTTGCACCACGCGCAGAAACCTCTTGAATATTACCACGTGTGTGACTAGCAATCGCTTCGCTTGATGAAATCAAACCAAGAACTGGTGTGCCATCTTCAATCAATGAAATTGTACCGTGTTTTAATTCTCCTGCAGCAAATCCTTCACATTGAATGTAAGAAATTTCTTTTAATTTCAAACTTGCTTCCATCGCAACATAGTAATCATTGCCACGACCAATGTAGAAAGCATTGCGAGTTGTTTTAAGCAGTGCTTCCACTTTTTCAGCAATCATATCTTTTTCTGACAACGTTGCTTCGATAGATTGTGCAACGATAGATAATTCATGTACCAAGTCAAACTCAAGCGCTTCTTTTTTGCCGTTTGCTTCACCAACAGCCTTAGCCAAAAAGGCTAAAGCAGCAATTTGTGCTGTGTAAGCTTTAGTTGATGCAACGGCAATTTCAGGACCAGCGTGTAAAAGCATTGTATAAGTTGCTTCACGTGATAACGTTGAGCCAGGAACATTAGTAACTGTCAAACTTGGAATACCCATTTGATTTGCTTTTACCAAAACTTGACGACTGTCAGCCGTTTCACCTGATTGGCTAAGCAAGATAAACATTGGTTTCTTACTCAAAAGTGGCATATTGTAGCCCCATTCTGAAGCAATTCCAAGTTCAACTGGCGTATCTGTCAATTTTTCAAGCATTGCTTTTGATGCAAAACCAGCATTATAAGAAGTTCCTGCTGCCAAGATATAAATACGATCAGCCTCTTGTACTGTCTTAACAATATCAGGTTCAACAACCATATTTCCTTCGCTATCTGAGTAATTATTAATCAATTTACGCATAACAGTTGGTTGTTCGTCGATTTCTTTCAACATATAGTAAGGGTAAGTCCCTTTACCAATATCTGACAAATCAAGCTCAGCTATGTATGATTCGCGTTCAATTTCATTACCTTCGTAATCAGTAACTGTCGCAGAATCTTTAGTCAAGACAACCAATTCTTTATCATGAATTTCCATAAATTCACTTGTTTCACGAATCATTGCCATCGCATCCGAACATACCATGTTGTAACCATCACCTAAACCAATCAAAAGCGGGGATTTATTTTTAGCAACATAAATCGTATCTGCATCTTCTGAATCAACAAGTGCAAAAGCGTATGAACCTTCGATGATAGTTAAAGCTTTCTTGAAAGCTTCAAGAACTGATAAACCTTCTGAAACGAATTGTCCAACTAAATGAACAACAATTTCTGTATCTGTTTCACCTTTCAAATGATGTTCTGAAAGATATGTTTCTTTAATTTGCAAATAGTTTTCAATGACACCATTATGAACCAAGACAAAACGTCCTGTTTCTGATGTATGTGGGTGAGCATTTGTCTCTGTTGCTTGACCATGAGTTGCCCAACGTGTGTGACCAATACCTGTATATCCTGCCACATCAATGCCAATTTTAGCACGAAGATCTGAAATGCGTCCAACAGATTTAATCAAACGTCCTTGATCTGTACCATTAGTCACGTAAATTCCAGCAGAATCATAACCACGATATTCGAGCTTTTCAAGACCTTGCATCAAAATGTCTGTTGCATTTTTATTTCCTACAACACCAACAATACCACACATAATTCTCACCTTTAACAAGACTTTACTTGCTAATTCTTTCTTATTTTTTAAATTGGTATAGTCTAATAAAGACTCTCTAAAACCCAACAAGATCAGTATATAACTTTGATTTTATATTGTCAACAATTAAATTGGTACAGTTTTATATATACCGATTATCGATTGGTATATCTCATAAAAAACAGAGTAGCTACTGCTACTCTGTTGTGATGAAGCCAAATTTACTCAGTGGTAATAGTTTAAACGTAACGACACCGCGTATCTGACTTTCTTTAATCAGACCAAACGTACGACTATCATTTGTATTCTGACGATCATCGTTTAATACCAGATAACTTCCCTTAGGCACTTCGCTATATTTATTATTCGTGATAGTATTAACGGAAAAATCAGATGTAAAGGCTTGTTGATTATCCGATGTCGATAGATATTCAGACTTAATTTGGCTAATGTATGGCTCTTCTTGAACTTCGTTATCAATATACAGGATATCGTCCATAACTGTCGCACTTTCACCAGCAGTCGCAATAACACGACTAATATAAAAAGTACCATCAACTTCATAAACAATAAAATCCTTGTATTGAGGAGTCCGATTACGATTGACAACTACAACATCCCCATTCGACAAATACGAATTAGCCGCATCCTCATGAACTTTAAATGTTGAAAAAACAAAAATCCTCAGCAAGAATATCGCCAAAATAGCTATCAAAGCTATAATAATATTTCGAATAAAATCGCGCTTTACCATAATTTCTCCTATTCTTTGTTCTATTATATCATTTTTCATTGTATAAAAAAAGTAGGTCATTTCATCCGAAAATCAAGAAAAACCGCTAACACGTAAACATAACAGCCTATATAGAGTAAGTGAAATAATTTAGAAAAAAGAAAAATTTTCAGATTAGATTGGAAAGATATGGATACTTACTTTCAAAATCAAATAGACTTCAATACAAAGAAAGATTTTGCGCCCCACAAACAAGATGAAAGATAAAATTGTTGATGTAATAGATGAATTATGTCTGTAGTATGCCACAAAAATGCCCCACAACATAAAAAAAGTCCTATCACACAGGCCGTAAAGCTTGATATGATAGGCTTTTTATTATTTAGGTTATTTTACAGTGCGGATACGCATTGTGTTTGTACCACCTGAACCAACTGGAACACCAGCGACGATAACGATGTTATCACCTGATTGAACTAATCCTGATTCAAGGGCAGCTTTTTCAGCAACTTCAAACATGTCATCAGTTGATGCAGGTTTTTCAGTTACAACCGGAATAACACCCCAGTTAATCATAAGTGATTTTTGAGTTTTTTCGTCAAATGTTACAGCCAAGATGTCAGCATCTGGACGGTATTTAGAGATAAGACGAGCAGTGTTACCAGATTCAGTAAGAGCTACGACAAGTTTAATATCCATTGAGCTTGTTGCATCTTTAACTGCTGAAGCCACAACTTCTGTTTTAGAAGTACGAGCGAATGATGTTGAATCAAGACGTCCGTATTCGTTAAGAAGAGTTTGAGCATTTTTATCGATTGTAGCCATTGCACGAACAGCTTCAACTGGGTATTTACCATTTGCAGATTCACCTGAAAGCATAGTTGCATCAGTACCATCGATAACAGCGTTGAATACGTCAGATACTTCAGAACGAGTAGCACGTGGTTTGTCAGTCATTGATTCAAGCATGTTAGTTGCTGTGATAACTGCTTTACCAGCTGCATTAACTTTAGTGATAATCATTTTTTGGTAAACTGGAACCATTTCGAATGGTACTTCAATACCCATATCACCACGAGCAATCATGATACCGTCAGCAGCTTCGATGATTTCATCAATGTTGTCAATACCTTGTTGGTTTTCGATTTTAGCAAACAAACGAACGTGTCCGTTACCAGTTTCTTCACAGATAGCACGAACTTCGTTAACGTCTTTTGCAGTACGTACGAATGAGATAGCGATAAAGTTAAGACCTTGTTCAAGACCGAAACGGATATCAGCGTTGTCACGATCAGCAAGAGCTGGGAATGGGATTTTAGTGTAAGGAATGTTTACACCTTTTTGCTTAGCGATGACACCATCGTTTTCAACTTCAACTTCGAATTCACGAGTTGCATCATCTTTAGCAATAACACGAAGACCAAGTTTACCATCATCAACAAGAACTTGTTTACCAACTTCAACATCATCGTAGATGTCAAGAGCGCCAGCAACGTTCAATGCAATAACTTCACGAGTTGATTTGATACCTTGTTTAGTAGCAACACGGATTTTTTCACCAGTTTTGTATGAATACTCTTTAGCGTCACCTTCAAAAAGTTCAGTACGGATTTCTGGACCTTTAGTGTCAAGAAGGAAACCAACTTTTTGACCAGCAATTTCTTCTGCACGACGTACAGTTGCCATACGGTCACCTTGTTCTGCGTGGTCACCGTGTGAGAAGTTGAAACGGAAGACGTTCGCACCTTCTTTAATCAATTCAGCGATTTTTTGAGCTGATGCTTCAACATCAAGGCTTTCACCCCAATATCCAGCTTCGCCGAATTTTTTACCACCGCGGAGTTCTACCGCAGGACCAAGTGTTGCAACGATTTTTACGCGTTTATTCATGATAATATGAAACTCCCTTTATTTTTCGTCGATTTAACGACTTTTAATAACAATAATAATTTTTAATCTATAAATACAATACTATAAGTGAGCAATGTCACGGTTTAATTTAGCAAAGTCAAGGCGTGCTTTGTGAGGCATGTTGACAATAATGCTTCCATCTTCTGCCAATGAGAACAATGCACCTTCTTCTTTTGTTCCAAGGATTGGGCTTTCTACCAATTCTTCGTTGTGGATACCAACAGCAAGTCCACCGCGTCCTTCAAGAAGAAGTTCAACGGCGTGTGCCCCCATCCAGGAAGCAAGAACACGATCACGAGGTGATGGAGCACCACCACGAAGGATGTGACCAAGGTTTGTAGCACGAAGGTCACTAGTATCTCCAGCTTCTTTCATCAATTCAGCGAATTTTTCGGCATGCATAACACCTTCAGCAAGAACGATAAGGTGACGTTCTTTACCTTTGTTTTCATAACCATCTTTAACTTTTGCAACAACGTCTTTAATGTCGTATTTTTCTTCAGGGATGATGATTTGATCAGCACCTGCAGCAATACCAGACCAAAGAGCGATATCACCAGCGTTACGTCCCATTACTTCGACAACGAAAGTACGTTTGTGACTGAATGATGTATCACGGATTTTATCAAGAGCTTCCATAGCTGTGTTAACAGCTGTGTCAAAGCCAATAGTATAATCTGTACCAGCGATATCGTTATCAATTGTACCTGGAATACCGACAGCTGGAAAACCATGTTCAGTCAAGCGCATAGCACCATGATAAGAACCATCACCACCGATAACAACGACACCTTCAATACCGTGTTTTTTAAGTTGTTCGATACCTGCTAATTGTCCTTCAAGAGTTGCAAACTCAGGATAACGAGCAGATTGAAGGAATGTCCCACCATGTGACAAGGTATTTGACACACTTTGAGCATCCAATGGGAAGATATCGCCTTCAACCATACCAGCATAGCCACGGTTGATTCCGAAAACTTCCATTCCTTCTTTAATTGCTTTACGAACAACTGCACGAACAGCAGCATTCATACCAGGAGCGTCGCCGCCACTAGTTAAAACAGCAATACATTTCATTTTGCTAATACTCCTTCTATTAATCTAACGTTCTTATTATAGCACATTACTTTGTAAAAAGCTTCACTTTATTTAATTTTTATTGATAAATCGTTTTCAAAGTATAGCTTGATAATGCTTCAATAAGCTCAGTTGTCCTTTGAACCAGATGTCTTTGACTTTGCAATGTTTGCTTACTATCTTGATAGTGTAAAATCACTGGAATGTTTCCAGGATATTGTGATAATATCTCAGAAATCTCATTATCGTGGAGATGATTTGGAAGTAAGAGCCATAATCGTTCACTACTTGCCTCTTGAATGTGATTTAAAATCATCTGCAAGTGGTTATTTCGATTCTGAATTTTTCCAGTAAAATAATAAAATCTTCCTTCTTGAAGCTTATCTTTGAAACGCACAAAGGTTTCTGGAAACAAAGTAACATCGAATTTTTTCTGAGTATCTGTAACACTCAAAAATGCCATTTGCTCACCTTTCGTTTTTGTCCTGATGACACGAATCTGATTAAGTTCTACCAAGATGGTTGCTTCGGTGTTTTCTTGCAAATCTGCTAGTGCTGTAAAACTTTTTGTGGATTGTCTTGCGATTTCTAATAGTGGATGTGGGCTAATTCCTACGCCTAACAAACTCTGCTCTAAGCGGTATTTTTCAGCATTTGGATAATCTTCTGTCTCAATCCAACTATAAGATGTATCCGCAAATAGACTACCAAGCTCATTGACAAAGATAAAAAGGGGCTCTAGGTTTTCAATGATTTTTCGGCGATTTCTGTCAAATTGGTCAAAGGCACCAACTTCTACCAAAGGTGTAATCATATCCATTTTTTGATAATTCTCTGGCAATCGTGTTAAGAAATCCTCAATGCTATTAAACGGGCGATTTTCGATAATCCAGTAGCATAAATCACGTGGAACACCTCTTAGATTTTTTAAACCAAGGTAAATGTGTCCATCTGAAATTTTATTGTTGTAAGGAACGGTATTGATATCGATTTTTTTAACTTTAAATTGTGAATCTAGAGCATCTGTAATATAGTCAGCGCTAGAATAATTCAACATGATATCGTAAAAAACAGCAGGATAATGGGCTTTAAAATAAGCAAGTTGAAAAGCTAAAGCTGAATAGGCAAAAGCGTGGCTTCTATTAAAACCATATCCAGCAAATTTTGCCATACGGCTAAATAAATCCTTTGCCGCTTCAAGCGGACGCCCTAATTGTTGCGCTCCTTCTAAGAAATCACTTTCCATTTTTTGCATATCATCAACCTTTTTCTTAGACATGGCACGGCGTAACAAATCCGCTTTTCCAAGGGTAAAGCCTGCATAAATTTGAGCAATTTGCATGACCTGCTCTTGATAAAGCATGATACCGTAGGTTGGTTCTAAAATCGATGCTACTAATGGATCAATCAAATCCACTTCTTCTTGCCCAAAACGACGTTTAATGAAGTTCTCAGTATAATCACTAGCACCTGGTCGGTTTAAACTAGTTGTTGCAACAATATCTTCAAATCGGCATGGTTGAATACGTTTCAAAAGATTAATTGCTCCAGCCTGTTCAAACTGGAAGATTCCCTTAGTCTTTCCAGCCGCAAATAATTCTAAAGTCTTTTTATCCTCTAAATCTATTGATTTAATGTCAATAGTAACTCCGTAGTCTTTAGCAACTTTTTCTTGCATACGTTGAACAAATGTCAAATTACGCAAGCCAAGAAAGTCCATTTTCAAAAGACCGTTTGCCTCAACTGCTTGAGCATCATACTGCGTAATCATCATGTCTTCGCCAGTTTTTAACGGAATGTGTTCTGTTAAATTATCATCGCTCATAACAACCCCTGCCGCGTGGATAGAGGTCTGACGTGGATTGCCTTCAATACGTTTTGCAATTGCAAATGCTTTTTGGTATTCAATTTTGGAATTAATAATCTGACGAAAAGAAAGATTTTTGTCGTAAACCGATGTTAAAGTATCTCTGAAACTGATTTTTTTCGTGATATTTGTCAACTCATGTTCAGGAGCCCCAAACCGTTTAAAAACATCACGAATGGCTTGTTTTGCTCCAAAGGTTGAAAACGTCACAATCTGCGCTGAATGTAAACTTCCGTAACGGTCACGTACATAATGAAGAAACTCGCTACGATACACATCTGGCAAGTCAATATCAATATCTGGCATGCTATAGCGTTCTTCATTTAAGAAACGTTCAAAAAGTAAGTTATTTTTGACTGGGTCAATCCCCGTAATATCAAGGGCGTAAGAAACCAAGCTCCCTGCAGCTGAACCACGTCCCATTCCCATATAATAACCATGACTTCGACCAAAACGCAACAAGTCCCAGACAATTAAGAAATAATCATCGAAGCCCATTTTATGGATGATTGATAGTTCTTTCTCTAAACGCTCCTGATAAGCTGGCAGCCACAAATTTTTAGCTCGCAATCCCGCTTCTGTTCGTTCAATCAATTCTTCCTGTGCTGGCTTTTGACGATTAAATCTTGGCAATTTTAAATCTGTGTCAAACTCATAATGAATGTTTGATATAAGCTTTTCCTGATTTTCTAACGCTTGCGGAAATGTCTCTCTAAACGCTTGTGTCAAAATATCACAAGCTAACAGATTTTGTCCTTGAGGTGCAGGCGGCGCATCTTTTAAGCTAATATTATCACGAATAGCGTGTAGCATGTGGAGAGCTTCCACCTCATTAGTTTCAAAATAACGAACCGTATAAAGTGGAAAAATTGGCTTTTCATATGCTTTTTGAGGCGAATTAACATGAACCCCAATGTAGTAATCAAAAGGAAGCGACAATGTCTCTAATTTCTCAAAATAAGGCACTACTATGGCTACACCAGTTAAATAATTAAAGAGTTCGCCTAGCTGAATGCCTGAAGACATCTGTTTACTCGAAATCTTCATCAAATTTTTATAACCGGTTGTATCTTGTGCAAGTAGGTAGAGTTTTAACGATAGTGTCTCCTCAACGGCAAAAGATAACTCTAACCCAACAACAGGCTGCAAGGATTGTTTTTTAGCCTCTTCAATAAAATGAAAAGCTGCGTAAAGATTATCCTTGTCCATAATTCCAACTGTTTGATAACCTAAAGATTTAGCCGCTTTAACATACCCCTCTAAGTCAATCAAGCTATCCATAAAAGAATAGACAGTTTTCGTGTCTAACTGGGCAAACATAAAAATGCTCCTTTCGGGTTAATTAACTTAGTTCCATTATACACTAAAATAATATTTAATTTAGTTTTTAATATAAATAGGAAATAAAGATGATAGTTTCCTTGACTTTTCAAATTTATTTCTGTACTATTTATATAGTACAAGACTTCTTTGAAAATTAATAGAAAGGGGTATGGTATGTCCTGGAAATTTGATGAAAAATCACCTATTTATGTTCAAATTGCACAGCATATTAAAATGCAAATTATCAGTCAAGAAATAAAAAATGGTGACCAACTTCCAACTGTCCGTGAACTTGCTGAGGAAGCTGGTGTCAATCCTAACACCATGCAACGTGCTTTTTCAGAACTCGAGCGAGAAGGTATGGTTTACTCTCAACGAACATCAGGGCGTTTTGTAACAGAAGATACAGATCTTATTATGCAAAAACGTCGCGAAGTTGCTGAGGCTGAACTCGAATCTTTTGTTAATAATATGCAAAAAATGGGTTTTCAAATCAACGACATCACATCAGTATTAGAATCTTATATTAAGGAGAAGAATTAGGATGACACAACTGCTTCAACTGCATCATGTTACCAAAAAATACAAAAAGCATGTGGCTATTGACGATATTACACTCAACCTTCCTACAGGTAAAATTATTGGTTTACTAGGTCCAAACGGTAGTGGGAAAACAACACTCATCAAATTAATAAATGGCCTTCTTCAGCCAACCACTGGAGACATTGTCATTGACGGTTATCGCCCTTCTGTGGAAACGAAAAAAATTGTTTCATATTTACCTGATACCTCTTATTTGAGAGAAAATATGAAAATCAAGGATACCTTAACATTATTCGAGGATTTTTATACCGATTTCTCGCGTGAACAAGCTGAACATCTCTTAGACGATTTAGATCTTAATCCCAATGAACAACTCAAAAATCTATCTAAAGGAAACAAAGAAAAAGTTCAACTTATTTTAGTTATGAGCCGGCAAGCTAAGCTCTACATTCTTGATGAACCAATTGGTGGTGTTGATCCAGCAGCTCGAGAATACATCCTACGCACAATTATTAATAATTATCGTGAAGATGCTTCAGTGATTATCTCAACACATCTAATTGCTGAAATCGAACCAATCCTTGATGAAATCGTTTTCCTCAAAGAAGGAAAAGTTATTTTACAAGGAAATACCGATGATATTCGTGAAGAATATGGTAAATCAATCGACTCACTCTTTCGTGAAAAATATAAAGCTTAGGGGGAAATTATGTTTTCAAAACTTTTAAAATATGAGCTAAAATCTGTTGGCAAATGGTACTTTGCTCTCAATGCCTCAGTCATTGCCATTTCGTTTTTTCTTGGCTTTAGTATAAAATCTCTTGAAACATATGCTCAGACTCGTTCTGAAATCAGTTCAACACACTTCACTCAACTTATCCCAATTATTCTAAGTTTAATCTTTGGTATTCTAGTTGCCGGCGCTTGGATTGCAACCTTTGTCATTATTATTCGCCGATTTTATAAAAACGTCTTTGGGCGCGAAGGGTATCTGACACTAACATTACCTGTTTCATCTCATCAACTTATCTTATCAAAACTCCTTGCTTCTCTTATATGGACTGTGTTCAATGCAATTATTTTAGCAATTGGAATTACATTTCTCATTTTACCAATCTCTGGTGTAGGAAAATTTTTAATGGCTCTTCCTTACTTTGCATCTCTTTTTACACCAACTGAATGGCTAATTATTTTCATTTGTTTCATTCTATCAAGTCTTTCAGGTATTTTAATGATTTATCTTTCTATTGCTGTTGGACAATTATTTACAGATAGACGCGTGCTCATGAGTTTTGTTGCTTACTTTACTATTGCTATTATCGTCATTATTTTATCTGAAACGATTAGTGGTCAACTCACAAAAGACACATTTGATATTAGTATTAATCTTTTTATTTATTCTGGGATTGAATGTCTTATCGAAGGAATTGTATTTTACTTTTCGACTAACTATCTATTGAAAAACAAGCTAAACATTCAATAGAAATATCAGCCAGTCTGAACAGACCAATTTGGTCTGTTTTTGTATCTGGGTGAAAAGCAAAACTAGACAAAACACAAAAATAAAAAACGTTGATATATCAACGTTTTGGGAAACTTTACTAAACTATGAAAAGCTTTGATGGAGCCGGTGGGAGTCGAACCCACGTCCAAACACCTGCCAATACATTTGTCTACAACCATAGGTTATGTTTTTTATTTAACTTAAGCTCGATACATAACTCAAACCTAGATTAAGCGAGTCTATTAATCTCTTTTTGGTCAGCTAGACAATAACCAAATGTAGCTTGTTAATCAATGAAACCTCTAGCAAAACACAAGCAATTCTGTAGAGATCACGCGAGCTGGTTTTTAGGCAGCTACAGCGTAAGAATTTGTATTTTTTGCAGTTATATTTAACTGGCAATTTTACATCTGCCGATGAGTCGCAAAATGTACCTCATAATGCCTGTCGAATCCGTAACGACCCCAGATATTATAAATAGTGAAAAACCACTTTGACTATTATAACAGATAAAGTTTAAAATAGCAAAAAAACATCACTTATGATATGATAAAATTATGAAAACGAAAATATCTAAGCGCTATGTGTTTTTTCAGCGACTAATCCAGTTTTTAGGAATTTTAGCCTTGATTGGTACTTTAGCTTTAGTGGTTTGGTTTTACCGATTAGGGATTTTGAATGATAGCAACGCCTTGAAAGATTTTGTCCACCGTCACCAATTCTGGGGACCGTTAATTTTTGTTTTAGTTCAAATTTTTCAAGTTGTTTTCCCAATTATTCCTGGTGGTGTAACAACCGTAGCTGGCTTCCTTATTTTCGATCCTTGGCTCGGTTTTTTGTACAATTATCTTGGAATTATCATTGGAAGTATTATCCTCTTCTTGCTCGTCCGTATCTATGGAAGAAAATTTATTTTGCTATTTGTTAATGAAAAAACTTTTTACAAATACGAAGCAAGACTTGAAACAAAGGGATTTGAGACTTTTTTTATCCTTTGTATGTTGTCACCGATATCTCCTGCTGATGTATTGGTGATGATTACTGGACTGACACGTATTTCTCTAAAGCGTTTTATTTTAATTATCATGCTCACAAAACCAATTTCCATTCTTTCGTATAGTTATATTTGGATTTTTGGTGGCGATCTTATCAAAATAATTTTACATTAAATTCAAGGTTAGGGTGATTTGAGTTGCCCTACTTTTATTTCTAAACTAGCTTCAGATTACTTTTGCTAGCACAATAACATTCATCATGTTTACATGAAAATTTCATGTAAACGTTTCAATAACCTTGAAAAATTCCAACATAGTAGTAGACTTATAACGAAGGAGTTTACTAATGAAGTTATACGTTCAATTTATGATTATTCTGGTCTTTTCATTCATTGGAGAGGCAATTTCAAATTTGTTGCATTTACCCGTTCCTGGTAGCATTATTGGGCTAGTGCTACTTTTTCTTGCGCTCGAATTTAAACTTATCCGCCTTAGACACATCGACGTTGTCGGAAATTTTTTATTGAATAATATGACCATTCTTTTTTTGCCCGCAGCTGTCGGAATTATGGAAAAATTTAACGATATTAAGAATTATTTACTTCCTATCACTATCATTATTTTAGGTGCTATTTTCCTAAATGTTGCCGTTATCGGTTTTGTTGTGCAATTAATCAAAAAACATTTTGAAGGAGATTACGTCGATAAAGGAGTCCGTCATGAATGAGGTTATTACAAGTCCAATCTTTGGTATAATGGTGTCGATTCTTGCATATTTAATGGGAATGCTAATTTTTAGACGTTTTCCACATCCAATTACAACACCATTACTTCTAGCGACTTTTTTCATTATCACCTTTCTAAAAATAAGTAATATTTCGTATACCGACTATTACGTTGGAGGTAGCTACCTCAACATGCTTATCGTTCCTTCAACTGTCGCACTTGGAATACCGCTTTATCGGTCATTCCACCTAATGAAACATCACATCAGAAGCATTCTATCAGGCATTTTAATCGCTTGTATTGTTAACACTACATTCACAGCACTTATCGCTAAAGCTTTTGGAATTAAATACCTCTTAGCTGTTTCTTTATTTCCAAAATCTGTAACAACTGCTATGGCAGTTGGAATTATCGACAAAATGGGTGGAATTACAACAGTTACCCTTGTCGTTGTTGTCATTACTGGAATTTTAACTAGTGTTCTTGGTCCAGTTTTTCTAAAACTTTTAAAAATCGATGACCCTGTAGCGATTGGGTTAAGCCTAGGTGGTACAGGACACGCTATCGGAACAGGGACCGCCTTAAAATATGGTCATGTCGAAGGTGCAATGGCTGGTCTCGCCATTGGTGTGACTGGAATCGTATATGTTATTATTAGTCCAATTGTTGCTCAAATCATTCTAAAGTAGCACTAGTATAATAAAAAGTCTGAGATGTTTTCTCAGACTTTTTATTATATAGAAAATCAAACTATAAAATCTCACAATCAAAATAATAGTTAATCAAAAAAAATTATGACCAATTCACACATAAAAATTATAACAACAGTACTCTAATATTTTTTCGGAAAATGCCTTTAAATAAGTCTAAAAATCTTCCAAATAAATACATTTGTATACTTAAAAAGCCTTGATTTCAAGGCTTTTCAAGTATACTATAACTCTCCACCCTAAGGGAATCGAACCCCTATTTCAAGAACCGGAATCTTGCGTGATATCCATTACACTAAGAGTGGCAACTTATTATATTATACCACATCAAAGTAAAAAGAAAAGACCTATTAAACAAGTCTTTTCTAACTTATTATTATAATTCAATATCGCCAAACAAGTCAGCCATTGAGAATCCAGTTTGAGTTTCTGGAAGTTCGTAATCACGTTTAGCTTCACGTTTTGGACGACGTGGACGAGATTGACGTTTTTCTTCGTTTTCAGCTTGTGCTGGACGTTCTTCAAGAGCTTTGATAGAAAGTGATACACGTTCTGCAGCTGCGTTAACATCAAGAACTTTTACATTAACTTCTTGACCTACTGAAAGGACATCTTTTGGATTTTCAACACGCTTGTGTGAAATTTGTGAGATATGAACAAGTCCATCGATACCAGGTAATACCTCAACGAAAGCACCAAAGTCAGTCAAACGTTTAACTTTACCTTCAACAACATCACCAGTAGCAAGTTTTTGTTCTACACCATCCCATGGTCCAGGTGTAGTAGCTTTAAGTGAAAGTGATACACGACCTGCTTCTTCGTCGATTGAAAGAACTTTAACTTCAACTTCTTCACCAACAGAAACAATTGATTTAGGTGACACGTTACGTTCGTGAGACAACTCAGTCACGTGAACAAGTCCGTCAACACCACCAAGGTCGATGAAAGCACCAAAACTTGTCAAGCGAGCAACTTTACCCTTAACAATTGCACCCTCTTCAAGATTAGAGAATACTTCGTTACGAGCAGCAGCAGCTTTTTCTTCAACAACTTCACGACGTGAAAGGATGAAGCGGTTTTCAGCTGGAACAACTTCTTTAATTTTAGCTTCGAACTCTTGACCAACAAATTTTTCGGTATTACGTACAAAACGAGTATCAATCATTGAAGCTGGGATAAATCCGCGAAGTCCTTCAAATTCAACTGAAAGACCACCTTTAACAGCACGTGTACCTTTAACAGTAACAACTTCACCTTCACGACCAACAAGTTTATCCCAAGCTTTGCGAGCTTCCAAGCGTTTTTTAGA
>OODN01000054.1_pt1 | contig 109535 bp, 118 predicted proteins | sample 1671651 | NCBI WGS metagenome assembly OODN01 (sample SAMN06348178, study PRJEB24527) | human gut metagenome | biome: human gut; feature: ankylosing spondylitis patient; material: feces | host: Homo sapiens | place: China | collected 2015-10 | reverse complement strand
GCCAGACGTAGAAATATTTGCCCGGCGCGTTCGGAATTTCAAAACCGAAGTAAGGCGCATCTCGGGAGATATCCCACTGTTGCAGGCCGGATTCAAACCATTCCTGCATTTTGTTCGCCACCTGCTCCTGCAACGCGCCGCTGCGGGTCCATGCCTGCAACATTTCGCTGAAAGAAGGCAGATCAAAGAAGAAGTGTTCGGAATCACGCATTACCGGGGTAGCGCCAGAAACCACCGATTTCGGCTCGATCAGTTCAGTCGGGCTGTAGGTCGCGCCGCAGACTTCACAGTTATCGCCGTATTGATCTGGCGCTTTACATTTCGGGCAGGTGCCTTTTACAAAACGATCCGGCAGGAACATGCCTTTTTCCGGGTCGTACAACTGAGAGATAGTGCGGTTTTTAATAAAACCGTTCTCTTTCAGGCGAGTATAGATAAGCTCAGACAACTGACGGTTCTCTTCGCTGTGCGTCGAGTGATAGTTGTCATAGCTGATGTTAAAGCCTGCGAAATCAGTCTGGTGTTCCTGACTCATTTCGCCAATCATCTGCTCCGGTGTGATACCAAGCTGCTGCGCTTTCAGCATGATCGGCGTACCGTGGGCATCGTCGGCACAGATGAAATTAACCTCGTGGCCGCGCATTCGCTGGTAACGAACCCAGACATCAGCCTGGATGTGCTCCAGCATATGGCCGAGGTGGATTGAGCCGTTAGCGTACGGCAGCGCGCACGTCACCAGAATTTTCTTCGCGACTTGGGTCATAGTAGGCATTACTTCTTTGTAGTGAAAAGGGGCTTGATAGTAACAAAATGGCCTTATGTCTGCCATGTGATAACAGCATTTCTCATAAATGATTAAATGTCGTAGCTGGAGTACACTACAAGGCGACAATTGCGCAAATTAAAATAAAGGAGACGGGATGAGCGAGTCCAAATCGCCGGATGCCCTGAGAGCAATGGTAGCCGGTACGCTGGCTAATTTTCAGCACCAAACCCTGAAACACAACCTGACTACGCTTAAAGCGTTACACCATGTTGCGTTGATGGATGACACACTGCATGTCGAACTAATCATGCCTTTCGTGTGGAATAAGCCTTTTGAAGACCTGAAAGAGCAATGTAGTGGTGATCTGCTCCGTATCACTGGCGCAAAGGCTATTGACTGGAAGCTGTCGTACAACATTGCCACGCTTAAGCGCGTCAAAAACCAACCAGGCATTAATGGCGTTAAGAACATTATCGCCGTCAGCTCAGGCAAGGGCGGCGTGGGTAAATCCTCAACGGCGGTAAACCTGGCACTGGCGTTGGCTGCTGAAGGTGCGAAAGTTGGTATTTTGGATGCCGATATCTATGGGCCATCAATTCCAACCATGCTGGGCGCGGAAAACCAACGTCCAACCTCACCTGACGGTACTCACATGGCACCTATCATGTCTCATGGCCTGGCAACCAACTCTATTGGTTATCTGGTCACCGACGACAATGCAATGGTGTGGCGTGGACCGATGGCCAGCAAGGCGCTGATGCAGATGTTGCAGGAAACTCTATGGCCTGATCTGGACTATCTCGTTCTCGATATGCCGCCGGGCACTGGTGATATTCAGTTGACGCTGGCGCAGAACATTCCTGTAACTGGTGCGGTTGTGGTAACTACGCCGCAAGACATCGCGCTGATCGATGCGAAGAAAGGCATTGTGATGTTCGAAAAAGTCGAAGTGCCGGTACTGGGTATCGTCGAAAACATGAGTGTGCATATTTGCAGTAACTGCGGTCATCACGAGCCAATTTTTGGCACCGGTGGCGCACAGAAACTGGCCGAGAAATACAACACGCAGTTGTTAGGCCAAATGCCACTTCATATCTCTCTTCGTGAAGATCTGGATAACGGAACACCAACCGTTATTAGTCGTCCAGATAGCGAATTTACAGCTATTTATCGTGACCTCGCAGATCGCGTTGCTGCCCAAATGTATTGGCAAGGTGAAGTAATACCTAGCGAAATCGCATTCCGCGCAGTGTGATAAAAAGGCGGTGCATTGCACCGCCTAATCAGTTCTCCTACATCACGGGACAATCATCAAACTCGCCACTTCTTGCGTCGTTGATAATGTGAGTGATCACACCAAACACGGCATTGCTGCCCGTGCATCCATCGTCATCCTTTGGCAATGCTTCCTTCTTACCGGTTCTTAAATCCTCCAGATGCTGACGTGGGTACTTCCGGTATCTTTTTACGCGATATTCCCCATCCAGAGCGCATACAAGCAGAGAACCATCAACCGGGGTAAGTGAGGAATCGACCACCAGCAATGCACCCTGTAATATTCCCTCACGATGATGACTATCAGCTGCCCTCATGAAGTAGGTCGCTGAAGGATGTCTAATTATCTGCTGATCAAGAGAAATACGGCTCTCAGCATAATCCGCCGCAGGAGAAGGGAAGCCCATAATACTCGCCTCTTAATACTGTATACACATACAGTATATATTGAAGCTATATATTTTTGAACTCTATCTCTTAAAAAAGATGTTAATAAGATGCTAACTATTGAAAGGCATAAATATATACAATTCAAACAAACGTTATTTTTAACAAATTTTTTCTTCCCATTGACTTTTTCGAACGCCTTGTCCGGTCTAAAGTGCGCAGAAGTCACTTTTTCCTTCCTGAGTTATCCACAGGCTTATGCACTTGCATGAAAAATCTATTCACACTATCTTAATTCGCAAGACACTGATGTTGCAGTATTGAGGGTATGTTGGGTTAAAAATAGACATTAAAAAGCCCAGTTGACTAGGCTGGGCTTTTTAAAAGGAAACAGAGTTTGCGGCTCTGTTCCTGAGCCATAAGTATCTGGCGACTGAATTAAGATTAACCGAATGTACTGGATTCATCAAGAAAGGTTGAGTGGTCATACCAGGTAATAATGACCATTTACTAAACATCGTTGTTCTCAAAGAAGATTTAAGTCCAGGTTTTTGGTGACTCTAAAACCTTACCTTAACTCGAAATCGTGCCGTAAGTATCTGGCGACTACAGATATTGCAACTGCAAAGGCAAGCCCAAAGGTATTTGCAGCTAGGCGCGATAAAACTAAGTGAGGCCTGTTATGGTTAACTTACTGTTCAAAATCGTGCCGCCGATGTTCGCGATTATCAAAGCGATCATTGAGTACGTAAACCAGCGTCCATAACGCTAGTTGCTACAGGCCCCATCAAGAGCATGGGGCCTCTTTATCGTACTATTGCTTATTTTTTACGGACTGAGTTGTTCACTGCTCTGGCAATTTTCTCCCGCAATTGCTGCGTTCCGTGGTACTGAACCGCAATATCCCGCAACTCGTTCACCAGTTCTCTAATCTGGTGATCTTTAAGCTCATTATTTGGGTGATGGGCAACAACTCTGGTTAATTCACCCTTGTCTTTTGCTCTTACGTATGCAGCTCTTGTGCATTCGACCCATGTATTACCGCCTACATTAACTTCGTAGATTAGGCTGGACTTATCTGTCAATTCGGAACAAATACGGGCCGTGGTCTGGCAACTAGAGCATTCGCAGTTATCGCGGAAACCGTGATCTACCGGTCGAGAAAGAGGTTTAACTTTTTCATCCAACTTCATCACAGCATCGTGATAAGCGTTCCAGCCGTCATCTTTACCAAGTTGATAAATCTCTGAAGGCTCCATGTAGTCTATATCGCAACCTTCTTCATCCGATCTATCTGGTCGCTTCCCTGGTAATCGCTCATAAAAACGATTTCTGTCTCGACGTTCGGCTATCAGTGCTAACGCAAGAAGTTGCTCAAGCGAGGTATTTGCACCAGCAATAATTTCATTGAGAATATCTTCTGTGAGATCTTTCGCTACCGTGCTCATTTATCTCTCTCAGTATGTTGCGATGGCGTAAATTTGACGACATCAAATATTTTGGATGGCATCAACTTTATCCGCGAGCTTAGTTCGGCTCTTCTCTGTAATGCGGTTAATAATGTTTTCGTTCTGACGCCTTCGTGTATCCTCATCCCTGGCACAAGAACTACATCGCAGGGGAGATGCTCAGGTGACAAATCATTTTGGGCATCGCTAATCAGTCGTGTAATCTCTCTTTCAAGCCGACCGCCTAGCTCTGTTTTAGTGCAATGTTCTGACCAATCGCCAGCCTCAAGCAGCGCGAGAATGCTTAAAATATCGTCCAATAGAACGGTAGTATTATCGACTTCCTTCTGAAACTCACCGGCTACTGATTTATGCATCATTCGTCATCCTCATCCGAGTCATCCTCATCACAGGATGAGAGTAGTGGGTTAGTCATTCGCCCTACTTGAGTGGCGTAGCCACGCCGACAGAGATTGCGCAGCACACTGTATATTTCGAACATCTCGGTTCGTTCATCGCCAACATCAAGCTCAGATGCTATAGCGTGGCATTCAGTCGCGAGAGCCGATATTTTCTGAAATAACTCTGCATTATTCACTGTTCGACTCCTGCGGCGTTCTGGTAGTGACATCCAGTGTGTGACATTGCTAATCAGACCATATTCATTAGTTTGAGGATGGTTGCCGTTAGCGTCTCCGTATTTAAGACTCTCCATAAAGCCATAATGCCTATCACCATTAACGCTCACAAAGCCGTAATAAGCAGGTATAACGCCGATCTCACACGTAACCAGTAAAGGAAAACTAGTTCTCCAATTTAGCTCGCCAATTACAGGCATTCGCTCACTACAGCTTATCCAACCATCCTTAGATGCGGCTGTATTGGCATAGGCCTTACGGTGCTTCTGTAGCTCTGCTGCAATCGCTCTCACGACTTCAACTGGTGCTCTTGCAGCAAACTCAATGTTGGTGATCAGCTCATTAAGATATTTCTCGCTTGGGTAGCATTTCTTATTGTTAACGGTGGTCATTAGGCAGCTCTCTCAACAACAAGCAATTCGTCGTAGTCATAATCAGTTTCGGAACCATCCGTACCGAACAGAGTCACTTTGTCATTTTCCATCCAAAAAGATTTAACCGCACATTGTTGACCTTTAGATGTTATGAGCACATCACCAGGGATTACGTCTTCAGCGCGAACCTCTAGTGTTCTCATCGTGCTGCCCCCTCTTTGGTGAAAATGCCTGCTGCAATGCTGTTTATGATGCTGTCAGTGCATGGAGTAGAAAGCTGGGCATCTCCAGCAATTTTCATGACCTCAACATCCGCATATCGAATACCGAGGTGTATCAGACCGGCTATACCTGACTTAAGTCGAACATTTTCCATAAACAGATCTTTTTCCCGCTGTTTAGCGCCTTCCAACTCCATCGACAATTTTTCCAACTGCTCTTTATGCTTCTTGTATTCCTGATACGCGTGCCAAGACTGACCTTTGCGCACACTATCAGTGATATCAGCAACCTGCTCTGGTGTTAGCGTGGTCAGTGGCTGTGCTGGAAAAATCATCACTTGCCCGGCATCCCAATCAAAACCCGCCTGAATTGACTGAACCTCAACTGATGGTGTTGAACCGATGCGACCAGGCGAATGAACAACGATCGTTACATCCATATCGCGACGATGGCTGTGGTTGTTGGACAAAATACGATTCACCAACTCAGAAAATTTGGAAAATTTCATGCTGATCCCTCTTTCTCTCCCCGGATAATTCTGTTGCACACATCCACACACTCGTCGCAGATGAAAACGGCGTCCCCAGCAATTAACTTTTTGACGGCGTACTGGGATTTGTTGCAGAAGCTGCAACAAAGTGTTCGCCTGACTGATAAGGATGGAGCGCCAGATGTCAGCCGCTCCATATCGTTCTTGCGACGCAATATCACACGGCTGAACTCAACCAGTTTCTCCGGGGATATATCCTCCTCCGTAGCGAGCGTCTCTAGTCGTTCGAGTATGTTGAAGACTTTTTCTTGGGTAATAGCAGAGTGCGATGTGGTCATTTTCTTTCACCTTCAATGTTCGTGGCGCTGGCAAGATTGTCCTTGCGAAGAAGAGCGGCTATGCGCTTACTTCCATCCGAGATAACGCCCTCGTAATACTCACGCTGCTCGTTGAGTTTTGATTTTGCCAACTCCAGTTGTTTTGTTAGTTCCGCAATACGGCAAACATCGTTGATACGCGTTTCCTCTAATGCGTTGATCTCATCCAGTAGTGCCAGCACGGTTTCTGGTCCGGCCAGAAATTTGAAGGCGTTGAGGGCATCAATATCAACACCGCTATCTTTAAGTTCCTGTTCGCATATCAGATCATCATCAACTGGCAACATTAACAGGCGTTCCATTGCCGGAATTGCACGCTCTGCCGCCTCACGCAGTGCCTGATAGTCAATCTTGCTCACTGGATGACTCCTTTACGAAGCTGTTCAGCAATACTTACGCATATCTCTGCGCCTCTAATCAGCCCCGGAACGTTCTTGTTTGGCCCAACTTCACCATCAACAAAATCAATCATCGCGTTACGAGCCATATCCACGCCCTGCGCACGTACTTCAGCCAGAAAAGCATCGGTGGCTGGAGTCTCCGTCAATTCGCTAACCCAATTATCTCCGTGTTCCTCGGCACACATCGCATCGAATGCTCGCTCAGATTCTTTCAGGGCTGCATTCTCCGCCGCTAATGCGTCTCTTTGCGCCAGCAACTTCTCAATTTCGGCAGCCATGTAGTAACCAACCATAGCGAAGACGGCAAAAGAGTTATCTGCCTCATCAGGCGACACTGAGGCCATTAGCAGGCCATCGTAAAAATCGTGACTCCCATTGGTGATCGCCACCGCATAGGAGTCGTGGTTCTCGCGCTTGTGAATGAGAACTACGGGATTTTCGATTTTGTTACTCATGTGTTTTTCTCTTCTTTGCTGTTACATAAGCACTACCAAGTGCTGGTTTATTTTCACAAATAAGAAAAGGTAGAAAACAATTTATTTAAGGCCATAAGTTATGGCCTTTATTTATTCATGCAGAAGGATTTGTAGCGCCTAATTGCCGGATAAAATGGGTTGAGGTGCTTGCCAGTAGGCTCCACCGGTCCATGTGAACCCCATGCGAATAAGAGTGTTTATTGCGGCTTTGGTAGACTCCGATTCGACACTGGCTTTTCGAAACTCTTGAACCTCTTTCGCCAACTTGTATGTAATTGTGCAGGGGACGATTGCAGCCCAGCCTTTCTCATGACTGTTAATGACCATCTGGATGTGACCATCCAGAATAGGTTGATTAGGCATGTTATTGAAAATGTCTGCCTGTTTTTGAATGTGAAGAAAAAGCCTTGCCAGCTCCATTTGCTCACTACGAGACAAGGGATTATCAAGAGGGCTTTTTGCAAAAGCGGCTACACGCTGTGCGTCAATGCCAAACATCAGCGCACCTCACCATCTTTATGGCTGGAGTTAACTTCCGTCATTAAATGTCTGACGTAATCGACAAGAGAGCCGCCTGGTGGAATCTGGCATTCCTCAACTAACTGGAAGTAGATATCCGCTGCATTACGTGTATTGCTACCCGCGCATATTCTTTCTTCCCGAAGTGCATGAAGCTCGTTGATCAAACGGTCACACTCTCCGTTACGCTGATCCACAACGGCCTCAAGCTCTGCGACGCGTTCACCTGGCGTCTTACCTTCTTTGCGTTGGATGGTAACGACGAAATCGCCAATTGCAGGGACGTTGTAATCCAGCTCAAGGTAGTTTTTGGCACCGCTGCGGACGAACTCACCCGCGAACATGGTGGCGAACATCGCAGAGGCCACTTCGCCGTTGAAAAGTGACTCCAGATCTAACGGAGTCCCGGCAGCAAGAGCCTCTTTTGCTGTATTCATTGCATCCATGAACCGATCAAACTCACTAGCGCGCTTTTCCAGGTCTTTCCATTGCTCGCTCCAACGTTTGGCAACGAAGTCTATGAATGTTTTCGCGGATTCATCAAAATCCCCCTCAAACTTAACGATGCCTTTATCAATAATGATCTGGCCTACCGCATCCTCTGCATAACCTTTCAATGTAAACTTGAAAGGAAAATCAGAATGGCCTGTGACGTTAAAATGCTCTAACTGGAGGTTGTTCATGTGTTTTTCTCTTATCGTTTAGTTATTACATTCTTACACAAATTAAGTAAGTATTTACCTATCATTTAACGCGTTTGAAAACGTATACGCTGACTGTGATCCCTGTGTCTTCAAACTCGTTGGTAAACGACTTCCCTCTGGCATAAACGTAATTATCCATCGTCATCCAGTCCAGTATTGGCGCAGTGCCCGGCAATACTGCTACAAGACGCCCGCCGACTTTCAGATGCCCCAGCGCAGCCAGCGTGTGCTCTCTATGACGACCAAGCGAGTACGGCGGGTTCATAACGATTTTGTCGAACTGATAACCTGCGTTGTCCTCAGACCACTTTATGAAGTCGCAGCAAATCGTGTTCGTATACCCTTTTCCACGCAGGATATCAGCGAAGAGAGGTGCGATTTCTATGCAGGTAACATCTTCCAGATCGGCGTTAATATAGGCCAGAAGATCCCCACGTCCGGCTTGAGGCTCCAGCAGCTTCTCACCAGGCTTCAATTCAGTGGCTCTGGCAACGTACTCAGCAATCAAGCGTGGGGTAGGGTAGAACTGGTGTGATTTTGTATCCGGTATTAAACCGGTAGCCACAATCGTATTTAGCGTATGGCCGATGTCATACGGGAACTGCCAGTGCTTTTTCTCCTGCACGCCGCCAATGAAGCTCAGTGTGCGCTCAAGCTCTTCCACCTGCGACTTCTGGAGAGCTGAATCAGAGAAGTACCATACGCCTTTGTCTTTGCTCAATCGCCCGTCACGAAGCGCAGTGCGAACCGGCACGGAGATCGTCTTCTGGATTAACCCGAACTGCTTTGGTGCCCGTGTTTTTGGCGCAGTTCGGCATGGCGCGGGGATTGCAGCAGGCATACTGTAAGCCAGCACCTCATTCAACTTCCAGGCCACGTCAGGATGTATTTCAAAGTGAACGTTGCCGTTCTTGAACATCTTCACGCGCATCAGATTTCCATCGACGTTCATCCAGTCACCGGTCTGGCAGTCGTTTGCTCGATACGCAGCTGATAGCACCTCAGCAGTGCGGTTGATGGTAATAAATTCTTTGTGCGCGAAGAAATGAAGCAAGACACGCAGATCGTCGATGTAGTCCTCTTTGCGATAGTTCACGCTAACGCTGTCCCGCCAGAAATCAGAAATGCAGTCAGCGATTATCAGACGCTCGCTGAAACCGTTTGTCTTATTTGTCTTGTGCGCAGGACTCAGCGCCTTAAACAAGCCATACACGCGCTCAGAGAGATATTTGTGCCTGTCATTCAGCAAATTAAGCATCGTGGGTATGACCGTTTCTGCTTTGAACTCCGGTACACCAACGAACTCTTTAACCTTCATCTGGTAGCCGGTTCTGTCAGTTTTGATGACTTCCTGTTTGCCCTCTATAAACTGCTCGCGCCACTCATCTCGACGGGAAGCTGGCATGATCAGCAAAACGTTAGTCATGTCCGTGACCTTCCTCCAGTACTCGGCCCAAATATTCTGTTTCACCCATTCCAGATCGACTTTATCCAACCAACCTCGATTTAAACGCGAGCGATCTTCATCTGGTCGATGGTTTAGTCTCAGCAGGCGATTAATCATGTTGTGGCGTTCGTCGCCATAAACGAAGTCGTGAACCTGATACATGAAGGCGATCTCTTTCTCGCACTCGGCCACAATTTCGTGGATGACGTTCATTTCCTTCCGATAGTCGATAGCAGTGTTTGAGTTGGCATCGTCGATGATGGAAAGGGCTGTATTCATAATTGCACCATTAAGAAGTGATTTGTTTAATGGTGCAATTATTTCAAAAATGAAAAGGTACTAAATAGAAATAAACAGGCAATCCTTCAAATAAAGGCATTGGCTAATCATACTTGGAGGTATTTATCACCAGAATTTTGTTTGTATAAATCTTCTTAATATCCCATGTGACATTACCGGAATACCATTGACCGTTATATACTTGGTTTCCAGTTGCACCTGTCATTGTTACATAGACAGGTCTGTCGTAATCGGTTCGTCTATAGTTATATACCCCAACCATAGCAGGCATTACCGCACATGGATACCCCATATCTATTGTAAATTGAGGGTCAGAAATAGTGATAAGTTTCGCATCAAGGGGCATCATCTCACCGTGATACACCATTGCGCCTGCGCTGTTATACATGGCAATGCCATAGCCAGAATGTGGTAACACCATATCAGAAAAAGCATAAACTGTTATTGTTCCGGGGCTACCATTTACCTGATGCAATCTGAGAGCATTGTATCCGTTACTATGCTCATGAATAAACATCATGTTCGCCTTATTACTGCTTTTTATGAAGAAAAAGCATGATTTGTTTGATGGGATTGATGTTTGAAAAACAGAACCTTTAGATGTAGACATTGTCCCTTTATTAATCAGATTTTGCGGAGTAAATTCTGGACTCATCCACAAACTTCCATCTGATTGAGTAATTGACATCCCGAACATAATTATCCCCAGTATGTGTATATGTAAGAACCAAGCCCCGTATATAAATTTGACCAACTAACCGTATTTCCATTAATAGTAACTGTTGGAACAGGTAAATTAATGTAGTTGTCGTTGTTAAGAGGCATCAATGACCACACGGCATGTAGCGATTTACCCGGTGGCGGATTGGAGTACGTCTTAGAGCCTGATGACGCAGTAAATCGATCAAGAAAAAAAATAGGAGTAAGGAAGCCAGTAACGTTAATTCCTTTATTGTTGTAAATCCCTGTACCGTATGCCATTTTTCATCCTTGTTTTTTATCAACACAATATGGCCGATCATGCGGCCATATCAGATCAATTAGAGCTTTGAAAGGCTTTGTGTGGCTGTGTTGCGAGGTTATGTCGATGGCTTAACTCACGCATCATGTCTTCAAGCCGACTCTTTGTGTCGTCGAGTTGGTCGGCCATTGCTCCCAAAAGCTGACGAACGGCCATCGGATCATCGCTGTTTAGTGATGGCATTTTATAACCCGCCTGAGAAGACATAAGATTGAACGCAGACATCAACATCGTTAGAGAGGATTTAAGCCCAGCAATTTCACGATCTTTGCTGGCAATAATCGCCTCACTCTTGTTAGTGTCATCAGTTCGTTGAGTCTCGCTCACCATATCCAAAGTCGCCTGCAACTTATCAGCGCGCTCTTTTTCAGCAAGATAATGAACACCGAAATGATGTGCTAAAGCTACAACCTGAGTTGGCTCTTCAAAGGTGGACTCAAAATTAAGTGCTGTAACCACTCTCTCAAATATGGAAACGTCTTCTATTCCTCGAAGAATGGCTAACATTTTGACCAGTTCATTAGCATCCATTTCTTCGAATAAGGCGTTTTGTTCATCAGCTATTGCTTTGCATTTCTTGCACATGTGTTTTTCCTAATGCTTAAACAAGTTGTTTTCTTATTGGCTTTATTGTGATGTGGCATAAAAGGGGAGCAAGCTAAACGTAAAGGTGCAAACTCTCTATTTCGGTCAACGAAACACAAGGGCCAAATGGCCCTTGTCATTAACACGTTGCTTTACGGACTAGCGGATAAGCGAAGTAGATCGCCAGACCAATGAGGACGCCATCAGAAATGACAGACATCATCTTTCCCGTAAAATCCACCAACACCGCCATCACCAGAAGAGCAATGACGATCACAAGCCGGAATCTCTCAAGCATTAGAGATAAGCATCCAGTGACAACTGAAGCGCCTGGGCGATCTTTTTAAGTGCCTGCTCTTCTTGTTCACCAATGCCGTCCTGATCGGCAATATCAAGGCACAGACACAGAACATCGACCGCCTCTGGAGTACCCGCAATATCAGACAGCTCACGAATAGCCTGTGCATTAGCAGAACGAGGGGACGCTTCGTAACGAGCACGGATATTGGCGCTCATTTGGGCAATTTCACCAGCAAACGGAGAAAACGCAGGCAGAGCTGCAATTGTCTTCTCAAGAATGGCAATTTCTTTTGCGTCACATGTGCCGTCGGCATAGGAGATCATGTACGCGCCCCACACGGTGGCCTCAACCGCATCACGGTTCTCCATTTTTTTGACTTCGATAACAGCTTTACGAGTTTTCTTTTTGAAGAAACCTAACATGTGTTTTCCTTTTATTATTTGTCAAAACAAGTTGTTTTCTAATTACATAAATTGCTTACGCAGAGATGGTCAATGCATATGCACTAACAGCCGTCAGAAATAACCAAGTACCGAACCAACTGGAAAAACAAAAATCCCAACAACACGAGCCAAGGTCATACCAGCCTGAAACTGGAGATCGCCAGAGCAAACAAGTTTTATAATGTTCGATACCCAACCGGCGGCCATGAGGGCAAGAATTGCCAGCCAAATTTTTCCAAAGTGATTTGAAAACCAGTTCATACAACCGCCTTAGTCACAGCATGATCCTGAGTAACTGGATGAACTTGAGGTATCGCATCCACCGTCATCCCATCCAGAGTGACAGGACGCTCTACTGTAGTGGTGGTAATTGTCGTCGACGGAGGTGTGGTGATGGATGAACCCGGCATCAAAAGGCTCTGGCCGGCTGGAACGGCTACCGTCGCCAGTGAAACTATAATGAGAACGTAGGCCATTGGTTTCAGCCTCTTTCTTTGAAAATTTTCCATTCGAACTGTCCTTGTTGTTTTTCTCCTTCACTAAAGGCCGTGTACTTTTCGCTTCGCGTGAAGAACCAGAGGCAACAATCGCCCCCACGTTCGCAACAACTGACGCTTGATTATCTAAACGTTCATTCAGCAACCGAACGGTAGTCTCTAGTTCATCAAGACGTGACATAACACGACCGCTAAACAATTCGGCCAAAATTTGACGTAAAGAACGAGGACGTTTAGTTGCAGAAGTGAAATAGGTTTGACGTGCCATGTGGACTCCATCCAGTGTCAGAAAGAGTTGCGGCTGGCGATTGCCAGCCGCCTTTCTCGTTCCATCCTGGAACTGTGTCTTACCGACACATTGTCATCCTGACGCCGATAAGATACATGATTTAAAATGATAGGTAAACACTTACTTACTATTTGTTATAAACAAAACCAATATCTTTCTTGTGAGGCATATCTGCTGCGGAAAAAGCTGCGATCTTCGCGAGTCGATCACATATTTCATTTTCACGATGCCCGGCGTGGCCTTTAACCCACTTCCAGCGAACATTATGTCGACTTGCGGCCTCATCCAGACGCTTCCACAGATCAACATTCTTTACCGGTTTTTTGTCAGAAGTCACCCATCCATTGCGTTTCCACCATTTCATCCACTGTGTCATGCCGTTTTTCAGATACTGGCTATCAGAGTGCAAAATAACGTTGCATGGATATTTCAAACGCTCCAGCCCGATAAGTGCCCCCATCATCTCCATGCGGTTATTGGTGGTGCTATGAAAACCATCTGAGAACTCGCGTTCCTCACCACGATACTGGAGAACTATACCGTAACCGCCCGGGCCACCCGGATTTTTAAGGCAAGAGCCATCACTGAAGATTTTCACGGTTTTAAGCTGGGGATTGAACTCTACGACAGGCGTTGTGGAATTGGTGCGGGGAGAATTTTTGTTTTTGGCTTTTTTGCGAGTTTTTTCTTGCGATCGGGCTGGTGTCTTCGTCGTCATATAAACTCCTGAATCAAGCGCCGCGCCGATTTTTTCCTCGCGCGTGCGCACACGCGTGCGTGTTAATAATTATTAAAATAAACAAATTACTTCCCAGAACAGGTTTTTATAAACCTGAACTGAACGAACGAAGTGAGTGAAGTTCACCTCGAACGAAGTGAGAGGTTGTCTTTTCAGGTAATACTCTCCCAGGGAGGTGAGTATAAAAATCCCTCACCAACCTGGTCGTTTCATAACCTGAAAAAGTTATGGCCTAAGTCTACTGCCAGCTTAGACTTGGGAAGTTATGGATGACAGCACCCCAGAACCGAGATCTTCCCACACTTTATGAAGGGGAGTACTGGATTCAACCTCTCGAAACACCCCAGACTCGACAATCATAAAGTGACCCTTGTCTCCGCTCACTTTGGTTCCCCCTTCCCCGACACCTAAACGGCACCGGTTCTACGCTGGTAGTGAGCTTTTTTAAACCTGACGCCAGTGACGCTTACCCCCACCCATCAGGTCGAGTCTCCAGTCTACGACTGGAAACTATCAGATCTTAGCACTTACAATTCACTTTATGAATAGTTTGTACTTATCTATCATTTCGATTGATTATTTTCTCGACCATGTAGTTGAACATTCAAGGCAAACACCTCGTTGATCAACTCACCTAAAAGCTGTTCAACAAGTTCGCGATGCTCCCCAAGATGCAAGCACTTAATTGCCCATTCGTACAAGTTGAAAGCCTGCTCGCGATCTTTCATCATTTCACGGGCCTGGGCCAGAAAATCGCTCTCTACGAGCGCAACGACATTAGTCGGGTATGACATGTTAGTTTCCTTAAAGTGATTCATAAAATCGATTTTAAAGCGTCTGGGAAGGGGTTCTAGTGGATTCTGTAGTGATGTTCAGGTCTGGAGTCTCTGATACAAAACAGCCTGCTTCCGTATATTAATAATTAATATGTAGTTATTTATATATACAGAAGCAGGCTAATTACAGACGCCAGAACAAACTAAGCAGCCTTCTTTGATGGTCTTTTTTTCCTGATCACATTCGCAGGATCATACCCTCCCAGACTTTTCATGACGTCCAAAGGGATCTTGCTTATAGAGTGCCCAGCGTCCTGACAGAATCCTCGAAAAACAACGAGCATACTGCCACCTGGGTTGATGTTTACTTCTACCTGACCCAGATTGACGTCAGGCTCGACAAACGCTACGCGGCCACCAGACAGAATAATCGTCTCATTCGCACACTCTGTTGCACGCTCATACCACTTTGTATCTAGGGATTGAGGAATTAGCATCACTGTTGTAACTCCGCGAGCCTGCTCACGTATAGCCGCATCAATCCAGGGGGAGATTTTGGAGTAGGGGGGATTGAGGAAGGCAATTGTACCTGGCTGTCCCCATTCAGATTTCAAAGCATCACGCTCAACGCCTATGAAATTAGGCAGCTTTGCATTGTCCTTGTTGCAGGCAACGTCAACATCAAATGTCACCCCAAGATAACGTTGAATGGCAGAAAACAGCCAGTCAGGTGTTCTCCAGAGGTCACGAAGAGAGTTGTCGCGCTTTCGCTGTTTGATTTTTTCGGCTGCAATCATCTTCTTTCTCGATAGGTAAGTAAATACCTATTTTTGCATTTGATTTTATGTCTGGCAATCAAATAAAACACGCCAGAAATGCAAACGAGAAGCTCTCTGGCGCGTTTTTGTGGTGCTGGGTATGTGATTGGCTTGCCCAGCACTATAAAGCTCTCTATGGGCTTTATTTTCAGTAGGGGAACGTCATCCAATAGTGTACTCCGCGACAAACTTCTTAACGATCGGTGATTCTTCGTTCAATGTTAGATTTCCACCGTCTCTAACGGCAATTCCTGTCGCTGGAAATACAGCCATCATTTGCCCAGCCTGAGTTGACGCAGTGTTAAGCGGATACGGTTTTTCTGGATTGCTCATTAAAGCAATCTTAATACTATTACTTGTAGCCTTCTTTTCTGTGAGAAGGTGTCTCATGGAAATTACCGTGTAAACACTAATATCTGGACCTCCGCTAAACCAATTAAGAAGGTTTAATATCTTATCCTTTGCTTTGACAGGCGCGTTATCGTAAGCGTCTAAGAAAATATCTTTTTCTAAGCCCGCTTTATTGAAAAACGAATCATCTTTATCACTTAAAGTAAAACGAGGACCTCTTGCAGTACGAGCTTTTTTATTTGTATTGCTATCATTTGACTGTTGAACTTTTAATTCATCATTAACCTCAACACACTCTTCAACCTCAATAAATCCCAATTGTTCTGGCTCGTTTTCGGCAGCTTCAACACTTTCAGCGTTAATTACGTTTATAGGCTCATGCGCTAACTCCAACTCATTTAAAGCAGAGCTGAAATCACCTGCTTTTTCTTCATTGAACAGTTCTTCGGCAACATCATCAGAACTCATGGCTACGCCAGCATCTAGGCCGAGCAGCAGATCGTCAATATCATCAGTATTTTCAACCTGTGCAGCTTTTTTTACTGGTTCATCAAGTGATTGCAACATGGCTGTCAGCTCGTCCAGATCATCATTTGTCATTACATTTTCAACCGAACTCATGTAAGTCTCCTTCTGTTTGGTTACATTTGCGTTTCGATGGCTACATTTTGACTAAACCTATCAGGCGGAAAAGTATTAAATACAGGCAGGAAATGATTAAAAGGCGACTGTTCTTTAAAAGAAAGCCTACTTTAAACTTTTTAAAGTAGGCTTTTGTTTTACACAATTTCAGAGGGTAATTTAAAAAATCCGTACTTATTACGTGCCTTAAAGAAGCATTGCATCATTAAGTTTGTGTCATATAAGGCACTATGTGCTTTGGCATGATCGTATATAAAGCCAAGAGAGAAGGCCAACTCTTCAAGGCGGGGACGTTTACCGTCTTCTGTGGCCCACAATCCCGATAACATAGTATCTATAACAGGAACTTCTGGCAGTCTTACTCCATACCCTGAAAACTCGTGTCGAATAAATGGTATATCAAATGCTTCGCCGTTATGAGCAACCCACACACTACATGCCCCCATATAAGCGCCAATTTCGCTGGCATGATTTGACAACAAAGGTTCAGCTGCGAGCTGTTCCAATGAAATGCCATGAACGGCTTGAGCTTTCGGATCTATGTTTCTGCGAGGGTTAAAACGCATCTCCAGACTATCAATATGTCTCTGTGTCTCCAGTTCATAGCGGGTAATTGCGATTTCAATAATTTTATGACCAGCAAGGAAATCCAGTCCCGTAGACTCGATATCGATGCCTGCAACAATCGTTGTCATCAGAACTCCTTACAACTTCTTAGCGCCCTTAAGTAGTGCGCTACGTACAAATTGAGCCGCTTTTTTCAAAGTTTCTTCACTGGTTTCACAGACAATCGGATCTTTCCACTTACCTGACACAGTGTTGAGAATATTGATTTGGTTGCTATCCAGACAAACAGAGATATAAAGCACCGTGCCACCAGCCAGCATCAAATGCATAGGAAACAGAGGCTTTTTACTGCCTTCACTGAACTGAGACATGGCGATGTTAATGGCTTCACCCACTTGTGTACCAACAAGCCCCTGCGCAGTTTCGAATATGGCACGAATAGCCAGACGAGCCTCTCGATCGCTCATAAGCGACCGGGAATGTTCGTCCGCTACACGAATCAAAGCCTCTGTTGTTTTCCGATCCAGTTCATCTTCAAGCAACATTTCACTAAACATTTTTTATCCTTAACCCATTTTGAGAGTTTTATTGTCGCAATGTCGAAGAGGCGAACAATTTCTAATGAACGGTCACTCGGCCACAGAACCGGTTTTCTATCTTTTCTACAGCGTTATCTAGCATTCTCATTACTGATCTGGCTCTTGCTTCAACCGTGCGATATCGGTTGGAAACGACGAAGGTTTGCAGATCTCCCCTTTGCGGATGCAGGTGAATTTTTGTCAGTTCCCCGCACATCAACGCATCAATACGAGCGACATACAGACGGTCTAATGATGCTCGTTGTGATCGCAAGTAATCTCGCTCTGAGAGAGCGACTCCCGGGCGTAAGCCAGCAATGGCGTTAAAGTTTGAAATAGCAGTTTTGTGGCAAAACTTTTCGATATCGAGGGCTAACTCAATACACCGATCTTCATTTGTATGGCCGACCAAATCCAACGTGTAGGCCATAACATCAGCAGGTGTGCGATCGATAACAAAGCCTTCAACACCACGCGTAAGTAGCTCTATATGCTTTGCTATTTCCATTTGAATCTGAAGCCGCTCATATAGAGGCATAGAATCACCTACTCGAACACCGAGGCGGCTCATCAAACTTCCGACACCAGCATCCACGTAAGGGATTCCGTAATGTTTGTCGATATATTTAGCCAGGGTTGTTTTCCCACTGCCCTGAGCACCAGTGATCCCAATCCGGTAATCCATTACGACCTTCTGTATACGATCTGCGAAAAGCCAGGCTCTTCCTCGCTGGCTCGTTGGGTATAAGCTGTTTCAACAGGCACAAAGCCTAAATTACGCATCATGCTTGCCGGGAAGAATGCATCGGCGTTTGGCACATCAACGCCGATGTGGGAGAGCCAAATCTCTTCAACATGCGGCATGAATAGCGAGTAAATTTGTTCCCCGCCAATCACCCACACAGGCTCTGGTAATCGCAACACATCATCCACACCAGCAGGGTAGAATCCATTTGGTACAAAGCCATGAGAGCGCGTCAAAACGAGGTTATGACGCTCTGGAAGAGGGCGTTTGAGACTTTCCATCGTTTTACGCCCCATAACGACAGTGGCGTTTTTGGTGAGTCTCTTAAATAGCTTCAGATCGGTAGAACAACGCCAGGGGAGTTCATTCGCTATGCCGATCTCATAGTTACGGCCAACAGCAGCGATCATCTTCATTTGCTCACCTCATAGATGACCGGTCGATGGTGAGAGTCGGCTAAAGCGGCACGGAGTCGAGGATCGTGCACCAGCGCAGCGATAAGCAGATCGCCTTTATGCTCCGCTAATGTGCGCTTAATATGCTTCTCATAACTGGTGCCATTCGGTACGAGATGAAGCCAGTCATAATCAACGCCAAAATCTTTCAGCCATCGTTTAGTTGGCGCTTCAAGAGTTTCAGAGCGGCTACTGATAAGCACCACTTCAGCCCCTGAGCGAGCAAAACCACGCAACATACGGCTGGTGGGGAAAATGAGTTCATCACCGGCAATGAGCTGGCCTGCATCCGCGTCAGATACTGATTTACGATGGCTGGCATTTGCCAGCACACCTTCAATTTCGCATAAGACATACATACCTCTTGCCATATCACACCGCCACTGGAACCTTGATCCACGATAGAGGGTCATAGCCAAGAATTAAAACCTCGTCCCATTTGAAATCATCCAACTCTGACCATTCATGAGGGAAAATAACGACCGGATCTGAATGCTCTGGAGCCTGTCGTTTCATTAGCTCACACACACCTTCCATGTGGTTGTTGTACAAATGCACGTCAAAGCCAAAATGCACAAATGCACCGGCCATGTGACCCGTAATCTTCGCGAGAAAATGAGTGAGAATGCCATAGCCAGCAATATTGAATGGCATACCAACAAAAGTGTCTACGCTACGCTGTACGAGGCAGGAGTTGAGGATGCGTTTGGGGATTCCAAGTTCATCCAGTTCAGCTTCAGTAACACTGCCGTCCATCTCCAGATCGTATAGCATCTTGGTGTAGATAGACTCGTAACCGAGGCGACTGTGTTGAAGACCAATGTCAGTTGCCATCGTTAAACGGGTTTCAAAATCCAGCTCACGACTCCACAAAGAGAAGACAAAGTGGCAAGGTGGCAGTTTCATATCCTCAAGCTCGCCTACGTTCCATGCGTTAAGCATGATGCGACGATCGGTAGGGTTCGTGCGCAGTGTATCGACAATACGCTGTAGCTGATCGATTTCACGGGACAGCACTACGCGATCTTCACTGATACCCAGGTATCCCTCGACTTTGTACCCGCGTTCACGGAAAGTAGCGATCTTGCTCAGATATTCACTATGGCTCACGATGCGGGTATCTTCCCATCGACGCCACTGCTTACCGTAAACCGGCCCCAAATCGCCATTCTCATCGGCCCATGCATCCCAAATCTTAACGCCGTTATCCTTGAGAAATTGGATGTTGCCCGTGCCTTTCAGATACCACTCAAGTTCGACAAGCAGTGGCTTAAGATTTACCGCCTTTCCAGAAATAAGCGGCACAGTCCCACCAGTAAGCATGTAGTAAGAGGGAACGTAGCAGGTGCTTAAAGTACCAGTGCCTGTGCGATCATCAGCCTGCACGCCGCTTTTAAGCACCGTCTCAATAACTTTTGCATACGATGCGTTTGTTACCTGACCGTTCGTATGCTCACGATTCAAAAGGAGTGACACAAAAACCTCACAAAGATAAGTAACCACTTATTCATTGCGTGAGTTTACATTTATTGAGAGAACAAGACCAGACAGATAAAAAAATGGTGGCCATAGGCCACCAAAAACGAATAGTTGTTTCAGAAATTTAACGCGCCAACGCAATATACACAGATAGATAACTACCTACAATTATTTTTTGATCATTCCGTACATTGCTGAGGCTTTAGCTTGCTCAACAAAGGAGGATAAATCGACATCACTATAGGTTGGAGACTTCAGAATCTTTCCATCGGAAATTCGAAAACCGATCATCTTATCGGTGCCATCAGCATGGCGGAATCCCAGATCTGAAGAGTCGTATTTGCAGTTGGCCACAGCCTGGCGACGTTCCTCAACATCAGCAGGCCATAATTTTGTCATGTTAGACCGATGAATTTCGCCAACCAGCTCGACTACATTGATACCGAGGAAATCAGCCAGTCGATAGGTCATCATGCACGCCACATAGATTTTGTTCATGACACGGCGCAGTTCCTGAATCAGCTCAGAATCCTTAACAGTCTTGTTCTCAAGTTTATCTGCCAGCTCTTCGAGCATACATGACGCCTCACGAGCTTCCTGAAATGGCATTGCCATATCATCGAAAACAGTGTTACCAGGCACAAAAATTGTCTGCATAAAGCGATCAATGCTCTGTTCCTGCGTGTAATAGGTCATGCCGGTAGAAATACCACCTTTGATGGCGACCATCGTACCAACACCAACGTATAAAAAGTCGGCCATTGCATCCAGCAGTTGCTCAATATCCCCATTCATTGCGGCTGGAATACCTTCCACTACAGCTTCTTCATGAATCAGGCTTGCACGGAGACGAAGCAGCTCTGGTGTCGGCATAACGCGTCTCGGATGCTGGAAGAGTTCATGAAACTGATCGACCATCTTGTAAATACTTTCAGTAGCTACACCATGACCTTCATGCAACTCATATGGTTCTGGCTTAAATCCAATGAGTCGATCGGTGGCAAGTTTCAGGTGGTCAGTCAGTTTGGTAAAGTTCATGCTAGTTTTGTTCCTTCTTAATTCTTGTGATCCATTGTGGCCCAGCGTTGCCAGGCCACATAATGCTTTGTATCGGTTTACAGGTCAGCAAACTGGCTTAGAGAAGCCTTATCCACGGTAGAATCGATCTGACCTACCAGATATGTGCTTTGCTCTGCCTCTTGTGGTGCAATTTGCAGTGTGTCGGTTAACAACCACTTGTTCATCCAGACCAGCGGATCGGTGGTAACCTCTGGAAATAAAGCCTTCAGGCCAAGACGATTCATAGCCAGATTGGTGCGGTATTTTACATAGGTTTTGAGAATATCCGCGTTTAAACCAATCATCGAACCGTCTTTGAAGAGATAGTCTGCCCAGTTCATTTCTTGTTCGGCGACTGATTTCATGGTGTCGTAAATGACGTTTTCTTCATCAGCAGCAATCTCTTTCCACAATAAACCTTCGCGACCGGTACGCATGAAGCGGATCATGCGTTCAGTTCCTTCGCAATGCAGAGCTTCATCACGGGCAATAAAGCGCATAATTTTGGTGTTACCCTCAAGCAACTTCCGTTCGCCAAAGGCAAACGTACATGCAAAACTTACATAGAAACGGATCGCCTCAAGCGCATTAATGGACACCAACGTGCGGAAAAGCTGACGGTGCAAAGGGTATGGCTCCCAGCCATATTCATTTACGTACAGACGTTCAAACTCCTTCTCACCTAACGACTGGCGCTCGCAGGTCATCCCATAAAGCCTGTCATATTCAGCAGAGATACTGATCGCTCGGTTGATGATTTCTTCATCCGTAACAATACCGTCAAAAACAATGCTCGGATCGTCCACCATGCCACGAATAATGTGGGTGTAGCTGCGGCTATGGATAGTCTCAGAGAAAGACCACGTTTCAACCCACGTTTCCAGTTCAGGAATAGAGATAAGCGGCAGCAGCGTTGCATTTGGACTACGTCCCTGAACTGAATCGAGTAACGTTTGATAACGGAGATTGCTCAGAAAAATGTGACGTTCGTGGTCCCGCAGCTTCGTGTTGAAGTCGATACGATCGCTCGAAATATCAACTTCTTCCGGCCGCCAGAAGAAAGACAATTGACGTTCAATCAACTTTTCAAAATCACGGTATTTTTGCTGATCGTAACGTGCCACGTTGACAGATTGTCCGAGGAACATAGGCTCTTTGGTTGCATCATTAGCACCCAAACGGAACGTTGAATATGACATGTGTTTTTCCTTTTTCTTTTTTGGTGCGTTTAAACAAGTTGTTATCTTATGTGTTTAAACAAGGCTTACAAATCAAAGAGAAGGTGGGGATATCCCCCACCATATGTCAGATTTTGCAGGCTCCGTCGCACTCATCTTCTGGCTCGACGGCTACAGCTTGCGTCAGTGGATTCTGCGGTTCGTCGTCATCACGCTTTCCTGCCCCATCTCTGGTGTTGTGGTAGTAAAGCGTTTTAACTCCCATCTTGTAGGCGAGAAGCAAATCTGACAGTAGCGTCATCATTGGGACTTTATCGCCTTCAAAGCGAGAAGGGTCATAGTTGGTATTGGCTGAAATAGCCTGGTCAAAGAACTTCTGGATGATCGCCACCTTTGTCAGATAGCCGCGGTTGTCCGGCATATCCCACAGGTATTCATACTGTTCCTTCAGTTTTTCAAACTCAGGCACGACCATCTTAACGATGCCGTCCTTAGAAGATTTCACCGACACCGGGCCACGAGGCGGTTCGATGCCGTTGGTGGAATTAGTGATCTGGCTGGAAGTCTCGCATGGCATTTGTGCCGTCAGTGTGGAGTTGCGAAGGCCGTATTTTGCAATACGTTCACGCAGTTCTTCCCACGGCATCTTTAACTCAAAGTTGGTTTCGCCACTTTCGTCTAATGAAGAACGGTAATGGTCGATCGGCAACTGACCAATTGCGTACTTGGTCTGCTCAAACCAGTCACACTCACCTTTTGCTTCAGCAAGTCGGCAGCTGGCATCAAGAAGGTAATACTGGATAGCTTCGAACGTTTCATGCACCAGTTTATTGCCAGCGGTATCAGAATAACGAACGCCATTCTTTGCCAGGTAATAAGCAAAGTTGGTTACACCAATTCCCAAGCTACGACGAGCTTTGGCAGGCACTTCGGCTGCCTCCATCGGATAGTCTTGATAATCCAGTAACGAATCCAGTGCAGCAACGGCATAGAACGCCACCTCTTTAAGAGACTCCAGTGAACGGATGGCTCCGAGGTTAAAAGCGGATAAAGTGCATAGCGCGATCTCACCGTTCGGGTCGTCGGTAAATGCCAGTGGACGAGTGGGTAGAGTGATCTCCATGCACAGGTTTGACTGGCGAACAGGTGCAAGAGCAGGAATGAAAGCGCCATGCTCGTTAATATGATCGACGTTCGCAATATAAATTCGGCCCGTGGACGCTCGTTCCTGCATCAGAGATGAGAACAGCTCAATGGCAGGTACTGACTTCTTGCGAATTGAATCATCGGCTTCGTATTTATGGTACAGCTTTTCAAACAGCTCCTGGTCTGTGAAGAAGGCTTCGTACATATCAGGCACATCATGCGGGCTGAACAGAGTGATGTTCTCGCTTCTGACGAGTCGACGGTACATTAGACGGTTACTCATGACGCCGTAATCAAGATGGCGAACGCGGTTTTCATCAATACCACGGTTATTTTTCACCACCAGCAGACTTTCAACTTCAAGATGCCAGATCGGGTAAAACGCTGTTGCTGCGCCACCACGAACACCACCTTGCGAACAAGATTTAACAGCCGTCTGGAAATGCTTCAGGAATGGAATAACTCCGGTATGGGTGGCTTCACCATTGCGGATCTCGCTGCCCAGCGCACGGATACGGCCAAAACCAATACCAATTCCAGCACGACGTGAAACGTAGTCGATAATTGCGGCTGAAGCTGCACTAATCCCTTTCAGACTATCGCCAGACTCAATCAGCACACAACTGGAGAACTGACGGGTTGGAGTACGGACGCCGGCCATGATTGGTGTGGGCAGAGACAGTTTGAACGTACTTGTAACGTCATAGAAACCTTTGACCATCTCCATACGTGTTTTGCCAGCGCAGTCGTCTTCCCAATTCTGGAACAGACACATGCCTACCAGCATATAGATATGTTGCGGCCCCTCATGAATCTCACCAGTAACACGGTTTTGAACGAGGTATTTGCTTTGCAACTGCACCGTAGCTGCATAGCCAAAAAGATCGTCACGTTTCGGCTTAATGTAATTGCCGAGTTCTTCGATCTCTTCAAACGAATAATGTGTCAGCAAATCCTTGTCATAAACGCCCTTGTTAACGTTCTTGACAATGTGTTGGTAGAAGTTCGGATAGTCGTAACGACCGAAGGCATCTTTGCGGATTTTAAAAATGTTCAGGCGGGCAGCCACCTGTGAGTAATTTGGTGCTTCTGGTGAGATCAAATCAGCGGCAGATTTAACCAAAGCCTCATGCAACTGGCTGGTGGTAATCCCATCAAAAATGCTGGCCGCAGCTCCCATTGCTACAGCGGATGCGCTTACACCACGAATGCCTTCTACGCCATACATTACGACGCGGTTGTATTTTTCTTCGGATAACGGCTCTGTTTGGCCGTTACGTTTTACGATGCTTATCATGTATCACCAAATAAAGAGGGCCACTAAATATAGTGGCCCATGTTAATAGATAAGCACTTACCTATCAATGAAATCAAATGAGAGACTTAAGAACATCGCGCACCTGGCGGAACTGATCTGTTTGCATACCGGTATGGATGGCAGCCACCGCATCAGCCAAATGTTCGTTTTTGTTCACGAGAACATCCTGTCCAGATTGCTTACGACGCAGCCACGGTGCTTTAGGGTGTTTTTTCGTAGCCCACTGGATAATCTCTTCTTTCGATGTAGTAAGTTTATTGCCGACAAAATGCTTGATTTCGTTTGGAGTAACCTGGATCAATGGCTTATCCACACACGCAAGTACACCTATACAAATACCGTAAGACGTCTGCGAACGAGAGTTTTGGCTCCCAACCGGTAGCTCACAAAAAACCATATTTGCCTTATCAATGATTGGCTTCGCAACACGCCATATTTCACTGGCGCGGCGCAGATCGTCACTGTTCACACGAACGGTCTTTTTGTTACTCCCCGCTTTAGTCTCAACAAGAGTAAGGCCGTGAATCTCAAGTTCGTCCGTCTCAAGGTCTAAAGTGCCCACAGCAAGCCCAAAGTTGCTCATTGAGGGATCAACACCAACTACGCTGATTTTTTTACTCATATAGTCTCCTTACCATGTTCCCCATATAGGGTTTTCCAATAATCTCGCCTCCAACGAATTGGCTACTATTGCCGTTTGCAACGTTGGTTGGGGATAGTTTGCAAAGTCTGAATACTCATTTTCCTGCGTGACACGTTTATCTGCGGCATGTTTAACACCACTTGCTATGAAATGACGCATGATGCCCAATAGCCTCCGACTGTCTGCACTATCGTTTGCTAAAACATGAGGGAGCTGAAGTTCGATTTCTACCATTTCTCCATACTTACCAACAAACTGTAGTTTGTCCGCACTGTACTTTTTATCCCTCCTTTGGATAAGGAAACCAGTAAAAGCATCACCTGGCGATGCCAAACTATCCACCCGCTTATTGGCAAGTCGAATAAGGTTCGTGAAAGCCATACAGTGATGCGCACCCATTCCCCCAAAGAACCCTTCGCTATTAATGTTAAGATCTTCAGTTTCATGGGATGCAATAAACCCAGGCCCGACGTTGGGAAGATATCCCCCCTCAACAAAAGGATTAATCAGGATCGGCGCAATACATCCAGGTGGTAGTGATTTCAAACTTTGCATCAATGGCGTCTCGGATATTAGACCAAGCAACGCGGCGAATTGTACTCCGTCAATATTGTTGCTGCCCCACAGAATACGTGGAGCCGCACCATTGGAAGTATGCCCATTGATCAGTTTTATCGACTGCATCACTGCAAATACCTGCAAAAACTGCGAGCGGCTTAATTTAAACGACATAGCTGCGCCCCTCTTTAACTTCCAGCGTAATAGTTTCCCTGAACCATGACTTCATCTCTTTATGGGAGATAATCAGCACAGTACCTCGCTCGCGAGCTTTGGACTCCAGAATACCCATGAGGCGTTCAAGACCGGCTGTATCGAGTGCATCGTCAATTTCGTCGCCGATAAACAAATCGATGTTTTTACTAGCCCGGTTACTAACCAGATCCTGCAATGCCAAAGAACACGCAATGCGAACCTTCCGCTTCTCACCACCAGAGAGGGTCTGGAACGACTTACTTGAACCTTTCTTCTGCACACTAATGTTGAATTTGTCGCGATACTCACCTTTTTTAGTGACATCCATCGTCGACCACTCAGCAGTAATATTCCCGTCAGACAACGTATTGAGATACTCGGCAGTGCGTGTATTCAGGAAAGGCGTAACAGACGTCAAAATATGAGAACGCACCCCGGCAGGAGAGTAGACCTGACGAGCTTTTTCCAATAGCAACGTTTGTTCCTGAATAGCCTTCAACTCATCTTTTAAGGACTTGAAGGTAGACTTACTGGATACCAAGTTATCTTCGTGTCTGGCGATAAGAGCAATAAACGGATTAATCTCTTTTGATATACGATCGACCTCAGTACGAGCACGAGTCACAAGAGACTCAATAGCAACAACCTCCTTCTCACGATGACGCAAAGATGAGAGTTGTTTCGTAAGCTCTTCAATCCGGGCAATGATAGCCGTTACATCAGGTGTCGTTTTAACAAGGGCAGACTCAATGCTTAACGCTTTCTCAAGATTCGTTTTGTGTTTAGCCATTGCCTCTGCAAGTGTCTTCGCCTGACCAATTTCCTGACGTGCTTGTTCAATGAAACTCTCCTTCACCGTTGATAGATCTTCTTCGCAGTAGGCTTTGCCACAAGTAGGGCATGGTGATCCCACTTTAGTACCAACCTCTTCTGCTTTGGTCTTAAAATTACGCGCGCGGTTCATTGCATCAGCCTGACTATTTTCTGTAGCTTTGATGCTTGCCCGAATATCAGTTATCGCACCACGAACTTTGAGCAACTTGGCGTCATGTTCTTCTTTTGAGGCTAACTTTTTGCGCTCACTTTCGATTGCCTTCTCGGTATCACGTATCTGTTCGGGAAGAGTGCGGATCTCAAGTTCAACTTCCGTTAACTCAACTTCGGCACTGGCCAGCCCAGCCAGGGCATCGTCATAACGTTTAGAACGCTCTTGCTCCCATGATTCAGAGGAGGCTTTCGCTGACTCAATTTCTGACTGTGTTGCCTCAATGGTCGAGATTGTCGACTCCAATTTGGTTTTAACCACATCCATACGTGCGGCAGCTGCATTAGCTCGCTCACGAGCAATAGCGTAGGCGCGTGTCAGTCTGTCAACGCCAGCGGCTTCTTCTACGATGGTTTTGAGGTTTTTGTCGGACATTCCAGGTAAATCTGGCATAGCTTCTTGGCTCGCATAGATGGAAGCCATGAAAACCTCTTTAGATGCACCGATCAGACGCTCGACGAACTCCTGCGTCAGCGCATCTTTGCCTTTCGTCATATCGCCATCTTCACCACGAACGATAAGACGATTTTTGAACTCTTTGTGTTTACGGTGACGAATGATTGCGTATCTCTTGCCTTCATCCTCGATGGTTACTGCAACACGACAGTTCTTTTCATGGTCGGTAGACAACACATCGTCACCCTTCACACCATGAGCTGTTTCGCCATAAAGACACCACATCAGGCTATTCATTAGAGTTGACTTTCCAGAGCCATTACTTGATGCGGAACTATCATCACTATTAACACCCTGAATAAGCACTAAACCACGCTGATCTAACTCGACCTCCGCGCTGGCGATAGCCATAAAATTCTCAACCTGGAGCTTTAAAAACTTCATATAACACCTCTGATACCGTGTGTTAGCTTTTGGCCTTCTTTCAATCTGAACTCCGTATGCGCCGGGAAGGATCTGCGCCTCAATACGCCTTTTCTTGTTAACCTTCCAAGATAAAACGCTACGGGATTTCCTTGTGGCGGGTAGGGCTTGTGAAACATCACCGTCTGGCCTCGTTCAAGTCTTTTCATCGTGATGGCAAAGTCTCGAAAGCTCCCATAACGACTTTGCTTCACACAGCCTCCGAACTCTCCGCTTCGGTGAGGATTTCCTGACACAAAATATCCAATTTGCTCAGATCAAATCCGCCGTCAGTATCGTGGACAATCTTGCAATAAGCAGATACCGACTCTCCCAGGCTATCGATTTTGCTGGTTTCAGTTGTGCTGGCTGTACCTTCCATCATTGATGACTTACGGATGAAGTTGCACACGACACCTTTTGCACCCATTGTTTTGAGGATGTTCTGGTACTTAATGCCTTCTTCATCGTTCTCAATTACGGCGCGGAAACGCACGTAGTTGCCGCGAATTTGGTCATCAGCAACATCATCTTCCAGGTTAATGAATTTAGGCGCACTGGTTTCGTAGTGACTGAAACTGCCGTCCGGGTTTACGATCATGTAGCCAGCCAGAGATCCAACATCTCCCCAATTTTGATGAGTCAGTGCACCGACACTGATAACTCCAGGAATGACCTCTTTGTGGTTGTGGTAATGCCCACTAAGCACGAGACGAAAGCCGATATCCTTTAACTCCTGCGCATCGATACCGACGTCAGGCATTGTTGGAATGGCTTTGTTAATGGATGTATGGATAACAACGTCATGATTATCACCTTCTACGCTCTTACGTAATGCTTTCAGATCGCTGATAAGCTCCGCATGATTGTTACGCCAGCTAATCAGGTGGACAGTCACATCGCCAATTTTTATTGAGTGTGGGCGCTTGCCACATACGATTACCACGCCGATAGAACTCAGCGATGCTGCTGCGTTGGCGCTATATACTGAATCGTTGGTTTCAAGATCGTGATTACCGGCCAGCATTACTACTGTCAGATCAAGCTCGTTGATAATCCACTTGTACGTTTCAGTTACGTAATGCAAAACAGAAGGGGACACAGTTCCTCGGACGTGAAATGTATCACCGGCAACCAACATGTACTTACAACCGGCCTTCTTCATGGCGATGGCTGCTTCTTTCGTTGCTTCCAACTGTATTTCAAGTCTGGAGTTAAGCCCCTCAGCGTTCGTCGTGGAGAACGCATCCCATTTGTGGTAGTGGCAGTCAGAAATGACGCCGTATGGCAAAGTCATGTGTTTTTCCTTTGTGGTTATTTTGATACAAATTCTAAGAGCAATGAGGAGGTAAACAACTATGCATAACGGTATGTTAGGAATGAAACGAGCGCCTTAATATACAAAATTTATAAGTAAGTATATACCTATTTATCGTGGCGCAACTTTGCTTGTCTGTATGACTAAAAATAAGACAGGATCACTGTAGAACGCTATGAGAGCTATTTTGAGGGGGCGTAGATTCTATCTACGCCAATATACGATCTGGAGGGTTACAGCGCGTCAGTGGGCTTTTTACGCGCTGCATTTATGCTTATGACGCCAGCTTTAGGACGTGGATCGACAAGGTTCAGTTCTTCTTCGCTATGGTATTCAAGGTCGAACTCACGTTTTACATGTCTGATGTAGATTGCAGTGAGCAGGCTATCTTTGGTCAGGAAGTGTCCGTAGGATTTGCGGATCACTTCTTCAACCTTCTCGATTTTCTCACCACCCATGCAGAGGTGATTAAACCGGCTGTGTTTCCGCAACATCTCGTCAACTGGGCCTGAGTAAACCTTGTCTACTTTCCCAAAACGAATGATTTTTCCTGTATCTGCGGATACAAGGCAAATCAGTTTGTCTGGTGATAAACGATCTCGCCACGTTACTCCTGAACGGAGTGTGTTGAAGTAGGGCGCATCCAATCCGATGATCGGTTTACGAAATGCGAGCAATGGAACGTACCTGATACAACTATTCAAATGAAAGTTCACACCAGCCTTATCAAGTTTAATTCTGGTTTCGTAGATCGGGCACTTCGCCGCTATACCGCAGATATCACAAAGTAACTTCTGCTTATTCAGGTTGGAATTTGATTCGATAGTGTAGGAGCCGTCCTCAAGACGACGAACCCAGCGCGTGCGTTTTAGATCCATAATCGTTTTTTCAGTAGTTATTGGCCGATGCTACGATAACTCATTAGGCATACCTTAATCTGCATTTGCCTGTTTTACTTATCCCAGTTATCCACTGGATAGATCCAAATAAGAGATCCCAAGTAAGATCAAATAGAAGATCCAAAGAGATCCCCGATCGCCTCTAGCCGTTGCGGTTACTGGTCTGAAAGGGTGTTGCCATCCACTATGGAGAGCAAAGAAACCTCTGTAGAGAGCTGAATAACCGCTATGAAGAGTAAAACAACCACTCTGGAGAGCTGTATATATCCACTGTAGAGAGTAGAGCACATTGTCTTTTATGGATAACTTAATGACTTAATTCTTCATTAACATACTGATATACATAGATATATTTTAAACTCTACTCTTAGTCATGATTCTTATGTCCTTAAATATCCACAGAAGAGTAGAGTTACCTGTTCTTGAAATCCTCTGATTTTTATCCACAGGCCCGATCCAGTAATTCAGATCACAAAGAGAACCAAAGAGACCCATAAAGACCCAATAAGATCCCCGCCCACCTCAAACCGTTGTGCCATCTGCCTTCAGACATGATCGATATCCACTATAGAGAGCGAATAATCCACTATAGGGAGCAAAGCAACCACTATAGAGAGGAGAAAAACCACTATAGACGGTAGGATAACCGCTGTGATGAGTGCTACTATCCACTGTAATCAGCAAAGGCCACCAAAGCCGTCGAATAACAAGAGACATTTGGAATGAGCGAAAACGGCAATAAAAACATAGCGATCGTTGAAGCATTTTCAGAAACAGATAAAAAGACAGGCGAAGTTGTTACGTTGGTTCCTAACACTAATAACACTGTTCAGCCTGTTGCTTTGATGCGTCTGGGCCTCTTCGTTCCGACGCTGAAATCGACATCCAGAGGAAGAAAGGGGCAAATGGTCTCTATGGATGCCTCTGCTGAACTCAAACAGCTGTCTCTGGCAAAAGCCGAAGGGTACGAAGACATAAGGATCTCTGGCCTTCGGCTTGATATGGATAACGACTTTAAAACGTGGGTGGGAATAATCCACGCGTTTGCCAAACACAAGGTCGTTGGCGATACTGTCACGTTGCCGTTCGTTGAGTTTGTAAGGCTGTGTGGCATTCCGACCGCCAGGTCATCAGCGAAGTTACGCAAACGCCTGGACAGTTCGCTAAGCCGTATTGCCACAAATACCATCTCGTTCCGTAGCAAAGGCTCTGATGAGTTTTACGTAACGCATCTTGTGCAAACGGCAAAATATAGTGTCAAGCACGATACGGTCGAACTGAAAGCAGATCCCAAGATTTTCGAACTCTACCAGTTCGACAAAAAGGTTCTTCTGCAACTCCGGGCTATAAACGAACTCTCAAGAAAAGAATCCGCTCAGGCGCTTTATACTTTTATTGAAAGTTTGCCGCCTGATCCGGCACCAATATCACTAGCCCGTTTACGCGCCAGACTTAATCTGACAAGTCGCACTATTACTCAGAATGCGACGGTAAGAAAGGCTATGGAACAGCTGCGAGAGATAGGATATCTCGATTACACGGAAGTTAAGCGCGGAAACTCGGTCTACTTCGTCATCCACTATAGGCGGCCAAAGTTACGCCAGGCACAAATATCAACAAAAATCGATAATGATGAGACGGAATATAGCCTCCCAGATGAGAATCAAGATGACATTATCGACGTTGTGCCTGACGAAAAAGAAGGCAAAATGGTCATGTTGAGTAAAGAAGAACTGGCGCTTCTCGAAGAGTTGCGCAAGGCAAAGACTCGCAAATAGCCCAACCACTGTAGTTAGTAGTAAGGCTCACTATCCACTGTAGTGAGCCTTACTTATATCTGTAATTCGCTATCCACTATAGTGAGTATCGTTATCTGTTGATAACCACTGTAGGCAGTAGAATGCAAATACTGAATTAAATGTTAGTGATCACTAACACTGATGAAACAAGGGCTGCGAGGTTAGTGGTCACTGGGTATCTTGGAAAATTTACTGTCTATAGTGGTTGTTGTCGCCCTCATCTTTGAGCGTATCCACTGTGGCGAGTGGATATCCACTGAAAACAGCAAAGGCTTACTCACCATAGTGGATACCCGCTGGACATCTCACTCCAATACTCACCATAGTGGTTGTTTGATGCGAATGAAAGGCTGTCTACTCGCTACAGTGGTTAGCAGATATGTAGGAAGGTTTTGTTACTGACTACAGTGGATAATGAGCTGGATACGAATGCGGTGAGCAGACTACTCACCGCAGTGGTTGGTGCTATTAGTGTATTTTCTTCAACAGACCCCAAAGTGTTCCGGCTTTTGTAGTCAGTTTTCCTGTTTCTGGATCGTACATACGCCATTCACGCCGCTGGTGGACGATATACCCATCTTCACGTTCCAGACGCTCAAGAATGCCAGGCTGCTTGAAACCCTTAGCACGCCAGTAGCCGCTTGTTTTCTCGATTTCCAGACCTGCCAGTGTTAATGCCATTATCCAACCTCCTTGCAGTCATCGAAAAGGTAGCTTTGCTGAGAAGCGTGAACGCCATAGAAGCCCTTGTATTTGTTGTATACGAAGTGGTCTTCTCCGACGCCGGTTAATTTGCCATTACGATTTGTGAGATATGGGGATGACAACACTCGATCGTCACGCACAACATAGAACTGGTCGCCGCTGTCTACGACCATCGCTCCATATGGTGCTTTTATGACGTCGGTAAGAGCGCCATTCTTAACGTCGGCTACAGACATTTCACACTGATAAACAGTGGTGTCGGCCACAACGATCGAAGAAAGGAACAACAGCGCGAATGGGATGGCCTTCATGCTGCCACCTCTTTGATTACATCAAATGCTGAATTAAATACGAGCACGATAGCCAAAGCGTTTATGACTACGTCGTGCACCGGGGAAAAGACTTTACGAATGACACCAGTGAAAATGCAGTCGATGACAAAAGCTATTGAAACGATGAGTAACAAGTATTCAATAAAAATCTTCATGATAGGTAGATACTAACTTATATAAATTTTACTGTAAACTCACTCAAAAGTGCTGATGCTTAAAATACGCTCAAGATGTTCGGCATCTTCATCACTGATTTGTTGAGTCTCTTCTACGTACCAACAGTTGCCGTTATGCCAACAAACACCATCATCATCAACCATCACTGAATCAGCGTCATGACCTGTATATTCAACGAGAATACGCTGGATCAGCGCGTCAGTTTCTTCGTCGTTAAGGCCATCGGCTTTGACCATAAAAACCGGAAACACGTCATAGACAGTGCTGGTAACGATTCGAACTAAAACTCTCATGTGTTTTTCCTTTTGTGGTTAGTGTTTACTTATTTTGTTAGTTATGAATAGGCGATCAATCTTCTTGTTTAGGGAAAAACTGTTCAATAACTCTGTCAACGGCTGTGTCTATATGGAGTAGATGCCACACAACCATATCTTTGCTTCCCATGCCTTGTGTGAATATCACGTCATACTTACGCCATGCGCAGTGGAACCAATATGCTGAGTCATCAATTGGTAAATCCTCTCCCGCCTCTTTGAAGTATTTCAGCAGCATTGCCTGCTCTGCCGTTGGCGTTGGACCTATTTCCTGAGCGTACATACGGATGAATCGCTGCCAGTCTGTCTCCTCGGTGGTCGGATCTGGTGGATTCATTTCGGCGATAGCGTTTCGTAGCTGATGCGCCCAATCAGGTTCAGGAAAGCCTTTTGATACTTCATCATCAATAACATCCAGAGCCGCGTTTGCGGCATCGTAGAGTTTCTTAATAGCTGTCATATTTTCTTAACCCTTTAAACAAATTGTTTTCTTAATAAGATAATTGCGATAAAAAAGGCGTCCAACTGGACGCCTGAACTTTTAAGGGGAGTTATTTCACTGTAATGAAAGGAGTGTTAGCCCCTTGAGTCATGTACTGCGGTAACTGGCCATTCCATTTATTGATGGCTTCCAGTTCCATAACGTTCGGGTTTTGACGCAGAGCTTCACCGCGCAGACGAATGGCGTCTGCTTCTGCTTGCGCACGAGCACGGATAGCATCAGCTTCACCATTAGCCTGTTCACGTAGCATATTCGCCTCAGCTTTACGTTGTTCAACTTCCTGCTGACGTTGCAGAGTACGCTGGTTAGCCGTTACTTTGGCGTTAATAGATTCAATGACAGTTTTTGGGTAATCAGGCTTTCCAACCCATGACAGGCTCAGTACCTCAATACCAACCGGAGACATCTCTTTCTGAATATCTTTCAGTGCGTTGTCCAGCAATTGTGCCTTACCACCGTCGATAAATGAGTCAGTGGTCATACGGCTGGCCAAACGGTTTAGAGAGTCGGCAATTTTCTGACGCAGATCTGATTCGGTGATATCGTCTACGCCTTTGCGATAGGTCTGGAACACCGTCGTTACCTTGTCACGATTAACCAGATACGCAACGCCAATTTTGTGACCAATAGCAGTACCGTCACTCATCTGGAATGTGAACGGCTCGTCGTAGGTCTTCATTTGTTTGAAGGTCGGGAATACGTAAAGTTCGGTGTTAAGACCTGTCCATTGGCGACCAACGCCAACCACTTCACCAATCCCTTTGTCTTCACCTAATTTGTTTACTTTGATGCCAACGTATCCAGGCTCCACGCGATCGCAGCCAGTAAGACCCATTGTGCAAATAGCCGCCAGAGCAACTGCAAGTAAACCTTTCTTCATTACTTATTTCCCCTTTGCTTTGATTAATGAGTTGATAAACTTACGACCAGCAATAAGACCGATTACAGGAGCACCAAAACCAACGATAACTCCAAACATGACGGCTAAATCACTCTTGGTAGAAATCAGCGACGGAACCAGTAAACCGTAGATGAGAGCCACTGAAAGGCCTGTGGCTACTGCCAATAGATAGATTTTGATCATGTGTTTTCCTATGTGGTTGTTATGCGAAAATAATAAGTAAGTACTTATATATTTTCAAGAGATAAAAAAGGCGTCCTGTGGACGCCTTGTGTTTACTCTTCTACTGACTCGGTGGGGTTGTCTTTTGCTCTTCGGTCGTCGATTGCCTGCAAAGCCGCAATGATTTCAGCCAGTGGCTTCTCCCGATACATCTCAACGATCTGCGATTTGGTGTATTTCTTGTCACCAATTTCAACTCGCCCGCTGGCGTTCTTTGGCAGGTATCCTTCTTCCAGCATGTACTCGACGAGCGATTCGATAACGTCGAGGCCACGAGTAGGATCGAAGTAGAATTTCCAGGTGCATTTGCCATACGGTGGTGCAACTTTGTTTTTGATGCATTCTGCGCCTACGTCCTGGCCGATCTTCTCTTTACCATCCTTCATCACCGATGCACCAAGACGGATACGTACAGAAGCGTAGAACTTCGGTGAATCTCCACCTGGCGACGTAGTAGGGTCGCCAAACATTACACCGATTTTTGTGCGAACCTGATTCAAGAAGATGATGCAGGCGTTGTATTTGCGTGCCCACAAAGCCAGAGTAGGGAAGTTCGCACTCGTCGCACGAGCCAGTGCCGTATTGTCGTTCATGTTTAGCTGATCTTTGTCTTTGGCAGTGCCTTCAGCCATCTTTTCGAACTTCTCGGCTTTGGAGTTCGGAACCATAGACGCAAGAGAGTCAGCCACGATACAGATAGGTGCTGATTCAGGGATAAGCTCTTCATCACGAACCAATTTAAGTATTGTGCCGATCAACTCTACAGAGTCTTCGAAGGTATCTGGCTGCTTGTATACCCACTGACCGTCATCCTCATCTGCGTTCAGGCCATTGGCGACAGCCAGGCCAACGTCAAAACTGTTTTCATGATCGAGGAATACCGCCAGACCATCTTGTTTTTGAGCGGAGATCATCGCTGCTGTTGCAAGGAACGTTTTCCCTGCACTTGGAGGACCGAATACTTCGACGATACGACCACATGGGAAGCCGCCATCGTAACGACCAGAAATAGCTTTGTTTAACGGTGGAAAGCCTGTATCAATCCAATGAGTTACTTTCTGAATTTCGTCGTTGCTACCGATTTTCTTTTTCAGAGCAAGTGCCAGTGCGGATTTTCCTTTTGCCATGATCAGGCTCCTTTTGTTTCGTTGATTCGTTTTAAAGCGGCGGATTCATCGAATACAATCGCATCGTGGTTAAGGAGTCTGGATACACGAGCGAGGATTTTTACGACCTGCTCGCTGACTAATCCAAACTCGCGATCTGTCGCTTTCATTCCGGCAGCGCCTAGAATTGACGGCAGTGCGATGACAGCGTACTCACCGTGATAAAAGACAATCTCTTTTGCCAGTTGGGCAGGGGTGGTTGTAGCGCCATTGATAATCGATTTAAGCATTAGCAATACCTTTCGAATGGAAGAACAAACACTTCAAGGTCTTCAAGGAACGAACGGAAATTCAGCTCGTAGCACAGTTGCTCGAATGCTTTCACGTCACGATTGCCTTTGATTGTTTCGATTTCGGTAGGCGGAAACTTCGTCTCAATCAGGTTCATTAGCGTGATGTTTCTCTTGAACGCTTCGAGCATTCGACAGCCTGTTTTCTCGTTGAAGGCATTCTTCGCTAGTTTGTTGAAGGCGGTCTTATGACGCCCTTTATTAACCACGATTGAGCCGTCGTTGATGCCGCGTACCATCGTTGCGACACTTCCCCATTCATGCAGCAGCTCTTTCGCACCGCCAGCACCAATGCCACCAACACCGCTAATGTTGTCCGAGTTATCGCCTTGTAATGCTTTTGCTTCCAAAAATGCGCGAGGCGTGGCGAATCCTGTCAGCTCCGCAAATTGCTCAAAATTAACCTGCTTGTTTTTGGCTTCTTCACGCAGGCTTACCCAGCTTACGTTTTCGCGAACTAACTGAAGCCAGTCGCTATCGCCTGTTAACAGATAGATGTGTTCAACGGTTGGCTGCGGTGCCATGCGGGATACCAGCAGCCCGGCCAGATCATCCGCTTCTGCATCTTTTGCAATGAGTTGGGTAACTCCAAGCGCGGTCATCATTTTGAGGATGTATGGCTTCTGGATAGCAAAGCCTTCCTTCATCTTTTTCATATCAGGATCGTCGTCGCGATTTGCCTTGTAGTCCGGGTAAAAGTCGCGACGCTTGTCACTAAATCCATCCCAAAGAATCATAGGTCGGGCATGGAGGATGGAGGCATAACGACGGACGTTCTTAACAAAGCCGAAAGCAGCCTGTACTTCCATTTCGCCGTTGTGCAATTTGTCAGATTGTTGGTGGTAATAACCCAGGCTATTGCCATCTACGAAGAGATAATTCACCGGTACATTCCTTCCAAAAAGTAAGGCGTCCGTAGACGCCTTACTGGTCACGTAATGGGATTACAGAGAGTCCAGCTCTCTCAGTAGGTCATCCAGACCTTCATCTTCCGTCGCAGATGCGGTTGCTACAGATGTCGCTGCGACTGCTTCAGACTCTTTGACTGATACGGCAACGGCAGCGGAACTTGCCTCTGGTTTAAATTCAGTTTCAACGGCACGGAGGATTTCTTCATCAACCAGACTGGTTGGTTCAGAAGCCGGTGTGTGCGCGGTTGCTACAGCCGTCGCTCCTTCTGTATGACCAGTGACAGAGCCAAATCCAGGTAGTGCCGCAGCCGATGTTTTCGCGGTTGAGGAAATTGCTGGTGCAGATGCTGCGGCAGTTGGTGCAGCGATGCCAATCAGACGACCCATAGTGCGAACTGTCGACAGAAGACGAGTTTCATCAGCCTGATTTGCGTATGCGATCAGATCATGCTGGGTGTTCCAGAATTTATCTTCGATATCGCCTTTGTAGACTTTACGCTTAGGCGAGACGTCATATTTGGTATCGCGACCAGAGCCAGTACGTTTAATCAGGAATGCGTAGCCTTCCTCTTTGCTCAGTGGATTGCCGATATCATCAGCGATGTCTTCGGTGATTGCTTTGCAGATATCATCGAATACAGTAGACGGCAGCTCGATTAACTGGCATTTCTCAGCATCTGCGAAATCCTCACGAGCAGAAAGAATGCCATTGACCAGGTAGCGAGGAGTGGCGCGCATTTGGCCGATGCGCTCTTCCATTGCTTTGTTACCCTTGTGACGAGCGCGACCTTCCATCACCATTTCGCATAGCTGACAAGCGCGACCGTGAGTATGTTGCTCACAAATATAAGCGTTGGTGGCTTCTTTACCGTCCTCGTTCTGATACTTAACGTAGTGCATACCGAAAGTCTGGAAGAACTTACCGTTTGGGTCGTCCTTATTCGGGAAGATACGGATATAGTTGACGCCATCTTTTAAGCGAGTCAGATCAACGTTGTTACCACGTTTGGCGGCAATGTCTTCACGAGTTTTGTTAAGCAAATCAAGTAATGTCTTAGACATGTGTTTCTCCTTGTTGTGATTTGGCCGATGGCGCTATGCGCGTTGGGCTTTCGTTCATTCGTGGCTCTTTCGAGCTGTTAAATGATAGATCAGTACTTACTTATTATCTATCAAAAATCAACGGGGAGTAATAAAGCGTTCAGAGCCTAATCGCTCTAATTCAACGATGGCCATCTTTGACGCCTGAACGATCATGTCTCGGCGATGCGAAAAGGCGGCGACAGCATGTTTGTATATGTCTGCGATGTGCCGTGCTTCATCCAACTTCTGCCGTTTAGACAGATACTGTGGGTTTGTTTTAACCTTAGCGTCCAGTACAGACTCGTTGAACTTAATGCCGTTCATACTCAAGTTCTTACGCTCTGTGTCGTATAGCTTTGCTTCAACAGCTTCAAGGTTAAGTTTTGCCTCTGCGACATCTCGATCTGCCTGCGCTAGTTTTGACCCATACTCCATTAAAAGCCGTGGCTGTTTACGCCATACTTCCTCAAGGTTGTCGCGGTCGAACTCCAGATCGGCCATGATTTTAGAAAAAATATCAGTGTTCACTCTAATAGGTTCCTACTTATAAAATCTGTATCAATTATATCAAACAGAGAACGGGTTTATGGCGTCATGTCAACTTTGTTCAGGGGAAAATATTGAGATCACCGAAGATAATTAGTTGTCTTATTTTGGTAAGCTGTGCTGACCATCTTTAGGTCACATACATGAGATGGATGGGGGTGTGGCATGAACGGATGAAATTCAGTCGCCGTTGACAGATGTCAACACTGTGAATAGAATACTATTATCGGAGGCGAATGAAGCAACATCCGAATAAGCATATTCAAGCAGCCATTGACTATGCATTAAGTAAAGGCTGGATCTGGGTAGCTGCTGGTGGTGCTGCACATTGTTTTTGCAGACTGCGATGCGGTAATCCAGAAGGTGAACACAAAACTCACCAAATGAGCGTATGGTCGACTCCGGGTAATCCCGAAAACCATGCCAAACAGATCAAACGAATGGTTGATCGTTGTAAATGATTTCAAGGCGGCATTAGCCGCCTTTTGCAGAAACTGTCCAACTATCTTCAAAGGAAAACTATGGCGCTTTATAACTTCACTCTGACGCTCTCAGGCGTATCGTATGAGACGGAAGGACTGGAAGACGCGCTGTACCAAAACGGCTGTGACGATGCGCTAATTTGCGCATATGGAAACTCCGTCTATGTAGAATTTGACCGCGAAGCACAATCACTTGATGCAGCTATCGCATCTGCGGTCGACAATATTGAATCAGCCGGTATCGGTGCAATTGTTGAATCCGTCGACTCGGCTCTTGTGGGCTTAAGTGATATCGCGGAACTGACAGACCTGTCTCGCCAGGCAGTGGCGTTGCTCAAAGACGGTAAGCGCGGAAGCGGCGACTTCCCTTGCCCTGTACAACGCATAAAAGGCCAGTCTCCTCTCTGGGATTGGGCTGATGTGGCTGAATGGCTCATGAATAACGGACGACTTAAAGAGGGCGATCAAATTGTCCAAAATGCCCGAACTTTGAGTAAATGGAATCTGGCGCTTCGAAACAGCGTCTCGAAAGATTTCAACGAAATAGAGCAAATTGCGGAGAAACTGATTAAACGCCGCAAAGATATTGCGAAATGCGCATAATGATGCCCGCCAATTGGCGGGCATCTGTTCTCTGTAAAGGTGTCTGGCATCGTCTGGTTCGTTAACGTTTACTAAACCAATGGTGACAAAAATTAGTTATCTTTGAAAAATAAAGGTTGCATGAAAAGAAGGGGTATGCGTTAATAGCATCGTTGGTTTGCAAGACAGACCTTATGTAAGCAGTTTTAGTAAAGCAGTCTCAGTTCAGTGTTATCTTCTGATTTCCCTTCTTCGTGAGTCTCCTCCTTAAGTGCCTAAGTAAGTCCCAATCTATACAGATCAAATTCTCGCCGCACTATGTGGCTCACAAAATTAAGAAGGTAATATCTATGTCTAATAAAATGACTGGTTTAGTAAAATGGTTTAACTCTGATAAAGGCTTTGGCTTTATTTCTCCTGCTGATGGCAGTAAAGATGTTTTTGTACATTTTTCGGCAATTCAGAGTAATAATTTCCGCACTTTGGAAGAAGGCCAGCAGGTCGAATTCTCTATCGAGAATGGTGCTAAAGGCCCAGCAGCAGCAAATGTCGTTGCTCTAAGCTGATTCAACGCTGATGATCCTCATTTCTACAATAACGAAGACGGTGTAAGCCTGAGTGGATAGATTTGTAGGATTGTACAAGTTGAATAAATTAGCATGGTAAGGCCATGCTAATTAAATCGACACAACGGCCAGTTTATTCCATAAAAGTGAATTGCCCATTGTGGCGAAATGCGGGGTTGCCGCATGAATAGTCAAAGGCAGAAGCTAACTGCCGGCATGGCAAAACAAAGTGCGTAAGAGGAGTGACTTCCTCAACAAGCGCCATAATTCTTTATAAACCCGCCAACAGGCGGGTTTTCTTTATTACTTATTCATTGTCTCCGCGATATCAGCCAGAATGGCCTCCAGTCGCTCTCCTTCTTCCGGTCGGAAGTACAGGATATTCGGGTTAAATCCGTAGAAGACGGTTGCATCAAGCTCTGGGAAGTACTCCTTACGACCAATCAGATCTGATGGTTTACTCTTATTGTTAAATAGTGCGGTTGAACGACTACCACACGTCAAAATGTAGGTTGGTCGTACAAGATTAATTTCTTCCCGCATAAAGTCTGTGAACTGGCCTATCTCGTCTTTGGTATAGTCTTTCTCTTTGTCCTTAACCTTCTTACAAACACCCGTGACATAAAGATCGCCCATGCGCAGATCTCCAACTGTCAGTAGTTTTGCCTTAAAGTCGTCGTATCCGTTCTCCATGAAGTAGCCGGTACGAGCGTCATTGCCGTTCGCATTGTCCAGAATGATCATGATTTTGGGTTTAATACCAATAGTCGGGCGTATCAACTCCTCACCCAAGCCCATTTCAGCCGCCATACGTGTCATGAGTACGTTGATTTCGGCAGAACGCTTAGGATTCATTTCGAACGGACGTGATGCTTTAACAGCGTCAATGATGAGATTGCCCATCAGCTCAGCCTGGTCGCGCAGTCGTTCAGGATCAGTTGCTGGCAGACTGCCTGGCTCAATTGACGCAAAAGCCCCTACTTTATGAAGCGACTCGCGTACACGACTGTTACATGCACGCTTCTCGACCGCTTCATCGAATTGTGCCACTGACTCGAATTTGCCACCAACTTTCTCACGCGCACGCATAATTGCCTGACAACCATTTTCAGAACAGCCTTTCACAGCAGAGAATGGCGCATACAGTGCCTGACTGCCGTCTTCGAGTGTGCGGATCTCAATTCGGTTAGATGACACATTAACGTCTGGTGGCAATACGCGAATGCCATAGGTCAGCGCATCCTTCACCAGCCCCTGATGCTTATCCTCGCCCAGAATGGTGAGCGCAGCTGCGAAGAACTCAGCAGGGTAGTGCGTCTTTAGCCACATAGACTGATAACTGATTAAAGAATAAGCAACGGAGTGTGATTTATTGAACTGATAGGCTCCGTTTTTCTCAAATGCGGTCCAGATCTCCTTCGCTTTCATCTCTGATAGCCCTGGATGTGACGCTGTAACGCGTACTGCGTTTATAGGTAGTTTTGCGCCGTGCTCAAGTGCCTCTTCGACAGTTTTCAGAGTTCCGTCTTCGCATTTAAAATGTTCCGCACGGTGAATGCGCTGTGTAGTGCCATCTTCCAGCTCAACGTCTATCCAGCCAGCTTGAGCCTGAACGATGAACTTCTCGCCCATGCTCTTCATTTTTTCCATGTTCTTCTTACCGATTGCGGAACGCACAGCGTCAGCTTCAGCCATTGTGAAGCCGGCAAGCAATCGAGTCGCGTTCATCGTCTGTTCCTGATAGAGAATCACGCCATTTGTTTCCGCGGTAAGTTCATCAAGAACGGGGTGTAATGATTCCGGCGTCATAAAGCCTTTGGCGACAGAAACATAGTCATCCAACATGCCTGATTGAATTGGCCCCGGCCGGAAGAGCGCAGTTGTAGCGACGACCGTTTTAAAGCTCATTGGCTCAATTCCACCACCTAAATCTTTAAGCAGCTTGCGCATTGGGCCTGATTCAAGCTGGAAAACACCTTGAGTGTACCCAGCAGCAAAACCATCCAGCACCTTGCGATCTTCAAGAGAAATGGCATCAAGATTGATATCTTCACCTGTGTTCTCTTTTATGTAGCGTTTTGCACTATCGAGCAAATCGAGAGTTGCCAGGCCAAGCACGTCCAGCTTAATTAGGCCCATAGCCTCGCAGTAACGCTTGTCAAATGCGATACAACGCGCGTCACCACGGCGCTCAACCGGTGTACGTTCTGTCAGAGGAACACCTGCTACGATCATCCCTGCCGCATGTCTACCAAAGCCACGCATAAGGCTTTGTAACTTGCAGGCTGCATTGAATGCATCAGGATATTTTGTTGCGTATTTGTCGAGACTTGCCAGTTGTTCGCGCAGTTCTTCCAATGGAAGGCTATCATCCTCAGCGTTCTTCAGTTCTTTTGATACCGCCATATCTGCGGACTCCACACCATAAATACGAGCGGTATCACGTAGTGCAGAGGCTGCGCCCAGGTAGGTGAAGTTCGGAATACCCGCAACGTAATCTTCGCCGTAGCGTTCATTCAGATACTCGATCACCTCATGGCGACGTGCCTGGCTGAAGTCCAAGTCCGCATCCGGCAAGTCGAGACGCTCAGGGTTGATGAAACGCTCAAACAGAAGACCGTGACGGATTGGGTCGACGTTGGTTATGCCTATGCACCACGCCACCAGAGAACCGGCAGAGGAACCACGACCAGGCCCAACGGGAATGCCAGTTTCACGACTATGATTCATCAGATCGCGTACCATCAGGAAGTAACCACAAAATCCCAGGCGAGTCAGCGTGTCCATTTCGTACTTTAGCCGCTCAACATAAACCCTGTTCTCTGAAGCAGGTGGTGTGTATCCAAACTCTTTTGTGGTAAGACGTTTACGCAGCCCTGCAACAGCCAGTTTCATAAGCGTTGCAGGCTCGTCGTCTGCCATCTTTGGCAGTGCTGGCGGCAATTCATGCCAGCGCCATGTGCAGGCATCGATAATGGTATCCTGCGTTGTTGAGGCCATTGCAGCTGTTACCGGCACATCCATGCGAACGGAGAAGGCTTTAAGCGCCTCAAGGAGATGGCGGCGACCATTGACGGCGTTATCTCGCTGGTGGGGGATACGCAGACGATGCGGCTGGTCGATTTTGATGTTGTTCGTAACCATGTGCGCAATGTCTTTAATGTCTGCATCGTCGATCGATTCGTAATAAGCGGGATAGAACGCCACTGGCTCTATTTTCAATGCGCTGGCGACTTTCATCGCCCGGACGTTAATCTGGTCGTAGAATGGGGTAGGATGCGGATAAACCACACTATAGAAGTTGTCTTTTCCACCCGCTGTAATCAGTGTGCTTATGATTTTTGCAAAATCGTTGCGTTGGAACACGCTACCGATGTCGGAAGTAAGCAGGATGATGTTGCCTTTGGCATATGTAGAAACCAACTGTTCGAGCGAGAGACGCGGTACAAAGTAGAACTGTTCTCGTGTGTTGGCCGCCGTCATTAGTTCGCAGATGTCGCGATATCCTTGCTCATTTTTAATTAGAGCGGTAAACGAGTAGTTACGTCCCCGCTCTAATGATTCCATACATCTCATAGATTCTTTAGCAAGTTTAGCCCGGTGCTCGTATGTGGGATCATCAACAATGTTTAGTTTCACACCACAAATAACCGCCATGTCGTCACCAGCGGCACGTTGTAGTGGAATAACACTTGCAATATTCATGCTATCTGCTGAAATTACAGCGGTGTAGCCAGCTTCTCTGGCAATCTTCACCGCGTTTTCTGCTTTTAGAGCCGACTCCCCAAGTGAGAAGTCAGTTCGAACCATCAGTGCCTTCATGTGTTTTTACCTTTCTGGTTTTTTTGATTTTGTCATTGGGGAAGCCTACGAACTTCCCATACATCGAAATCGCAACTTCTTTTGCTGATTGGTGACAATCGGGCTTGTCTGGACACCCCAGACAAGCCTTGCCAGTTTCAGAAGCAGCGATAAGAGAGCCGAAACATCCTTTACGCACGATTAACCAAATATTTTTTGAACAACTTCACGAGCCGCTTGTGCAGAAGCTGAAGGGAGTTTGTTAATGAAAGAACGCTCAATACCTGTCACAAAGTCGCCTCGCATCATTCCAATCTTGGCCGACAACAAAAGTTCACGAGGGCCAATTGGCTGACTGATAAGGTGTTCTTCGTATCCATCGCGAACGATACCGGCAAACTTAACCATCTTTTCTGCGTATTCATCCACGATACCGGCATTTATCAACATGTTGATCTCTGCCTCTTTGCTCATGTATTTCACATTCGAAACGATGCCAAAACGCGAAAAGTTCGCGGCGTTCTGGATGTTTGTACCCTGGTACAAGCCGGTTTCATCACCAGAACCGTTTGTGTTGCCAGTGCCAATGAAAGCAAACCGTTCATGCGGAGTAATGCGACGCCATTCTGGAGTTGCCTCTTTGATGACCAACGCCTCACCTTCCAGCACTGGCTGATACACGCCAAGAATTTGTGGAAACGCAAAGTCGTATTCATCCGCGAGGTAAACCCAGCCATGCTTCATTGCGAGCGCAAGCAAGCCAGGCTCGAAATACGTAGAGCCATCACGCGCCAGAATTTGCCCCGTAACATGTGCCTCTTCCATTGATGCTGTATGTTGGGCACGGATCAACGGACGATTGAGCAAAGCACATAGCTGTGTAGGCAATGACGATTTGCCTGTTCCTGCATGACCCCACAAATAGCCAGGTATGCCAAGTTCAAGCATCATGAAAATATCTTTGATCAGTTCGAAGTCGCCATATACGTAGCCCTTCTTCACTTCTGGAACGAACTCTGGATACGGCGTATTGACGTTGACGCTAACCATGAGCGGCGTCCCACGTTTTGTTCCGAGTTCTTCCACCGTTACGTTTAGCAGTTCGTGAGCTGCGACCAGATCTGTCTTGTACTCAACTGTGCCTGTGTAGCCTGGGCTACTGGTCAAGCCAGAAGATTTCGCCATTTCGCTTTTTTGCTCGGCACGTTTAGCTTGAATTGCATCAAGTGCCTTTTTCGATAGCGTTGGTTCATCTGGAAACTGCGTTGTGTACATTTTCAGTACGGTGTCAGGATCGGCATTTTTTACTGACTCAGGAATGCCCTCGCAATTACCATTGGCTACATGGGACTTAAAATAGTGAAATGATTTGCCGCACCACTTGCAAACAAGGTAATCAGAAGGATTTTTATCATTTTGCAGTGCAGTAGTAGTCATGCGCTTTTCCTTTGTTCTCTAATGAGCGTTCAAGTTCTTATATAAATATACCATTAACTATGATAAGTAGTTACTTATCATTAAGGCTGTTTTAATTATTTCAAAATGATACGAGATAGTTCAGTAACTACAGATGAACCAAGACTATCAACACTAGTTACCAGGGCATGATTTGCGTAAAATCTCTCCGGTGCATCAGTCATGATGCCAATTGCCATCAAATCAATGTCAGTCTGCGTTTCAATTTGCTTCGTAACCGACCGCAAATGGGCGTCAAAACCTCTCCCAACAGCCCACGGCGCGCCATCGCTCAGAACAAGCATGATCTTCCTGTCCTCCAAGCGACCGGAAAATAACGATGCAAGGCTGGCTATGCTTTCACCATCCACGTTATTAAGAAGTGGGAATGTGTAGCCTACGCACCCCATACGTGAGCGAACTTCGCGAGAATTTGCTTTTTCATTCCAATTTTTGATGATAGGTAGCATTAAAGATTCAAAGCGAGAGAACTCATATTTGATAGCCTTAAGTTCTCCTGCTGCCATATGACTGCCAAATGTAGTGAAGCCGGTGATAATGTTGGGAACATTTATTCGATCAAGTGCATCGGCGATGGTATATGCACTTGCAAGAGCTAGTTTTATCGTTTCGCCACTCATTGAACCCGATAAATCAATCACTTGTTGAACACAGGCGTTAACGGCTTTAGATTCTTCTTTTTTACGAAACACGCGATCATCATTCATTGTTAATCTGTAGATACTTGAACCATGAATGCGCCCCCGACGCTGGCCAGGTATAAACTGAACTCTGTTTCTGCTTGCTATTGCACGTTCCAGGTCTTTTGCCAGCGTCGACGAAACACCTGACGAAAGGTGCTTTTCAATATATTTGTCGAAGAGTTGGTTGCCTTCAGGAACGATGCGATAACGGCTGATTGGATATCCACCTAAATCAATATCGGAGAATGTTTTAATAAGCCGTTTGATATGGGCTTCTGCCTGATCAATCGAGCCGATGAAGTCGTATGAGCGATTGTATGGCCTGTATTCGCTTTTCGAGCTTTCTGTTAACTCGCTTTTAATCGTTTCGGATAGCGCATCTTCTGTCATGCCTCCGACTTCATCTTCCATGCTATCCAACTCCTCTAAAGCCTCTTCCAGACTCATTTTTGACGGAGTTGGAATGTCTGAAGAGCCGTCTTCTGTCGTTTTTCTTTTTTCGTGGTCAGCGGTTAATGATTCTGACGCCGCGTTATCAGAAGCATCAGAATCTGATACCGCTTTATCATTTTCTGTATCATCGAATATTGTTTCTGATGATTCAGGATTATCTGAGTCATCACTGTCGTTATTATCATGTTTGTACTTACTATGTGACTCTGATTTAATAGATTTGTGATTATCTAACGATGAGGGTGTCTCATGATCTTCGTTGTCTTCATTGTTTTCTCCAGAGGCATCCGTCTGGTCAGCGTCTGAAGGATCGGAAGTTTTTCCCGGAGCTGACTCCTTACCTTTGCTTTCACTTTCAGTGTCTTTGAGGATCTTAGCTATGGTCGCAGCCACCTTTACACAATCCTCGGTGCAAGACATGTTACGCACGGCCACATCGATACCATGTTCTTTTAATAATGAAATTGGTTTCTCAATGACAGGCCAATATTCATCCATGAAGTCTACGAACGGTGCTTGGCCATCCCAGGCTCTTACAACCGGACAGAGAAAGAAGTTTAGAAAAAGCGCGCGCTGATCTTTGCCACAATAAGCAATAGCCTCTGAAGCCTTTGGTTTAAAGACTTTTTCGATTATAAGGCGCTGAGTTGCCATCAGATTACGTCTTGTTCCGTTAAAGACCTGACCCATTTTTCGCTCGATGAACACGTCTTCTAAGGCATTCCATAGCGACCAGGAAGGAACGCGTCCTTTTTCTCTCATTTTGTTGGACACACGAATATCGGTAAACAAAATGTGAGCAACCTCATGATCGAGAAATCCGCGCACAGCATTCATCAATGCCGGTGTTGCGTTATCCGGGATTGATGGGATGTTTACGAGAATTGGCTCTCCATCATCGTTATAGCGTACATAAGCGTCGTCCCCTCGTTCTGCAACAGGGATGTTTTTACCTGAAAGGAGAGCGACTACTCGTTTTACACTGTCACGGAAGTCCTGAACCTCTTTGATGGAACGTTTTTTAGACATGGCTAATCCTTTGTTATGAAAACAAATTATTTACTAGTGTGTTTAATGTAGCACTGCGCGAACAGGGAACTAAGCCATTCGCGCAGGGAGAAGAGGGGTTAACAGATTCTGACGGCTAAAGACCCGGAGCCGGTATTGAGAAGCGTGAAGCGTTTGTTGTTAAGTTCGAATATAAATCCAGTTGTGTCATTCACACCAACCTGAATCTGCTCATTCGGTAGATCGGTGAGGATGTCAGCTACACACTCATCAGCTAATTTCTGTACGTGTCCGATCTCAAGAGCGATTAGGCTGGAAATAGTGGTGTTCATTCAATCAATCCATTCTAACTTATACTATGGTAAGGAATACTACTAAAATTTGTATCAATACTGAATACATTCATATCATATGCAAGTTGATTTTCTTACCTGTTTTGGGCTAATTTTTCTCCGTGCAATGGCCTTTAACCGGTCTTTTAAGTGCCTATCGAAAAAAATGATAATAGCTTTACAACCCTAACCTTTGATGTAATATCGGTAAGCACTTACCAGAGAGAATTGAACGCGCAAAGGTTGTAACCATGTCTGATAACAAGATTGAATTTATAGAAAGTCGCTACGCTGCTTTTATCGCAGGGTTGATTGAATCCTCACCTATGAGCCAGGCCCAGATAGCCAAAACAATTGGGTATAAAAACGCCAACAACCTTTCTTTAATTAAAAGCGGCAAAATTCCTTTGCCTATCGATAAGGTTCGTCCGCTGGCGCTGGCACTGGGCATTGAGCCAAGTCGTCTTATGATGATGGTGCTGGAAGAACGCCAACCCGAACTCGCAGCATTTTTATACAAAGAAGGCACTGCTCCTCTTAACGAGGACGAAAAACAGGTTCTTGCTGCATATAACGAGCGATTCGGTAAAGAGAAAGGCGCATCACAAAAGGTTGTTGAGGCCATAAAGTCTCTATGAAAAATTTACACGAATAAGCTCTGTTGATAGACGATCTCCCTTAAATTTGTGGTCAATTTCGTCTAAATCCGGTTGCTCTACGATTGATGCGATGTACGTCGAGAAACTTTCTAAGGCGTCTCGCATCTCGTCCATATAATCGTGCCGGTCGTAGACCCGATCTATCCCCTCAAGACTGTGGTTCATGATTTTACGTGATACCTCCTGGCTTATGCCTAATGCTGGGAAGTAACTACGCGCAGTACGGCGCAAATCTCGGGGTGTAAATGGCTCAAGCTCCATCAGTTCTGGTCGTTCCAGAATACGACGTAATGCCTGGGCTATTGCCACTTTAGACATAGGAAGGTCTTTCCCGATTTTTTTATTCGAAGGCACGAGCCACTGGCTGTCTTTACCATATTCGAACAACTCTTCAATACAAGTGCGCATTAATGAGCTTAAAGGCAGAGAATGCTCACGGGCAGATTTGTTCCTCTTGCCTTGATTCCAAACCCCACGCTTAAGATTGAACTCACTTTTTTTAGCCCGCAGTACTTCGTCAGGTCGTCTTGCGGATACAAGACATAGCCTGGCCGCCCATTTTGTACCAGCACACACATTGAAGTAGTCCCATATATTCCAGAACACCCATACCTCTGCGTCGGTCAGCTTCCGCTCGCGAGGTGTGGGCTTTGCGCCACCGGCAACTTTGTTAAGTGACATATCGTTCAACGGTGACACGTCTATCATCCCCTGGAAGGCGCACCAGCTAAGGAACTGCTTCATCAGAGAGAAAACGCGGCGGCCCATAACAATTTTGCCATCCAGTATTAGTGGGTTGACCAGTTGGTTCACCATGAACCTATTAATGTCACTTACTTTTACATCGGCAATGTGCGGCAAAACATGTATCAAAATACAATGAACAGCGATCTCTGGCCGACGTCTGGTTATCAGCAGAGATAAGCGAGTGAATAACATGAATGCGTCCGAGAATCTCATGTCATTGCTGACCTGGGAGATCATAACGGCCTGCATTTGAGATGCTCTTTCGAGATACTCTATCGCCTCTTTTGAGGTGTTCTCCGCAGCGCGTGCTCTGTCAAAGCTATTTTTCATATGACAATCACCGAGTTACGCCGATGCACTGTATAAGTAAACAGTATATTAGGCATAGATTCTTATAGGATCAAGAGTAAAAGTAACTCATTTTCAGCAATGATTCCATACATAGTAGGTATGGAATCATTTTGACGTTGTTTTTTGAATTTTAAGGGAAATGGGAGTGAGTTTGGTGGGAATAAAAACGGCTCCTGTGAGCCGTTAAAATCAGAGGGTGCTGACGTATGCAGCCAGTTCTGTGTATCCGCCAATCGGCTGGCCATCGATCAGCACCTGGGGGATAGTCTCTACCGGTTTACCAACAATTTCACTTAGTTTTTCCTTGTCGATACCGGCAGTGGTGATGTCGATGTACTCATAATCACCGTAGCCATGTCCCTTTAGTTGCTTCGCCAGCTCGACCGCACGTTTGCAGTATGAGCAGTTATCTCGTCCGTAGATAGTGATCGTCATAACTTAACAAATACCTTTATAAATATTGATTCGAACATATCAGACTATACTACAAACAGATTTTTTTGATAAGTATGTAGTAACTTATTGATTGACTAGTAAACAATTGAAGTGATTACGACAATAGATTACAGTAAGGATTGCCTTGAAATGTACATTTTATAGAGGTTTTAATGATTGGTAAGTTGTCTGATTCTTTGATTGAAAATAAATACAACGAATTTAGAGAAGAAATATCTTTACTTTTTGACTATTTAAATCAGATAAATGATACAACAAAGAAAAATATAAAACGTCTTCTTAAAGAAGTGGAGTATGCACAGAATCCAGATACTATTATTAATATTAATGAAACTATTAAGATTAAGTGTGGCACAACGTTAGCTCGCCATTTATGTTCAAACCCATATACAGGTTCAACATTAGAGATAGGTAACAGCGCCATTGATTTAGAAGAAAAGATAAGATTGTGTAATACTTTGAAAAATAAACAATATCAGTGGGTTATTACTGAAGCCTATGAGTTACTGGAAGACTATATTGAGGCAATATATGTCTATACTGTATGTGTTCGAAATGATTTATGGTCCTCAAGTGATTTTGGTAAGGTTGAAGATGATGAAATTGGGAAAAGGGAAGTTTATTACAGATTATTAAAAGCAAAAAGTAACCCATCGAAAAAAATAACTAAAATTTTCAGAAATAAAATACCTGGCTTCAAAGAGATAGAAACAAACAACAAGATTGGCAAAAACTATCGCTTTAACATCAAGCTAATTGAACTACTAAGACATACAATAGTACACAATAGTGGACGATTCAATGATACAGAAAAATTTATAAATAAGGTTTTAGATGAATCTGAAATAAACGGTAAGAAAAGAGTTATTGGAGAAAGAGCTGTTAGAAGTTACATTACTAAAGTGCAAGAAGATGATATTGTGATGCTCTTAGAAAGACCATCTGAAATTTTAGGTTCTTTTGGTGGGTATTTTAACAGAGCAAAATTTTTACTAAGTGATATTTTAGAATACTCACTAATCATTAAAGAAGAACTAAAATCATATCTAGGCAATCATTAACAAAAAAGGGGCCGAAGCCCCTTTGGATTTTGCGCTTAAAAAAGTGTTGCTAGGATGTTAGCAAGCTATGGTTAAGAACGTCTGCCGTAATTGTCTATCACAGCGTTGAGCGGTCTGGTTTATGTTAGCGGAGTCTTAATCGAGTTGATTAAAAGGCCAAACCGCTCAACGCTGTGTCTGGCGGAGAGTAATGGAATCGAACCATCATCGCTTGCGCAATGGGACGGTTTTCAAGACCGCTTGAGCACCATGCTCCCTACTCTCCGGCCGTTGTGGTGGCCGGTACTGAATCTCCGGCATACGGTGCAGCCAATTAGGACTACGGACGATCACCGCTCGCGAAAGGGAAGATTTGCGGCCGCATTTCCCTAACATCCAAGAAAGCTATCGCATCAGTCTGCGAATCCACCACAACGGTAAGATCACTACCTTTCGACCAGTCATTGTGCACATGAACGACGATTAACCGTAATGATCTTATCGTTGTATTGGTGCCGGTTAACGGACTCGAACCGCTGACATCCTGCTTACAAGGCAGGCGCTCTACCAACTGAGCTAAACCGGCATTGGCGATGGTGGGTGGATTCGAACCACCGACCAGTTGGTTAACAGCCAACTGCTCTACCGCTGAGCTACACCATCAATTCAGCACTGCCTGTATTCATTACTCAACAGTGCCAATCGCGACGGTTTAGTTTCTGCCAGGAAACGCACCGCTACTTGCACTTTTCGTTAGTGCCAGACGCTTTCGACTTCGCTCAATAGTAGAAGGCAAACTCTTTAAGTAGATGATGTTTCTGAGGACAGCACCTACTTTGTAATTTATACAATGTGATGTATGGAATCATTTGTTGTGAAAACAGGCACCAATGGCAACAGTGGTTAAACCTACACAACAATCCTGTCTTCACAACGTTGAGGCCACTACTCCGATTGAATGTTTGCCCAACATGTTACATATCAACGCTCGCCGGTATCTCTGTGAATAGAACCTTAGAATTGATAAAAATGTAATGGCCTCAACGTTGTGTGCTGGCTAACCATACCAGCCGGGCTACGTCGCCGCTTTTTAACCCAGTATAAACGACATAATTGAACAAAATGACGTAACAGGATGGGCGGTCAGTGGCTAAGAATCCGGGAGTCATATGGAGTTGAAAATATACCAACCGCCCATTCTGTTACTTCATCGGAGGGAACATTCATGTTCCCTCCTGCGTTCTGTAATCACACTCGCTCAGTGTATCCCATTTCGGTAACGAGGCTGGAAACTGACCTCGCTGGTGTTTGGCTTATTAGGCTACTGCCAGATAGACTTCTTCGTTTGCACTTGTATTTAAGTTCAAACAGTCGCGTCTCAACGAAAACAAAGTCATCTTATACATAAAAGATAAGTAAGTAAATACTTATCATTGTAATTTTATTCGGTTGTGACTTTTTTGATCAAGGCCACTCTACGACTAGGTGTTCTTGTGATGGTGGCAGTGAATCGTTTCGCTTGGATAGTAATGGTTTCGTTCTCCTTAAGTTGCCCGTAGCGAGTTTCCACCAGGGTGCCAAGACGCCACAGACCATCATCGATACGTTTATGACTGGCAAATTTAATCAGCAGCAGTTTTACGACTAACTGACCTACGTAAAAGGCGAATGCGACTCCGGCCGCTAAGAAATAGGTGGCCAACCACCAGTCCCAAGAAGTTAAATTGCTCATTTTCTAACCTTTGTTTCATGAACTACCCGATACACACGCTTTCCGATGCACAGTGTTTTGGTTTTAAGTTCCTGCTTAATTAAATCACGACAGATGCCGAAGCCGACAAGGAAGCCACCCATAAAAGCTAATGAGATGTATGGAATCATTTTAACACTCCTGATTCTACTAATTGCTGTAGCAATACTTTCCCTTTATCAGTTAACTGGTAGTTGGCCGAGCACCACGTTTCAGAAACGTTTGCAACCAACCCTAAACGCTCTAACTTAGCTCGCGTTTTAGGCTTCCAGTACTCAGGGAACTCCGGCCACTTACTGATTTCATGAAGCGTTTCTTTCTCCCTTTTACTTAATACGATCATTCTTTATCTCCGATTCGATCTTCGGTATCGCGTAAGCAACGCGGCCATTTCAGTCGTGGGTGGCGTAAGCTGCCATCAGGTGTTTTCTCGTGACAATGAACCTCGACAATACGACCACGGTACTTCTCTTTGTTGTTCCAGATCTCGTCCAGATATTTATGCTTAATGCCACTCGCACGAACGATGACGCCGTTTTCAAGACGAATAACAATTTTTCCAAGCGTGTTGGCAAAACCAGAGTCCGGGTCGCCAGGCTCAAAATCGATAATTTCACCATCTTCTGAATCTTCGTCTTTTAACTTCCACCAGCTGCGGGTACGTTTAAACTCGTAAACAGAGTTCGGATCTTTGCCCATCTCCCCTTCTTCGTTATCGTCCAGGCGTTTCATGAAGCGTTCGATGAAGTCTTCGTGGCTATGGATGATGTAGAACGGATGCAGGTGAATGTCTTGTGCGTAGCCTTCACTGCGATCGTTTTTGAACAACGCCACGAGCATAGCCAGGCGCTCTTTCAGCTTTATACCTGTCTTTGCATACTCTTTGGATTTAGCCTGTGCCCGCCATTCCGGTAGGAAGAAGTCGAAAACATGATAAATAGCGCCAATTGCCTGCACGTTCTTTTTGCGCAATGCAGATACGGACTGGTTAAATGAACCGGCTGTTCCTTCACCATCGAAGAAGATGTGTTTGTGGCCTGAAAGTTTGCCTAATTCGAGCATGGCTGGCTTTAGGTGATCGAGAGACGTGATTGGATTACCAGTACGAGAAAGGAAGTTCACCTCTTCCTCGTCAACAATAACCTCACAAATTACTCGCAAACCATCGAGCTTAAGGCTGCCAATCATCGGCCATTTGGCTTTAGGATTTGGCTTGAAGGGGTATTTGTCGCCTTTTTCTTTATACGGTGACGCCAGCTGCACCTCAAATTTCGGAATGGGATTTTCAAAAACCTTGTTGCATAGGCTAATCCCAACGCCAGCTTTCGGATCTTTTAAGAGGAAACGACGGAACACGTCCTGCCCATCGGCGCACATTGACGCCACGATAGACTCAACAGCAGCTATTGCTGCGTTCCCCGTCAGCTCGCGAGAGGCCAGCTTATTCAGTATATCAATGGCTTTTTCGTCACTTGGGACGGACTCACTAAGCGGCTCTGCCACTTTGTATTTCTTTACCCCAAAACGGATGAAAGGGTTGAGCATCAATGAAACCATGCTTTGCTCGAAGTCATCCATGTTGGCCAATGCCTCTTTTTTTGCATTGGTTCCCATAGCTTTCATTTCGTCCAGCTTATGCTTAAGTGCGATCAACTTTTTCATTGTTGTTTTGCCTCCATATGTTGATCGATTTGCTCATGTGTTTCTTTTGTTGTTTCTTCAATCAACGCCGCATACACGTCAGTGATCGCTGTTTGTGATGTGGCGCTCTTCTTAACCATGCTATTAATCGTTACACTGTCACGTTTTCGTTTTATAGTTCTGGCTTGTTTATTCCGTTCTTCAACCTCCTTAATGAGTGCGGTCATATCTTCGAAATACAGAGATTCTCCTTTACGAATCTCTTCAACCATCATTTTTAACGCCTTGCATTTGCCTGCTTTAATAGCGGTTGCGCACGACTGGAAAGACGTTCGAGGAAGACGGTTTTCTTTGAAGGCAAGAATGGTGTGCTGGCATACGGAGTAGCTGCAATATGCCGACTCACCGTTTATCTTTACTTCCTCACAACGAAGTGAATAACCGTTATTTCCTGAAATAGAAGGGATTTTTGACAAATCAGCTTTCACAACTACCGCCATAAATAATCTTGTACTTACCTATCGTTATTTGCGTAAAAAACGACGCGCGGAGAGATTACCAACTTCCCCAGCTAACCATCTTGCGCTGATTGCTTTCTAAGCGATAGGGGACAAGAAGCTCTGTGACATGATTGGTGGCGTATGATTTGGCCTCTTGCTCTATCATCGGTAATTCGTTAGCAATCCTGACCACCTTCCAAGCAAATTCCGCCATTACGCCATCACATGCCTTCCCAGCATCAATAACGATATGCACCAGATCCAACTGGCTTTTGCACATGTCGCAAAGAGACGCATACTCACTCTCTCTGATTACATTTACGGCATCATTAGCCCCTTTATTAAGCAAGACTTCCAACAGATTTTTCGGGGTAACGAAATCTGCTTTCAGAGATAATGTCTTTTCACCACTTATCGAACGCAAGTACTCTTCGTAGTTATTCTTCATCAAACCGCTGCTGCGCATTGCTAGAACTGCTTCTTGAATGGCCGCTTCAATAGTTTCGTCGTTTGAAAGACAAAAAACGGTATTTGTGTAGATCACTTTTCCATCCATCCATGCACCAACCTGCACTTTAAGACTGAGCGGGTTTTCTTTGCTAATAAAAACAACTAATGCAGAACGCCGTGAACAAGAAGGTTCACCCCATACGTGTAACTCAACTTTCAGATAAGGTAGCCCTGGTAGCGGGATCTCGACCAAACGAGTGGCGATATGATCCATTGCTGTTTTTACGGCTTTTTCAATGATGTCTAGCCGATTGCTCTCGCTGATTTCTAAACCAGTTTTATCAATGATGTCGCAGGCTAATTTCTGAATTTCGTCTTTCATACCAACTCCTAGCTAACAGATGAAAGTATTCTCACAGAAAGATAAGTAATCATCTACTTATTTTAAAGGTGATTGTTATCATAGAGCCTTAATGCCCAAAACCTTGCTTTGTAACTCCAACTGCTTGGTATACGGTTTTGCCCGATAATAGGCTTTGATGATTTGCTCTGGCGTTGCATCGCCCGGGTCGAGTCCTTCCTCGCCCAAACACGCCACTTTGACATTAAGACCAATACTGGTCAGTCGCCTGGCTGCGGCCATCGTATTACGTATAGCTTGCTTTTCACTATCCCACATCATGATCACATTACGTAATCCACGCGCTTTGAGCGTCAGGAACGCGCCCAACTGATCTTCTGCATCCTGAGTGGTGTTGCCAGATAGATGCATCCCGAACGTTCCTATTGGCTCCACGTAATCACGTAATGTTTCTTCGTCGAAAATAGCTCGTTTGACCCCCATAACATCGAACGCACCCTCACAGACAACTACAGTCTGTTTGCCGACTGCATTATGGCCGTTGTAGAGAAATTTACCTGAAGCTGGAAGCTGCATAGGAAAGAGGTAGCGGCGTTCTGCTGTACCGGTAATGTCTCGTCCCTGAAATGTCTTCATTACCCCATCCAGATCGTAAACCGGTATCAGTATTCGCATATCGAATATCTGTCCTTTAACCTGATCTGTATACGGATCTACATAAGCGTGCTTACCTTCGACGCAGTATCGTAGGTCAAAATACTTTGCCATTTCAGGCGATATGTTTCGTTCAACCAGATAGTCTGGAAGACGGCCATCTATAGGAAGTTCGTAATGACGAGGGAGTGCAAGTGGTCCCTCTAACTCGACTGTGCTTGCAAGCACTATCTCTTCTTTCTTTGGTGCCCACCCCTGGGAAAGAAGGGCGTTCTGCACATATTCCTCGAACTGTCGTCGTGATTTGCCGCTGTAGTGCTTGAGGAAGACCAGCTTATTGAACTGAATCTCTTCGGGATGATCACCAGCAAAGCATTTGCCGACGCCACTGGTCAGATTGAAATATACCTTCCAGTTGGAGCTGCCGCATACCGGACATTCCTTGATATTCACTTCACGACCGCGAGCACTCACGCCTCCACGTCGATAAACGATACCTTCAGTATCCAACCATTGTTCAAAATCTAATTCGGCAATTAGCTCTTTCAGCTCGCTCACGATAATTCCACTTTTAACAGGCAATATTGTGACCAACCTAAATGTTGATATAACATAAAGGCTCATGTGTTTTTCTTTTGTGGTTTGGCAAAAGAAAAGTTGTTTCACAAATGAATCAAGCGTGGAGGTGTTCTCCACGCTTATTTTTTAGGTAACGTCTAAGATTCGCTCAATGAAACGCATTTGTTCGAGGTTTTGTTTAACGCGAATGCTGATCCCACCCTGCTGGTTACGTGAACCAGCAAAGTAGAGACGAGCCTCTCCTTTCGCTTCTTCTTCTTCGGTTTTGTTGATCGTTATTACCAGGTCAGCAATACGTACTTTTTCGATGTTATCGGCGGCGTGCATCATTGTGGCAACTTCTGACGCGCCACCTTCACGGTTTGTCTGCGATGCCGTGATCCCAGCAACGTTATGCTTGTCATAAAGAGCACGTAAATCGGTGTAGATACTACGAATATTGGCGCGATCATCACGAAGGTCATAACTGGCACGCATCAAATCTGCGTAGTCGACAACAACCATGTCAGGCACCATGCCATTGGCTTTCATACTGTTAAGCATACGGTCCAGATCTGCAGGTGACATACTTCCTGACGGACGCTCAACAACCCACAAACTACCAATCCCCTTAGTGGCTCCCAACTCTGCCAACTTACGATGAACTTCATCGCGCCGTTCCACCAGCTTGGACATTTCCGTCTCCGACAATCTTGCATCAAAGCGGTCGGACAAAATGTTGGTGTGAACCTCCAGCGAGAGATACAGAACATTGTAGCCAGCAAGCGTTGCGTTTATGGAAAACTCACCCATTGCGGTCGATTTACCGGATTTAGCGAACCCCATGAAGAGCACCATTTCACGCTTCGCCCAGCCTTTTTGGTACAGCAACCTATCGAGCAGAGGGAGTCCAGTTGTAATGCTGTTTGGCACATACTCCTCTGAAGCCTCATATTCACGCGCTTTCAATCGCTCACTTGCGGAGGTGTAGTAGTCATAGATTCCGGTCGCTTCGTTCGATCCAATCTGCTGAACCTTGGCCATGATTGCCATCGCCCCCTGAAAGTCGCCCTTCTCTTTCAGTTCAGCAGCCTTAATCAGAGCATCATCAAACGCTACGCTTTTTGCGAAGGTTGATACCTGGTCAACCATGTACGAGGTATCAGACAATTTTTCTGCAAGGATGCGCTTAAACGCAGCAACAACATCGGCGAATAGTTCCTCACGGATAGTCTTATCGCGTTTCGCACGCTTAAGCATATCCAGAATCGCAGATGAAGAGGGCGCGCTCTTGTACATACGGTAATAGCCCGAAACCATATTAACCAATATGGCATTGGCCGCATTGGCAAATTGGCTAGGTACAACCAGATCTCCAGCACGAGTAAGAAACTCGTGATCACGACAAAAATAGGCCGTCAATCTGTTCTGAAAATCTTCATCAAACTCTTCGGACAGCCCGCGTCCTGTATGGCAAAGTTCGGTCATGTGCTTTCCTTTGTTTTTTAAACAAATTGTTTTCTAGTATTAGTTAATTAGATAGGGGATCAATAAACCGCCGTGCTTCTTCCAGTTCTTCTGGAAAGTGGGCGGAAATAAGGCGCTCTGGAACGATTTCCATTAGCCAGATAGCGGAGAAAATTGCGCGTATGCGCTTGCTGCGAGGGATGGTGCGCAAACGCTCCAGAATCCACTCAAAATAGCTTTCCTGAATCGGGTTGAACTGCATGTCTCCCATATGCTTAAAGCTAACCAGAGAGTCATCCAGACGGGTTGTTGCGCGTCTGGATAATTTCTCTTCGAATATCTCAATCAGTTCTGGCTGCCATAAATGCTGTGGGCGCGGCAACTTGTCCCACAGACGCCGTGCAGCTGCGGAAAGAACCGTGGAGATAAAGTAGTCGTATGAACAGCAATAGCGATCAGCAAACTGGCGTGCTTTCCATAGCGACGTTTTATTGGCAGTCGACAACTCCTGATAAGGCAGGCGTTTTAACCCGGTGGTGAACGGAGCTGTTTCAAAGTGTTCGCGACCGTGCGTCAGCATGATATTTGAGTACTGACGTTTGTACGCCTCCGTAAACAGACAGGTGGCCATGAGAGGATGCATATCGCGGTAATCAAACCACTTCGTCTCGAAGAGTTCAGCCTCGTCTTTGCAGCGCGACAAACCAATGTTTTCAGCGACCCACTTGTCCATAACAGCGGTATTCCACTCTGTCATGAAGTCGTACTGGTCGTTGTCAATGGTATCAAAAAAGATTTGGCTCATGTGGCTCACCAGATAGGTAGTTACTTACTTATTGCAATGAGCGGATGATAGCGACTGGTGGCAGTTTTTGGAAGTGGAAACGGAAGGGAATGTGTCTGGGAAGTTGGCATAGAAAAAGACCTGCTTCCGTATAAATAATAATAAGTAACTTAGTATTTATATACAGAAGCAGGTTCCAAATTCAACCAGCAGGATGCTTAAACATCTTTTAGAAAGCCTGGAAACCAATGTTTCATGATATACCTAAAATGTGCTCTAGTTGGTTCAAAAACCTGTCTAGATACCAGCGCTCCATCAGGATGATTCTGAACAGACTGTTCTTTTTCCATATCGTAAAAATTATGAGTTATCTCTGGGGGGAAGAAAATATTTCTGTCCAGTGGCACTGTCGCAAAAGGATTGTAGTAAATATGAAGGCCGTCAAAGTGCGTCTCTTCATGAGCAGTGGAATGACAAACTACAATATCCGCACCAGTGACTTCGTTATTTAAAAAATGCCGATATGTAGTGATGAAATGATCAGGTCCTATCCTTTGTGTGTGCTTTCCCTCGTTTTTCATCCCTTCATTGGCGATAAAATCATTCACATCAATGGCTCGATATCGTGTTGACCTTACATATCTACCGATACCGCTTTGAACCACGGCTTTTCCAAAAGTGCCGGTGGTGGAGAAAATAACCGCACTTATTTCTTTATATGAGTCGTTAGTAAATATACCTAATGGAATTTCAACGTCTTCATTCTTTTTGATTGAGGTAACTTTAGTTTGGCTGCCAGTCACCAAATTTCTGGTGGTAGGTTCCTCAATGCCAAACAACACTCGATTGATGATTGTGTTATTTTGAGACAATGATAAATCGGAGTCAAAGGGTGCAAGCGCCAGAACAAACGGCTTATTAACTACATGAGACATCGTAGAGTACGGGAATTTTTTGCCATTAACTCCTGTAAAAAGATCATGTTTGTCTTTGATTTTTCCGATTAATTTTAGCGTTGATTGATGTTTGAATTTTGATTCGCTAAAAAGAACACCTGCAGGTGGATTATGTGGCCGATCTGATATCACAGCTTCGACGTTAAACTGGTAGCCTGACGGTGTAGTAACACAGAAATCGGGACTGTCTTTTGTGTAGTCGACAGAATAATCGAGACGAATAAACATTTCGTTCAGATACAATTCCCATAAGGCGGAATTGAAGGTTGTCTGAAACTCTTTAACGAATTTAGTCTGCTCACCGCTACGCTCCAGTAACCCACGCCCCCACGACTGTATCACTTCTCTTACTGGAGCATATGTATTATCTTGATAAATCTGTTTAAAAGATTCGTGCAGCTTGTTTTTTGCTATTTTGGTTGAGAACAAATCCATTATTAGCCTCACTAACCAGTTCAATAAGAAAAGCGCCCAACATAATCATTTGAGGAAAGTCTGGAGCTACTTCAGCTTTTCTTTGACAAGAAGATAACCATCATCAGGTGTACTCATTTTGTAAACCTCGATGCTCGTGTCTAGCTGTGTCCGGGCATATTCTTCTACTTCAGGAGAAACGTTATGTCCAAGAATGATCTCTCTAATATATTTCTTATCAAATGCCTGAGCGCCTATTTTTTTAGTAATAACCCTTTGTTCTTCCTCATATTTCCAGCATTCGTGCTTGTAGAAAAAGAGCTTATCAAAAAGTACCTTAAACTCATCTGTAACTTCATCGAACACGGGAACAGAAGGTATATATTTCACATTATCAAAGCTGTGATACCCCTCAATAGAGGTAACAAAATCATCATCAAAGCCTATGCAGAAACCTTTATGCGACACTGAGTAATGTGACCACATCAAGATGTTATCTTCGTTTGGTGACAAGCACACCACACCAAAAGCCCCTAATGATTCTTTCCGCAAATCCACAGCCAACGATTTTGCAGCTTCAGGAGCTACAGCATCCCAGTCTTCAAAGGAAAAATCCTTACATCCATTGTCTTCAAAGTGTTTCCGGCGCTCCACTTCTGTACCTCCCATCGTTATCGAAACTTTGAACTCTGATGGGTCGTTGAATGAAGAAGGTGCGCTAGCAGAGATAGTGCCGTCCTCTACAAACCGTTTGAGGTTACGTAACACTTTTTGCGAATCTTCACTTCCAATATATTTGTAGAGCATTAGGGAACCTATAGAAAGAGGTGCCAAGCAGCACCTCAATAAAATTAACCTTTCTTCATCAACTCGCGTTTGATTTCATCGGTACGCATCGTGACATCGGCAGCGGTGATCGCCTCGTTAAGTTTCACGATGTCCTCGATTTCCTGCGGTGTCTTCTCCGCAAGATGGAAAATAGCAGCACGAATCACGTCAGAACGAGTGAACTTCTCGAAGCGAGGGATGAACTTCATCATCTCCAGCAGTTCGAAGTATTCGTCCTCCAGTGACATTGTGCGGCTTTTAATTTTCTCTTTGCCACGAGTCGGGCGTCCCTGTGGTCTGACTGGTTGGCGCAAAGGAGTTGTGTTCTTAGCCGGTGCATCAGGCTCTTTGCGCTTTGCTAGGTCACCCATTTTCATGGACATTATTCTTTTTCCTCCAGACTCAACAGATAATCTACAAATTCTTCAAACTCGGCTTCCGCCTTTTTGTCGCGCTCGCTACCGGTCATTTCAAAGATAGAACGACCAGACTCTTCCGCATCATCATAGACGTTGCGGTTATATAGATTGACTGGCGCAGACTCGATGCCAAACGTCTCAACAATCTCTTTAGCCGCCAGAATGCGAGACACTTGTGATGGCAAAGCCGGACACTGGTTCATGACCGCGCGGACCTTCACTTTATCGTTTACATTACGAACATTGTCGATAATAGGATCGATATCACGCAGAGATTTCAAATCACGACGCTTAGGACGAAGCGGGATAATGATAACGTCGGCCATCAGCATCGCTTGTCGCTGAATTTCGGAGTCGAAGCCACCAGCATCTACCACTACAAACTCAGCTCTACCCTGAAGCGATTTTAGGTGCTTAATGATGTCATCCTGAACGTATGCAAAAGGAATCAGCTCAAGGTCTTCGTTCTGTCGACGGTCTTCACACCAGCTCGTTGTCGTGCGCTGAATATCTATATCGGTAATATAAACCTTCTTCTTCTTTTTGACTTTCAGGCAAACGGCAATTTGCTGGGCAACGGTGGATTTGCCAGGCCCGCCCTTTGTGCCGCCAACCACAAAGATCTTGGTCATTGGAGAGTTCCCTTTGCGTATATAATTATCGTCTGAAACAACTTGTTTTCTTATATGTGATATAGCCTAAATGCCTACGGCTGCGGTGTAAAGGTTAAATGGTAGGTTGTGATTAACAATTGGCAATCATAGCTTGTATTTGTCTGTTGAAAAAAGTAACAATGACCTCTATATTACAAGTACGGTGTTATGCCGTACACAATTTGATAATGCACACGTAATGGGCTATAGCCTTTTAAAGTAATTTTTGAGTCGAAAACTCAGTTTGAACAGAGGAGATTGATGGCCTTCCTACATCACGGCCATCAGGAGGAATACATGTCAGCACTAAAAAAGCAGCGCATCGATTTGAGATTAACCGATGACGATAAAAGCATCATCGAGGAAGCTGCCGCAATGTCTAACCAGAGCATTACTCAGTTTATGGTTAGCAGTGCATCTGAACGTGCCGTGAAAGTTATAGAGCAACACCGTAGACTAGTTCTGAATGAAGAATCCTGGAATCTGGTTATGGACGCTATAAGCAATCCTCCGGCACCGAACGACAAGCTGAAACGAGCTGCTGATCGTCTGAAAAGCATGGAGTAGTTTACTCGTGAGCAATACAACGATAGAGATTTTCTCTGGAGAGAAAGATTATGATCTAAACGGTTTTGATTGCGGCGAAGAGTCACTAAACGCCTTTTTAGCCAACCACTTAAAAAGGCAGCATGAGGGAAAAATTCTTCGTGCTTATGTGCTTTGCACTCAAGAAGAAAGGCCAAAAGTGTTAGGATATTACACTTTGTCAGGTAGTTGTTTTGAAAAGGAGTCCTTACCTTCAAGAAGCAAACAAAAGAAGGTTCCTTATCGGAATGTTCCAAGTGTTACTTTGGGTAGGCTGGCTTTGGACAAGTCCCTTCAAGGTCAAGGATTTGGCTCAATGCTTGTAACACATGCAATGCGCGTTGTGTACAATGCATCTCTTGCTGTAGGCATTCATGGACTTTTCGTTGAGGCGTTAAATGACAAAGCCAAGGCGTTTTATAAAAGTTTAGGCTTTATCCAGCTGGTTGGTAACAACGAGCGTTCTTTGTTCTATCCTACAAAATCTATCGAAAAATTGTTCGAAGAATAATGTGTTCCCCTCATTTGAGGGGAACTTCGACATCACCAACCACAAACCCTCTCTCCCATCGTATTGTGAAAAAGGATTTGGCGTTCGGTTTCTTCAGTCATTACATCATTATTGCTGATATAGATAGGCTCAGCCCCATCGCAGAACAACACGCTGGTGGTTTGTGGTTTAATGACGCACCCACTTATCATACAACTCACGATGAACGGCAGAAGCATCTTTCTGACGTATTTTACTGCTCGTCTCATTCACCACTTTCACTGTGTTTTGAAGTCGTTTCCTGTCTTCCTGTTTTGCCTTCTCTTCCATTGCTCGTCGCGCCGCATTTCCGCCCATCGTGTAAGCGCCGACCAGAACGAAAAGAACGGCAGCCAGCGTAATCAAAGCAACTTTTAGCTTTGTCATCAGGCTGCCTAGCATATTAGACCATCCCTTTCTGGTGTCTTCTTACCTGCGACCAGGCAATGAATCCGGCCACAAAAATAGTGGCAATGCCGAAGATGATGCGTACTGTATCCCCGCTAGAGATATGACCTTGTGCTTTATCCATAGCAGCGGAAACCTGCGGCATAACATCGGCCAGCTGCGCCAGACCAATACCTGCTGTGACAGTTGCGCCTGCGGTTTCTTTAGTTACAGGAACAGCCTTCACGGTTTTCACCGGCTTAACGACGCCAGCTCGACGCAGACCTTCCTCAATAACTTCTGCCGCATACCAGGTGTTCAGCGTTTTTAGCGGACCTCGCCCATTCTCATGGCGAATGATTGCCTCAACCAAAGGTCGAAGGATGTCGTAATCATGCAGATCGATGATCATGTCTGCGGTTACACCAACGGCTTTAGACACCTCATTAATGTAGGCGTCAGTATTGTTTTCATTCGGCGGTGCCCAGCGTTCAATAACTTCACGAATGGTATCGATACTTGTGCCGTCTTTTGCGCGACGTTTATCGTGGTAGGTAATTAGAGTCACCGCCAGCGCACGAATCCCCCAAACAGGGTCTTTAAACGTGCAAAAGCGCGGTTCGGCAGGGTTGTCGATTAGCCCCTGCCACGGCGAACCTTTGTCGAGGTTGCCAGGGTTGTTATTACGAATGCCTCTCGGAGTTTTCATCCTTGATCTCCTGTTATTGCAGTCCATTCTTCACGCCATAAGCGGCCAGACCCAGCAGCAGCGCGGTAATCAGGAACGACGTTATCTTTGAGATAATGCCGCCAAAGAACCCGCTGGAGATGGCGTCTAGCCGATTAAGTAGTTTGTCCAGGTTGGAGTGCTGAATGCTGTGTTGCGAAGGCGTCATATCGCCAAAGTAGGTTTTGAGCTGGTCGTTGACCTCCTGGCCAATTTCCTCGCGTATTTCTTTACCTAATTTGCCTACGACTTCCCGAGCAACGATTGAGGCGATGCGCTCAACCTGTTCAGTTGTGACTCCCGCCATCTCGTTCGACATGTTTTCCTCCATGAAAAGTCAAATCGGGATGGCGTGTTTATATCATATTTTAACCATTTGTAGTAGGTATGTACTTACCTACTATATATCTTGCAAACTAATCGTTGTTAATAATGCAGATATAATCTGCCCCTTACTCTGCTGGTATTGTTGGCCAGTCAATATCCGGTGCCGTTGATGTGTCAATGCGGTTCAATAAAACTCTATACTTCTTCCATGCAGTCAGCAACGATGCTTCTTCCTCCGTTGCAATCTCCAAATCTACAGCATCCTGAAGTGGCGCAATGTGCTCGCTGGCTACCTGCATCAGACTTTTTTTTGTTTCTTCCGCTTCCCGTACCTGAAACAATTTTTCTGTTTCCTCATCCTTCTCCCAGGATGTGCCGTCCCACTTCTGATATTCCCCATCCGGTGATAACCAGGTGACATTTTCCGGTAATGGCCCAAGTTCAGAAATAAACAACGCGTCCCCTGATTCCACGTCATAGACCGTTTTACCCCTGTGGTCTTCAACGAGACTCCATGATTTATTTTCGCTGTTGAATACGGCCACGAAGCCAGCAGGTACATCCGGTGGCGCTATATCCGTAGAATAAGCTGGCAGCCCCGTATGAGGTGGAATATATGCATCACCTTCACCAATAAATTCATTGGTTCCGGCCAACAGATTATAAATTTTTATGGTCCGTGGTTGTTCACTCATTGTGAAGTCCATGTTCACCTCTACTTAATATCAAAGACAGTATGTTGTTTATTGAGTGTATGGGTGTGAGCACCAACAGTGATGCCCCTTCCGTGATTATATGCGCCAGTGGCGATATTGCCTCAGGTATTTTCCGGATTAATCCGGTGTATATGCGAACCAGGGCGAAACCGGTTATTAGCCTGATGTTGTATCAGTACATCATCAGCCTGATGTTCAGGGTTAATACAGATCTGCCCTGAACGTGAGCAATACGTCCGGGAATCGCCACAGCCAATATATTTAGTATCCGCATAACGGCAAACAGAATTACCTGGACAGTATGCATATGTGCTAAATACTGCCGACTGGCGAGATTGTGCATATTCCCAGTTAATTGCTTCTGTTTTTTTATTAAAGTTATCCCACGCCTGCTTCATCTGCCGGGCAACGCTTTCAAACGGAACCTGACCACATCCGGCCCCCATTGCAGGGAATACCACCGTCTTTATTTTCCTGTCTGTCGTTGCGTTTTTATTGTGCTGAAAGATGGCAAGTAAAGCGGCCCAGGTTGCGTTATATACAGAGTCTGTTCCGTCAATTGTCAGCGGAACACGCATTGTTGGCGCATGTACCAGCCAGGGGTGATGATTATGCCCCGTTTCAATAACAAATGCAGAACCTACAGGCTGCTCGCCTAGATATTCACGAAGAATATGATTCTGAACGCGGGACTGTAACTGAGTACCGAAGAATGCGGTAATGGCGGCATCAACGCCGCCATCCATCAGGCCGAAACTATTTGCCGCACTTACCATGCAGTCAAATTCTCTGATTGTTTCAAATGGCTTTCCGACAATATTCACATTATCTGCGTTTGCAAATACCCGCTTAAATGCTTCAGCCATTTCTGTTACTGGTGCAGAAAGAATGAGCGTAATCATGCAAGCCTCACAATATAGTTAAATGCGATGTTTTTGACGGTGTTTTCCGCGTTACCAGCAGCGTTAACGGTGATGGTGTGTCCATGTGAACCAATCGCAACGGAGTGCGTATGAGCACCAATACCAACAGTGTGTGCGTGAGCACCTGCGCTTGCGGCACTACCGGATAACGAGTGGGTATGTGCTCCATCTGATGATGTTTTCCCTGATAAACGGGCCATACCTTGGCCACCTTGCCGTGGTACAACTGGTTTGTTTGTGGCTGAAACCTGGGTATAACCGTTAGGAAAGAGATCACCATCATTAGAATTCGCATATGGTCCAGAACTATGGTGTTGGTGCCCACCTGCACTATTTGCAGTCCCGCTAATACTATGGGTATGCGCCCCGGTGTTATTCGTGGATTTGGTTCCGTAATCAAACGACGATGTGGTTTTCGTCCCCAAATCCGTACTGGATGCGCTGGCGCTGTGGGTGTGCGATTTAATGCCGTCCTGTTCCTGAGACAATACGGCACGACCACTGGCGGGTTTGCCCTTAATCGTCCAGCCACGCATATCAGGGATCACGCCTGACGGATAAGCGGCTGCAAGTTTCGGGTAGGCAGATTTGTCAAAAGTCTGCCCCTGCATCAGGGCATAACCAGACGGAACGGTATCTGATGGCCACGGGATTGGTGCGCCAGGCGGATAAAACTGCTCTGATGGCGTATAGAGTGAATAAACTGTACCGTCCGTTAACCCTTCCGGCTTATTAGCAGAATATGCTGGTGACGTATGAATCGTCACGCTGGCATTACTGGTATAATCCCATTGAATATTTACACGCCACGCATAATTTCCGATTGCAACGTAAATATCGTAAGTATCACCAGATGTATTGACCCAGGCAAAATTTGTAAACCCTGTCGATGTGCGCTGCCATAAAGCACCAGTAATCCCCTTCGGATTACCATTACCTGCACGCAAAACAAGTTCAGATATACCTGCCTGTTGAGGTGACCCCACGTTAAATCCCGAGCCACCAATCAACGTAATTGAAACAACAGAACTCGCCTGTGGCATGGTTACCGTTGCTAATTTGAACCAACCAGCACCACCGCTGAATGACATTGTTGTGGAGTTGATCGTGCCTATAGACCGTGGGTTAAGTTCAATATCTTTAGAACCATCAAACGAGACGCCGTTGATAGTACATGCTGTCTGCAACTTGGTCGCTGTCGCTGCATTACCGGTAGTGTTCTGGTTACCAGCAATGTTTACACCCGGCAGGTTGATATTGGCGGAGCCATCGAATGACACTCCGCCTATTGTGCGTGCTGTTTGCAGTTTTGTTGCAGTTGCAGCATTACCGTTCAAACTACCATTGATGCCGCCAGTAACATTGAGTCCATTACGAATGGACACAGAACCGCTGGTATTATTAATTGTAATAGGTCGCAAACCGTTCCATGAACCTAATGTGTCTCCTGATGCTGTTAGCATGAAATATGTGTCCAATCCATCATTTCGGATAAAGAATCCGTAGTTTCCGTAGGCAATGCGCAGACCATTCGCCGATTTGGAAATTATCTCGCCAGCAGCAGTTAATCCGCCAGTTAACGCCCCTCCAGATAGTGGTAAAGCTCCGACATCAGCCGCAGTAGGCTTGTTTTTAGTGTTATACGCTCTGCGCCATCCTGGTGAATAGGTCGTCCCATTAAACACATAGACAAACTCCGCATTAGTGAGTGCGCCAGAGACACCTGTCGTTGTTGCCGTTGTTATACGAATCGTATAATTGTTTGAGCTACTGCCTTTATTAAATACCTCAATAACTGCGCCAGCCAGTGGAATAATGCCGCATCCTGTTTCGCTGTCTGGTATGGATGCACTATTTGCATACGCCCAGGCACAACGCGCTATCCATGCCTTTACACTAAAAGCACCATTATCTCGTAGCAGAGTCACTAATTGCTCTGTTGTTATTGAAGCTCCATTATCACCTGTTACAAGCCAACCAGTAGGAGATGCCGGGCAACCTATATTTGCTGGCGACAAGGCAATATTTGCCGAGCCGTCAAACGACACCCCATTGATAGTACGCGCAGTCTGCAACTTCGTAGCAGTAGCCGCGTTGCCCGTTGTGTTCTGATTACCAGTCGTATTAACACCTGGCAAATTAATATTCGCAGTACCATCAAAGCTCACGCCGCCGATAGTTCTTGCCGTCTGAAGTTTTGTAGCAGTTGCAGCATTACCAGTGGTGTTCTGATTACCCGTAGTGTTTACACCTGGAAGGTTAATATTTGCAGAACCGTCGAAAACAACTCCACCGATAGATCTTGCCGTCTGCAATTTCGTGGCTGTACTTGCATTACCATTCAATGAACCAGTTAATCCACCTGTAACAGACAACGGACCTGAAACTGTTCCTCCGGTTGTTGGCAGTGCTCCAATATCTAACGGCGTCGGTTTCTGATGTGAGCTATACATCGTATAAACAACACCATCGGTAACGCTGGAAGGCTTACTCGCTGAATATGTTGGCGATGTATAAATAGAAACTGTCGCATTTGCAGTACAATCCCAATGGATATTTACACGAGTCGCATAATTGCCAATCTCAACGTAAATATCATATGTATCGCCGGATGTGTTGATCCAGGCGAAATTCGTTAATCCGACGGCTGTACGCTTCCACAAAGCCCCGGTAATTCCTTTGGGGTTTCCATTGCCTGCTCGTAGAACCAGTTCTGAAATGCCTGCCTGATGTGGGGAACCGACGTTGTAACCAGCGCCACCAATCAATGCGATGTAAACGATGGAACTCGCTTGTGGCATGGTAACCGTAGCCAGTTTGAACCACCCAGCCCCGCCAGAGAAAGACATCGTTACTGAATTTAAAGTACCAATATCTTTCGGCGTTAATGTTATATCCGCAGTCAGTGCTTTTCCGTTAACTTTTCGGTTAGATGGCACCCTGCTATTCGCATTGTCATTGGCTGCTTTAACTGCTTTTGGCGTTGCGGCCAGCGATTCACTGGTGCTATCAACAGCACTGCTAAGTTTCACAACACCTTTAGTTGTAAGGCTTGCGTCTTCCATCGCAACTGCACCGGCAATCTCTTCAGCACGATCAGCAGCAGCTTCCGCACGGGTCGCAGCGGATTCAGCAGCAGTTTTGCTCTGAGATGCTGCCGTCGCACTGCCTGCCGCCTCTGTTGCTTTCGTGGATGCCGTCGTGGCACTGCCCTTCGCTGCTGACGCCTGTCTGGTCGCCTCATCTTTTGAAGCAGACGCAGATGATGCCGATGACGCCGCCGAACTGGCGGACGATGCGGCAGCCGTTTTTGAGGATTCTGCGCTGGTTTCCGACGCTTTCGCGTTCGTTTCGGATGTCTTCGCTGCGGAAGCAGACCTCGCTGCTGCGCTGGCCTGTTCAGTGGCTTCGCCAGCCTTCGTTGTGGCTGTTGAAGCAGACGATGCGGCACTTTCTGCCGATTTTCCGGCGGCGGTGGCACTGGCTGAGGCCTGCCCGGCACTTGTTGACGCGGCACTGGCAGACGACGCAGCCGCTGTTTTTGAGCCTGCCGCAGCTGAGGCGCTCTGTCCCGCTGCCGTCTCAGAAGACCTGGCGTTCGTCTCGGACGTTTTTGCCGCCTTCGCGGAATTTCCTGCCGCCGTTGCCGAGGAAGCTGCGCTACTGGCGCTCAAGGATGCGTTCGTTTCTGATGATTTCGCTGCCTCTTTTGAGGCCGCCGCATCCCGGGCTGAGGTGGCAGCTTCTGACGCTTTCGTGGTCGCGGTGGATGCAGAAGTGGCTGCTGATTGTTGTGACGCTGCGGCATTCGTTTCAGATTTTTTCGCAGCAGTTGCACTCGCACTTGCGGCACTTTGTGAGGATGCCGCAGCGGATGCACTTTGAGACGCTTGAGAGGCTTTTTCTCCAGCGGTATTGGCGCTTTCTGCTGCTGCGGCAGCACTGGCCGCCGCCTCACGAGCTTTGTCGCCAGCAGCATCAATCGCGTCAGTGTTATTTTTATACCACTCAACGTTTTCGTTGTGCTCGTTGACGATCTGCATTAGCGGCTTAACGGTTACTTCTGTACCGTCTTCACGCTCGATTGTCACCTCATCCAGCGCAGTCAACCAACTGCGCATGGACTTGGAATCAGCCGACATACGCGACATTAGCGCAGTAAAGCGCGCGCTAAACTGTGTTAAGTCGCCTTCATAGGTCGTAATGATTCGGCACGGAACCTCAGACTGAGTTTCGCCGGTATAAGGTTCTGAGAGAACAATATTCGTATCGCTTATTACGCGCTTGATCTCATACAGCTTATTGTCGGGGCCAATGACGATCATCCCCGGCAACACACCATTAGCTGTTACGTTCCAGGCTGTCCCTGCCCCAACCAGAGTATTGCTACCCTGTGTAAATGTGATAGTACCTTCCCTGTACCACATGTTGAATATGCTCCTTGATTTGGCGGGTTATCCTTGCCCGCCATTAAGTAAATACTTACCTATTTTTACCGATATAAAATTTTTTTTCCACCATCACAGACGGCCAATTCTTACTCGTAGGACGTTGTTATCGTCATAAACGTCAATCCGCTGACCATTTATAACCAATCGCCCATTGCCGCCGCTATTACCGTTGATCTCAAGCGTTCCATTTTTGCCGAACCGCCATCCAGATCTACCGCTAACAAAATTGGTAGATTGCAGATCGCCTACTTTTGCATTGGTGATTGTGCCATCCTTGATATACGCTCCATTCATATAGGCGATACTGTTTTCGATAACAAATGGCGTTGTGATCTTCCCGTTAACAGAGTTGACCAAACCAAACCTGTCCGCCTGAACCAAAAACTGAGATAGCCCAGTGGTGTCAATACCAAGCGCAATACCGGCAACATACTTCTGCCCTCCGCTCGTTGAAGTCTCCATTTTCAACGTCCACGCGGTTGATACTTTTTTGTTGGTATCAGCAATAGCTGTTGCCTGCTGTTGAATTGTCGCGGTATTTCCATCCACCTCTGCTTTCAGAGTATCGATTCGCCCACTCAGAGCATTATCTGCCTGCGTTCTCGCTGTCGTTTCAGTTGTTACCGCCGCGGAAATGTTGGCTGCCGTTTGAGACTCTAAGTTTGTGATTTGAGTCGCCAATGCAGCATCTTGCTCTGTACGCGTTTTCGTTTCGGTTGCTACAGCCGCTTTAATATCCTCTTTGTATTGAGAGGTCAGCTTGGTGATCTGAGACGACAACGCCGAGTCAGCATCAGTTCGAGCCTGCGTTTCAACTGCAACGGCCGCACTAATATCTTTCGCTGTCTGTGCTTTTAAATTTGAAACCTCTTTTGTTAAAGCGGTATCACCATCTGCACGAGCCGTTGTTTCTCTGGCAAGAGACGCCTCGAGATCATTAGCTTTTGCTGTAAGAGACGTAATCTGGGTAGACAATGCACTATCGGCATCAGTCCTTGCTTTTGTCTCTACAGCAACCGCTGCGGCAATATCAGTTCCGGTTTGTGCTCGCAGGCTGTTAATTTCTCGTGAGAGCGCCTGGTCAGCACTTGCTCTGGCCTCCTGCTCCTGAGTGATGGCAGCGGATATATCACCGTCAACCTTTGACTGAAGCTGGTTTATTTGTTTGGCTAACGCAGAGTCCCCGCTTGCTCGGGCCTCCTGCTCACTACGTATTGCAGCAGAAATATCATCATCAACCTTTGCCTGAAGTTGGGTGATCTGGCTTGCCAGAGCCGAATCTTCCGTTGCTCGGGCTTCTTGCTCTTCCTTAATGGCTGCGACGATATCGTTGCTTACTTTCGACTCAAGCTGAGTGATCTGTGTCGTCAGAGCTTCATCGGCAGATGTACGAGCCTCCTGCTCTGTACTAATCGCCGCGCTGATATCTCCTTCAAACTTAGATTGCAGCTGAGTGACACGCTTTGCCAACGCTTCATCGCCATCGGCACGAGCGGTGGACTCTTCCAGAATACTGGCCTTAATGTCTTCGCCAATTTCTACGCGAATTTCCTCAACCTTCGTGGCCATTGCAGACATATCATCAGCAAAGGTTTTCTGTGTTGTTGCGATCTTCGCGTTATTGACCATCTGCTTGTGCTGGTCTTCATCTTGACGAAGAGCCAGGTCAATATTTGTTTTGGCTAACGCCTCAATGTTCGTAGTCAGTTCTGCACTGGCACGATCGACCTCTGCAACCGTCTTTTTCATTTCTTCAACGGCAGCGGAGCTTTCCTCTACCGTTGACTGCAACACTTCCAGTTGTTTAGCGTTTGCAGCATCGCCTTCAACACGAGCCTCGCTTTCCTTAGCAATAAGAGCCGCCGCTTCATCTCTTGCAGCCTTTATTGCCTCGACTGTATTAGCGAGAGCTTTATCGTGTTCAGATACGGTGTTTTCGATTTCAACAATTGCAGCATCAGTAGCATCAATTTTTTCAAACGCTTCATTGACCTTGTCGATCGTTGCCGAAACCTCACCTTTAAGCTCGGTTTGTGCGTTCTCCAAAGCATCGCTACGCTCGTTGAATTTTATTTCAAAATCCGCGAGGTTATCGCTGAACTGCTTATCTAATTCAGCTATATCTTCCTTAACGTCGTTTACCGCCCCCTCCAAAGATTCGACGCTCTGGTTGATATGCTCATTTAACTCGTCAACTGCTTCTTGAGAGGCTTTGCTGTTGATGTCCTCAAGCAGAGCCTGACCAAGCTCGGAAGATGTAATTTTGCCAGTCAGGAACGACAGTACATCGCGAGTTGTCGCCTCTGTACCCAAGTTTGAGTTCGGAGGACTTAACATACCTCGCTTGTTCGATGCTCGAACCCAGTAATACCACGTTTCGCTATCCCCAAGACCAGCATGTGTAAAGGTGGTGCTTGCAGACTCTGCGATCAGTTTCGCCGTATCCAGATTGTTGGTCTGGGATGCGTAAACATTAATGTGATCAAGGTCTACCGAATCTGGATTAACCCAATTCAGTATCACATTACGATAGTCTCCAACGGCCGTTAATGACGTTGGGGCATCCGGCGGTGTCATTGTGCCCAACACCTGATAAACGGTACTGATAATCTCTGTTTTTTTACCGTTGAATGAAACCGCATACAGCTGGAAGTCGTAGCGTCCATTCTCCGCGACATTAACGATTTCGTATTGCTCTTCGGTTACACGCGCCGATTGCCAGTTCGATACATTGTTTTCATCAGAACGTCGCCAACTGATCCAATACTCTGGAGATTTCCCTTCCCATGTTGCAGTCAGTTTTACTGACAGGTTGCCCGGGCTTGAGAGATAAGTCCCTTCAGTGATTTGCAGATTAGATGGCTTGGAGTAAGTTGGGTCCAATACCGTCGTATTCTGCGGGATCAGCGTTGCACCATTGTCGATTGCCTCATATTTAGACGGATTGTTCTCAACAGCGGTGATGTCAAAGCTACCCGGCGTTTCCCCCTGCGCGATGTTAACGATGCGAACGCGCATAGGTTCGAGGTCTGGTTCTGTAATAGTCCAGACGCCGTTCAAAACAGGCGTTTCAGCCGAAGACAGGGCTTTTGAAAACGTAACTTTTGTTATATTTTCGCCAGTTTCAAGAACATCGCGTTCAACGATTTTGCCTTCCTGATTCAGTATTCGAATAAAGCAGCCGCCTTTGGCTAACGACACAGGCGCATCGAGTGTGACGCTGTTTTTGGTAAACGCCACAATTCGACCTGAGTTACGTTTGCCTGCGCGATATTTGTTCTGAATCAGAACGGTTTCACCAGGCATCAGAAATGACGCGTCTAAGCCGGCAGTAAATGTAATTACATCCGACTCCATTCTGGCGGTATATAAAAGCCACAAACCAACTCGGTGAGCCTGCCCTCGGCTTGTACAGCCAAATGCTACGACTTCTGTTTTACGCTCACCATAACGGCGCATTGCGTCCTGATCTTCGACGTACTCGATGTTTTGCTTATAACCGTCCTCCTTGTTGTTGTAGGTTACGAGCGCAACGGATGGGCGATCTTTACGCGCAGAACCTTTATAGGTAAACAATCCATCTTTGACGTTAGAGTTGGTAAACATCATTACCGGATCTGATGGGCTATCCTGCATGATGTTAACCATCCCACCAGCCCAAAACACCATGCCGCGGAATGCTCCGGCAATATCCTGAATTAGCCGGTATGCGTCCTGTCGACTGGTGATCTGCGTATTGATTGCAAAGCGTTTCTCTTTGCCACCAAAGCCATCATCGACCTCTTCGTCACAATATCGACCAATCTGGTACAACTGGCCAAGGTCAATCATAGATTCCGACACATACTGACCAAGGCCATATCGAGCATTGGTCAGCAAATCAAAGAGAATCCACGCGGGGTTCGAAGAAGACAACAGCTTAAAAGTGCCATCCCATACCCCAGCGTAAGTGTTACTGGACTCGTTATAGTTTGAAGGTACTCGAATTTTTAGGCCACGCACCAGATAAGAGCGAGATGGCATGGTGCTGCCGAATTGCTCAGAGTTTACCTTCAATCCAACCAAAACAGAGTTTGGATAGTTCATCGGTGTATCGACAATTTCCCCGATTGAATCCACCCATGTATCGTTATAGAGATACTGGCTACTGTTATCATCGGTAATACGGACCACACGAACCTTGTATGCTCGTCCAGGCTTAGGCAGCTTCAGCTCATAGCTACGGTAATAAACGCCGGTCTTCTTTGCTGTTAGCTTAATGCCAACGCTTTTTTCACCTTCAGCGACCACATCTACAAATGTTGAGTCGCCATTTGCTATCTGGAACTTGTACTCAACAGTCGTACCGTTCGTGTCACCAGTTTTTTTATCTATGCTTCGCAAAGAAGGAAACTTCATGATGACACGAACCCGATCAGCTTCATCGTTATCGATTGAAACCGTTACATAATGTGTTTTTTTTAACTGGATATTGACGGATTTAGGCGTTTCAACGAAATCAAAGCCAGACATTGGAGTCTGGTCTTGTGAACCGTCGCGAAAATCCCATGTGATTCCGCTGAAGTTGGAGGAACCGTCTTCATTTACAATCGGCAGATCGTCGATAAAAATAGATCTTGCGCCATTTACTAAGCCGCCAATTACCCCTTCCCCAAGAAGATCGAGGATAGCGGCCATTGCACGAGAATTTACGGTATCGTCGGCTTCAACAGGTGTACGGCTGGAGCTTTTGCTGCTTTTTTTACCACCCGCACCGGCAATAAACAGCGGTAGCTTTTTCTTCTTGAACTGTTCCATGTTCAAAAAATCCTTGTTTACATTAGCTGGTCAATCGTGATTGAAGAACTCACAACCTGTGAGCCAACCAGAATTTCCTCGCCATAGATAAGTTGTACTGGGTTGCCCTGGTTTTCTGTATTTTGAGGGCCGTCGAAATAATAAGAGTTCGAGTTATCTGCCTGTCTCACACTTTCGTTAGTGGCTTGCGGCGATATGATTTGTGATATGCCGCCCATCATCAGTGACAAACCGAGAGGTGCTAAAGCAGGCATCACTACCGCCGATACAACCAACAAAGCGGCCCCTACTACCGTCTGAAACCACCCAAAAGCAGATCCACCGCTTCCTCGCGGAACAGGTGTAATGCGGATTTTGGCAATGTTGTCAGACTGCCCCATCATCTGATATTCACTTTCGTCAACAGACCACTTGTGGCCCTGTTTATTGGTGATCTGGATGTGGTAACGGTCATAGGTTTTGATATTGCGCTTCATCCATGCTTTAAACCCAGGCTTGTTGGCCTCAATTAAATCCAGAGCCTGTTTTGTATTGCGCACCTTTAGATGCCAGTGGCGGCCAAAATGTTTGGCCATAGGGCCGCCAAGCTGCACATGAACTAACTCAGACACGTCTCATCTCCCTTGAGCAAGTCTCTGTGACGCAAGTGATGCGTCGTATGTTTCTGATACATTCCGCCGTAATAAGCACGACAACTAAGACGGTCGATCTGGTGATGAAGAATCATTCCATCGCCGATATAAACCGCGCAGTGATCTGGCATTTTCCCGTATTGAATAAAGAAGACGTCCCCACGTTGAGGCTCTGTTCCAGGTGCAAGCCGTACCAATCCCTCGTTTCGGTAGTTCTGGTCGAGAATGTCGTTATCGCCGGTGTACCACGATGGAATATGCAGGTGTGCGTTCGGGTTAAGCTCGACGTTAAACTCACGCTTCAAATAGTCCCGACACAACATCCAGCAATCGAATACGCCAAATACATACGGTCTACCCAGGTATGGCATTTCGAAACCATCAGGTGTGATCACATTCATCTCGCTAAAATGGAAAGGGGCATCTCCCTCAACATTCTTGCGAATAGCCAGAATCATCCACGGAACTTCCGTCGCTTCACAGCCTGCACGATCGGCATCAGATGCTTCTGCTGATTCATCAGTATGTGAATGCCAGATTGCGATTACGTCACCTGCATCCTCTGCCGCCATAATGTCGTCAACGTGCATTACAAAAGTGTTCTGCGGGTTCTCCGAAACATTTCGCGCTTCCATAAAGCGATATTTGTCGCCATTAGTTCTCACCAGAAAGCCACACGCTTCATTAGGGTAGCGATTTATGGCGCAGAGATAGATTTGCTGCATAACATCAGAGCCAAGCTCAGGGATTGCTTTATTACCCATATCGCGTAGCTCCAATAAACCCGCCAAAATGGATCACTCCGTTGGCAAAATAATTCCGACGCGCATTACAGGCGTCATAACGTTTTGTGCAGTAATCAGCACCAGACATAGACGTCTGCTGGTTATTTTTGTCGAAATATGGACCGGTATAGCCGCATTCTGGCCCTCGGTATTTCCACGGGCAGGTGTTTTTAATGATCTGACGATACGGCAGTTGCACCCCCATCAAATCGAACACACTGGACAATTCAAACTCGACAACCTGATGAGTTTCGAGAGTTTTCTGTTCGATAAACCACATTTCATCCGGGAAATGTTGGTTTGGATCTGCTGTTGGGTTGCCGTCTTTAAAATTAACGGCATCGAGGAAGCGAGCCAGCGTCATCTTGCGAATAATGCGGCAGCCAACAAGATCGTCGTTCGCCTGAACTTCCGCAGAGACGGTTCCGGCAAAGTTCGATACCTGAATTTTTGGACGTGGCAACGTTCCCTGGCCAGTTTTGTCAAAGCCTGATGCTTTGATTGGCCACGGCTCGTATGTCACTCCTTGCCAGACGACAGGTTGCATCAGTTCGTTTGTTCCGGCGTGGAAGAATAACTTCCCCCCTGAAGTTGTGTTCGACATATCCAGTACGAACAACTCAATGAGTGCAGAGGGAGATAAGCTCTGAATATCAGCTTTAATTCCCATTGTTTCATCCTTGAAATAAGTAGGCGCTAACATCCTGTCAGCGCCACAATGATAGTAAATTAGTACTTACTTATCCAGATACTTAAGCCTCAAATACTTGTCTGAATGTAGCAGTTAAGACACAGTACCCCTGATATCGCTTGACCGTATGACTGTCACATACAACTACAATCCGTTTTCCTCTTGGATTAACCCAATAGAACGACTCAACGCCTGCTCGCTCAGTCAGGAAGTCATCGATTGCATTAATTTCGTTGTATGATCTGGTAAAGGTTAACGACCATTCTTCTTTAATACGATTAAGACCTTGAGCCTGTCGCTGCTCGTAGTCATCACCAAAATTAAGTACCGTTACATTCGGTTTTACGCTTTTTTCAGATTCGTAATCTGGATACCAATTAAACGTTTGTCTTTCCATCTCACATCCTTGTGAGACTGCCACGGTCGGGGCAGTCGATAGTTAGTTACGTTGAGTGTTTGGGTTGAGTGATCCGCCAGGGCGTTTCTCTTGAGCGATAGTCTCAAGCGCGATTGCTTTCATCCGTTGAGCGGCATTGTTCCATATGCTTTCTGTATCGCCGGATTCAGTTGTGCTACCGTCACTATGGACGTTGATCTCAATTGATACCGGAGAAAGAACATTTCCTCCTCCACTCATACCATCGGTACTGAGCGTTACAGGGATTGTTCGACCATCAGGCAATGGAACATACGCCTCATTCATATCGCCTTCCCCAAACAACGCCAATTGAGGTGAGTTGGCGATACCGCCTTTCTGGTATGCCCGGAGCGGGATCACGCCGTCTTTTCCGAATATGCCACCATTTGCAAACTTCGGAATTGCAGGAATACCATTCGTGCCATCGGCAGCAGAACTGGTCAGATTGTTGAACCCGGAAGTTGAGCCAGAAGAACCGGACATCAATCCATCGAATCCACCACCAGCCCATACTGAAACCAAACCAGATGCAACTGTCGCGCCGAAATTCAACCACTTATTACCAGAGCCGGAAGCATTAGCTCCAAGCATTGCAAACGCGGCAGACAGAGCGCCGGTAACAGAGCTGAGGTTCTGCATCGAGAAGATGGAGTCCTTCACTGCTTTTGTCTCAGCATCTTTGGCTTCGGTGCTATTAAATAGCCCTGATACCCAGCTACCAATCGCATTTGTTGCTGTGCCAATTGCGCTGGTGGTCTGCTGTGTCGTTTGCCCCAATCCAGTTACCGAACTGGACGTCTCCTTCGTGGCTTCTCCTACCGACTTGTCGCCATTAACAGTGTTGCTTATGCGCACACCTTGATTGGCAACTGCGGAAGCAACCCCGGTGAGCAAATTACCACTCTGTGAACTACCAGCTGCGGTGGTTCCCATCCCCAACATGTTCATTAGAGGCAGCGTGATCTGCGACTTCACGACCATATTGGTGATATCTTTCAAAATGGACTGAGATAGGCTGGAGAAGCTCATCTTCCCGTTAATAACGAAATCAGTCAGGACATCAGTTAAGCCACTAAACAAATCAGTCCAGGTGCTTTCGATCTGCTCTGCCAGATTTTCGTATTCCAGTGCCAACTTCTGCGTCGCAGTCCCCGTCTCTTTAATAAGCGCGGTATTGCCAGCAGCAATCAGTTGATTGATTTTCTTTGTATAAAGCGCCACAACTTTAGGATCAGACGCCTTATCACGAAGTTCTATCAACGCTTTGAGATTGCGGTTGTAGGTGTCTTCGAAATCAGCAACTTTCTCTTCGCGAGACGGCGTATAGCCAGCACTAATAATGGAATCCGCCTCCGGTGCCCAAGTGGAGATCATCTGCTCAACATTGCGGCGATTAAACATCTCACGATATTCAGGTGTCGCATTTTTGAGGTCTTCAAGACGTTTTTTCGCCTTGTCGATCATCTCTTGAGTGATGAACTCGTTAGGAACCGCATTAGCCAAATCTGTCAGCGATTTCGTTGTATCGCGAAGAGACTGATCAAACGATACCGTAGCCTTAGAGCTTTCACCCATTTGCCCCATAAGCTGATCGGCTTTGTCCAGAGCCTTCTGGTATCCGGCTGCCAGTTTCTGTTGCGCTGCCTGTTCCTTCTTGGCCGCACGCTGCGAGGCGTTAGCTGATCGTTGGGCTGCTTTCTCGGCAGCTGCTGCATCCTGTTCACGAGCTTTAGTCAGTGCAGCAATGGCTGCGGCACGCTCTTCATCGCTCATTTTCTCCAGAGAGCTGGCACTGGATGCTTTCTGCAAATTAAGCTGCGTCTTGAGTTGTTTAGGCCCAATAATCGGCTTACCTTCGAAGTCCATCATCGGAGTGCCGTCAGGCAAAGTACGCTGATAAGTCGCAGAATCCATCTGGTTTCGCATATATTGCGCCAGCGCCTTCTGAGCAGCTTTATCAGTTGTACCTAACCCAAGAACAGTCCCCTGGTTTGACATTACGCCCTTACCAGTTTTGGCCGCGTTATCTCTCTCGAACTCTGCCTGAGTCAGCTCCTGAGCAACGGCTTCCAAATGCTCCTGATAACCACGAATACTGCCTTGCAGTTTCTGGATCTGCTCGGTATTTCCATCCTTTTTGGCTTTTTCAAGCTGATCATTAAGAGTCGCAATTTGCTTCTCGGTCGCATTCTTACGAGAAGAAAGTGAATCAACCAGTTTTTGCGCAGGCTCCAGATAGCTTTTGTTTACCGTTTCACGTAACGGTGCCAATAGCTTGTTCTTTTCGTCATCTGAAAGTGAACCGTCATCATTGATTTTCTGGATCTTATCCAGAGCCTCCTGCCGGGCTTTCACGAATGTTGCCGCGAAAATCTGGTTTTCCGCTCGAATTTTCTCAATCTGAGATTCGGCAGCCTCTTTAGCCAAACGCTTTGCTACAGCGCCGTCACCAAGAGCTATCGTGCCGGTTATCTTTTGATACTCTTCCTGATTTTTTTTCAGGCGTGCTTCGATGTCAGCCTTCGACTCTTTGTGAGTAATAACACCGGCAGAGTTAGATACGTAATTAACACCCTCACCAGTTTTTAATGCTCGTTGATCAGCAAGAATCTGCTTTTCGAGCTTTTCTGCGCGGTCGGCCATTTGTGCACGTTTGGCCGCCGTCATCGCCTCTGGTATTTTCCTAATCTCGTCAACGACCTTTGAAGTTTCGCTGCGGAGCATGGTCATGTACGTGATTAGGCCAGCAACAGCTACAGTGGCGACTGTAAATGCTGCCCCTATAGGGTTTGCCGCAATGAACGCCGTTAATCCAGCAAAAGCGCCTTTAAGCCCCGTAATCGCCCCACGGATGGCGAAAATAAGAGAGGGGATCGGAGCCAGCCCCATACGTGCCGCACGATTGAATCGGGTTACTGCTGTAGCGCCGAGGTTAAATGGAGTCTGTATGGCGGTCGCCATCGTGGCAAAGGTGCTAACCATCTGGCTGCCTGCGCCAACTACCCCCATGATCCCTGCTCGCATCAGTTTGAACGCAACCATCGCGGCCACGACCTTACCGAGATTAATTACCAGCTCTTGGTTCTTTGCTAACCATTGAGCAAGCTGACGCAACCCATCGATTGCCGTCGTTAACCCCGAGCCTAAAGAATTGGCAAACGAAATCCCTTCGGCGCTATTCATGATTGAAGCCAGTTCTTTCATCCCCTTCGATAGAGAATCCAGATATCCGGCCTGACCAACCCGATCAGCAAATAACGTGAATGACGTCTGAAGTTGCGCCAGCGCACCTGTGTAGGTTTGCATCATGTCTTTCGCTGCGTTCTCATTCTCCGCACGCAGACCAACAAACATCAGAGACAACGCCTGTTTTGCCTCAACCGTACCGCTGGCAACGGCTTTAGTCAGTTCCCCCATAGTGATGCCTGCTGCGTCTGCCATTGCCTGCATCGCGTTAGGAACGGCTTCACCTAATTGCTGACGTAGCTCTTCCATTGACACAACGCCCTTACCGGACATCTGCTGAACGGCCACAGCCGCACGTTTCAACAGCTCACTATCACCACCAAAACGAGCAACGGAGTCCACCAGCGCCTTCAGAGAACCATCGGTTGGATCTAAGCCAGCAGAACGAAACTTCACGAAGGAATCTGTTAACGCCTGCATCGCGAACGGCGCATTTTGCGCCATGTCTACGATGTACTTCATATCATCAGCGGCAGCCTGGCCCGGGTTGGACTTCTCCTTATTCAACCCTCGAAGCATCACCCGCATACGTTCCATTTCGGCCGCAGCTTCAACAATAGGCTTCTGCCACCCAAACATGATGTCAGTAACCGTTCTGGCTGCATCTCCGATCTCGCCAAGCAGGAAAATGTTGCCACGAAGGCCAGAGAACATACCTCCTTCGTTACTTTTACCGCTATGGCCAGAAGCGCCGCTACGCCGCCCGCTACCACCATCGCCACTTCCAGATGTACGAACGCGTACCGGCTTGCTAATCAGTTGCTGACGTCCGATAACTTCGTCCATCTGCTCACGAACCTTTTTCAGTCCCTCGGCAGCCTGACTCGTTGTGACACCCCAATTACTGAGTCGCTTCGTCGTGGTATTAAGGCGCGTATTCATGCCACTCACGGACGCAGAGGCTTCTTTGACCTCCGTACCAAAGCGGCTTGCGCTTTTGCTTGCATAGGTCGCCCAATCAGAGAAATCATTTAGCTCTGATTGCACTTTACGTAATGACGCGGTGAGTTTATCTACTGAAGAAGTTGTCGTATCGACGCGCTCAATCAGGGCTTTAAGACCAGAATTGAGGCTGGTGATGTTGCCACGCATTTTACGCGTAGCATCTGAAGCAAGCTCAAAACCGGCAGCTACATCCTGTAGTTTATCTGCCGTAGAATCGAGCTTGCTTTCCAGAACGCCAATGATACGGGCGACCGAACCCAAAGAGCGTTCAAAGGTTTGGATTTTTTGAGCAGGCTTTGTTACCTGCTCACCAAATCGAGTAAGCAGTTTCCCCGCACGATCGATTGACGCTGTAAACTGTTTGTCTTCCAGCGACAGGATAAACTCTACGTTTTGTGACATTCCCTTGTCATCCTCTGCCAAATATTTGCATCAGTTGCTCTTTGGCGTCAGGGTCTGCCTTATCCTGGCTTGGATCGTAGACTTTATCTGTTACGACTGGTCTTCCAATCCTGAGTTGCAAACCCTCCATGAACGCCTTCACAGCCTCGCCATCCGCCTGGGACGCACGAGCGACTTGTAAGTTGCGGACATCCTCTTCCGCACGCAGACGGTCTATATTGCGACTGAGCATCCAGAACATCGTGAGAGGAACGTTCAGTAGCTCTAATGGCGACACGGCGTAGTGAGCAACTACACGACTGAAATAGAATCCGAGATCTATTGAGACGGTCCTTGTCCCGGATTCATCGCGGGAAATTACTTTGCCCCTTCGCCAGCCGCTTTTTCGTTTTCTTCATCAATCACTTCCATAGCGAAGGTGAAGATCTGCTGGAGTTGCGGAACAGTCAGTTTTTCAAGAACTTCGTCAGGTACTGAAGGGATAACCTTACGAACCAGATCTGCATAAGCTGTCACTTGCTCAACAGGAGACATGTTCATGAGATCTTTGCCTTCCATCTGCTTGATGGAAACGAACAGACCTACCGTCATTTCAACGATGGGATATTCCTGACCGCCAAATTTGATGCTTTTCTTCGGAGGCAGAATGGAATCGAGATCGAGTAATTTGGTCATTGGTTAAAATCCTTTTAAAAGAGAGGCCCATCCTGAGCCTCTGCTTAATTACTGATTAATCTGCGGGGTTAATCGTTACTGACTTAGTTGCCTTCTTACCACCGCTATTGCTGGTGAAGGAGATATTTGTAGAACCCTGCGCCACACCACGTACCAGACCCGTTTGATCTACCGTGGCCTTTTCCTGGTCTTCGGATTCCCAAACACCGGTTTTGTCTGCGGCATCAGCTGGAGTGATTTCGGCTGTCAGTTGCACAGTTTCTCCAGCTTTTACGGTTGGAGATTCCGGTGAGATCGACACAGTTTTTACCGGTTTAGGACCGCTCATTTTGCCCAGAACGCCTTCATCATCCGGGTATGCGCTGAACTGAACAGAGAACACACGAACATCATCAGACTGGTAGGTCATAGTGAAGTTGCCCGCGGTTGCCGCTTTCGGGATGGTCAACACATAGTCGGTGGTGTCCTGCGGAGTCAGAACCAGCTCCTTCGCCACATCAATCAGGTTAACGCCCTGTGCAGATGTGATCGTGACAGAGTTGTCATCTTCGCTCAGAGTAGAACCAGGCATCAGGTCAACCATGTTTTGGAGTACAGACTCAGCCAGAGGCGCGGTGATGGTAATGTTGCGCCCCTGAACTAATTCGGAAATTACGGTCTGCCCCAACTGATCGACGGTGACTTTCAGCGTTTCAGTGGCTACTTCAACCTGAACACCACCTTTGGTGTAACCCAAATCCACACCACCAAACGACACCTTACAGGCACCAAGTTTGATGTTTTTTACATGGGTATTAGACATTGATGGAAAACTCCTTTTTCCGTTAATTCTACGCATTCATTGCGCTAATAGTAAGTATATACTTACCAATTGAGTTAATTCAATAAATAGCCAGCAAATTCAACAGGAATGCCTGCTTCTATTAATGCCCCATCATTTTTGGGATAAATGATTGGCATCGCCATCGGTCGTACAAGTCGAAAATAAACACCACCAGATTCCGTTTCCTCTACTGGAAACATCTCAATGATTTTATTGGCTTTCTCAACCGTTGTAGTAATTGACGAACCACGCACAATGATTGTGAATGATTCGTGATAAAAGCCCTGTAGCTCATGATCGATGCTGATGCCGGTATTTGGGTTAATAAGCAGGACGCCAGATTTCACATTGGCAGGCAAGTAGTGACAGAAAATGTCAGTCCCGACCGTGCCAATCTTTGCCTTCTGCATCAAACTTGCAAACGCTTCAATAAACACATTAACCTCTCGTAAATCCGGCTTTTCTGGCAGCCTCAAGAATCGCTTCTGAGAACTGCTTCTCGCTAATTTCCACCGCTCTTTCCAGAAAGTGTGGCCCAACACGGGGTTTAACACCGGCAATTGGTGGGTTTGTCACGTTCTTCATTCGAGAAAGATAACCGAGTCGGTATTTACCCAGCTCCATGTACTTAGCATAGTCACCTACTTCTACGCCCGGATGCCCCTGACGTGGTTTTGCTCCAGACACAGAAAGCTCAATACGCAGCCCTGAATAACCTTCTTTAATCACTCTGGCAAAGATGGCTGTCTCCAGAGATCCGGTTTCCAGCGGGGCCATTGCACGGCTGAGACGCTCAACCAAACGCGCCAGCTTTTCCATGTCCCGGATAAGATATCGCTTAAATGCTTTCTGGCTGTTGTTGAGTCGATTCCCCGCACGTTTGAACTGATGCGCATCGTATTTCAGACCCATATATTCGCCCCTACTTCAAGATGCCCAGGTCTTCCTCGTAGCCCCCAGCGGCGATGAACACTGGACACCTTTAATTTTTGACCTTCAAGGATCAGCACATCATCAAGTTGTACAGCCGCTTCTAAAGGGACAACTAACACAGCATCAAACAGCTCCAGACTCGCCTTACCACGACTACCAGAGCTATCAGCACGAACTGACGATTTCTCATTACTCTGTTCGAACTTAACCACGCCGACATTCGTCTTCCTGACGAATTGTAATTGCGCCTCGCCGTAAACGTTCTTTGCGCCAAAGCGGTAGATCGCAATTTCTGTTTGCCACGAAATATTCATGCTCTCTCTCTGTTGTTGTCGGTCGCTCTCATTACTGGCCAAAAACCCTTTCGACCAAAAGTAAATAATGCGACTGGCGTTACGCACGGCGAACAATCATACGGTTGTTGATGTAACTGACCAGCAAGCGCCAGGTACTGCGAGCCACATGAACGTTTGCAGCTTTACCGGTACGGTACATGTTGGTTGTTTCACCGATTGACTCTGACAAAATGCCATCCTCTCGTGCTGCGGCAACATCATTGCCATTTGCGATCTCACACGCTTCGTTGACAACGGCAAGCATCAACGCTTCTTTGAAGTAGTCAGGGAACTCTTCAAACTTCTCCTGCGTCATCTTTTCCCAATCGACTAAATCATGCCGGTACGCTCCATCTGCTCCCCACGGAATGTCATACACATTCAGCATATTTTGAGGGCGATCGTATCGGTCAAAGTCGATACGTAGAATTTTGCGGATTGAGAACGGTAAAGTTTTAATTCGTCTGGTAGCCTCAATGAGACGCTTGCGCATTAAGCCTTCACCATCCGACAGCAAAGTGTCCCCATTCAGCATATCGATCGCCTGCATTTGAGCATCAGCGACAGTTGCAAACGACTGTTCTGGTATCGACAGTTCAAAACTATTCAGCAGAACATACATTTGCCGCTCTTCATGCGTCAGACCCGATGCAACAGCCTTCACAATGACGTACCGCAGATCGCGTTCTTTCTCAGAGAGCTGGTTATATTCAGCCGACACGACAACCGGAATCGACATTTGACCGCTGGTAATTTCTAGCGGCTCGCCATCAACGAGAATAGCCCCGGTGCTGTCCTTTACTGTGTAGGTAGCAGATTCGATATCCAGCACGTTGAAGGCAAATGAAAGGGAAACAGCTTCACCGCTACGATACGAGTCGATCTGCGCCATTACTCACCGCCTTGTGCTTTCAGGATGCCTTCAATCATCTCGACAATTCCTTTCGCTTTGACACCAACCTGATTACCAATCACACGTAGACCGGCAATGCCTTCATTGTCTGCAATTGACTCCAACTCTTCTCGTGTGAAAGTCTGGATCTGTTTGGCCGGTTCATCTGGTGTCCCACGTTTCATTGGCACAATGTCAGGTGCTGCTGGCTCGGTAATCAGGTCTGCGGTCAGCTCGCCACGATCACTGTATGCGGCAGACGGAGAAACATTTTTGCCCTCGACTGTTGATGCTCGCATTGAGGCACAAATCCTTTGCTGATCGATAAAAGGCAACTCCGCTACGGACACCCCGTTCTCGAACTGAACGCCGCACAACATTCCCGAATAACCGGAAAATTGCGGTTCTAATAAAACAATTTTTGCTGGTTTCATAACGCATTCTCTCTACATGGGCGGCTTTCGCCGCCCAATATTGATTATTCCTGTGCAGCAGTGACTTCTACGGTCGCTGTCGCTTTGTGGCTACCATCTTGGGTAGTAACCTCGATTGTGGCAGTACCAGCCGCAACGCCAGTTACAACACCGGTTTCGCTATCCACCGTTGCAAACTCGGTATTTTTGGATTCCCAAGTAACGGTTTTATTTGTTGCTCCTGCCGGCTCGACATTTGCGGTCAGCTGAACAGTTTTGTTTGCCTCAACGGTTGTGCTATTTGGGTCGATTTCGACGCCGGTAACAGCCACAACAGGCGCAGTTACTTCCACCGTTGCAGTTCCCTTTTTGCTGCCATCTTGGGAAACGATCTCAATCGTCGCAGTGCCAACTTCTACACCAGTAACGTTCCCGCTCTGGTCTACCGTTGCCTTATCTTCATTTTTGGAAGACCAGGTAACAGCCTTATTCGTCGCATTTGACGGCTGAACATTCGCTTTCAGACTGACTGATTTCCCTTTCTCAACAGACGTTGATTCTGGCGTTACCGTTACGGATTGAACGGCTACCGGATTTACGGTGACTTCCACTGAAGCGGAAAGCTGGGTTTCCTGATCAGTTGCAGTAATTTTTACTTTGCCTGGTGCTACGCCAGTTACTAATCCAGTGCCGTTAACGGTTGCAATTTGGTCATTGGCTGACTTCCAGGTGAATGAACTGGCACTCTTACCCATAGTAATACCTGCACTAAGTTGAACAGTTTTCCCAACCAAAACTGACGGTGAAGCCGGGGTTATGTTTACGGATTGGGAGAAGGGAACCGCCTGCAAACAAGCAGATAGCTGACTTTGTTGTCGCTCGGTTAAAGGTTCATCGGAGATAGAATTGGTAAATCCGGCACGGCACATATGCCCCGTAAAATCCGAAAATGCCTCTTCCGTAATCTTCATCTTTTGTTCTGGCATTTCTCGCTCCTACAAAAAGGGTGGGCGTATAGCCCACCCTTTAACATAGATAATTACTTATCTACTTCACTGATTAAATTTTTACATTGGTCAGTGCAGCGATAGCCTTATCGTGCTTATTCGCCAGAGAGCAGTACCACTTCACACGGGTACGTACTGCGTCTTTGTTCTGTACAGTACCAATGTTTTCAACAACGATACCTGCGTTGTCGCCGCCATACAGACCAGTAACGCCGTTCTCTTCTGACAGATGCAGGCAGTAGATGCTTGCTTTGCCAGAATCGGTCGGGATGAAGTCGTTGATGATGAACGGAACGCCGTTATGACACAGCATCGGACGACCGAAGTTCTCCATCATGATTTCAGACGGACCTACGTTTACTGTACGCAGCAGCGCACGGTAAGCACGCAGGTGCTCTGAACGCATCATGATGCAGTCAGCACCAAGATCTTTCACCGCATCGACCAGTTCGTCGAACATAGAGAAAGTCATAGATGCACCGGCGATATCGATCTTCTGATCTGCGTGCATCAGGCGTGGAATGCCGTCAAACGCCTTGTTGTTGGAGCTGGAGTCACCCAAAATCAGGTTGCGACGGAACGCACGAGCCAGACCTTTAACTTTCTGACGAACCTGAATAGCCAACTGGTTGTTGGTGTCGGCCATAGTGGTCGCCAGGAATTTATCAACGTCTACGTCACCAGCCAGAATACGCAGTTTCGCAACGCATTCTTCGAAGGTTGCTGCACCTTCAGGGATGGTGTCGTTAACGTCGATGAAGGTAGCTTCACTCAGCGTTTTTTCACGGTTGTACAGATATGCCTTTGAATTAATTTTCATAAAAGGCAGGATGGCAAACAGGTCATCGCGATCGATGATAGTTTCGATCACACCCTGTTCAAGTTCGTTGTTAGACAGCTTTTCAGCTTCTTCACGCAGTAATGGCATCTATCAATTCCCTTTGATTTAGATGTTACTTAAGTCCAATTTTCCCCAGACCGGAGGCCAACTTATCCATAGTCGACTTGTTCTTCGGTTGGGATATTGTGTAGGTCGATTTGGAATGTGAGCCTACACCCTGCTTGGCTTCGCTACGCATCAATGCGTCAGCTTCCGGATCTGCCCGCACAATGCGTTCAATCGCGGATTCAAACGGCAACGGCTTACCTTCACCGTCAACCAGAACAGCTCGTTCTTTGTGACCTGCCGGTTTGTCATAACCCACTACGCTACCGTCTTCACCCACTTCAAAATGAGAACCGTAGATCACGCGGGCTTTTGCCGGGGTCATCAGAACTTTGTCACGTAGGAAGAGAGAGTTACTGAAGGAAGCGCCCACGGTCATCTCGACTAATTGAGATTTCAGTGATGCGTTTTCACTTTCCAGTGCTGCATAACGTTCGTCACGCTGTGCCAGCTCTGCCTGGTGTGCTTCGATCATCTGTTTTTTAACAGCATCGAACTCACCACGACGCTCCAGTTCAGCTTGCTCCGCCTCACGACGTGCGTTTTCTGCGGCCTGTTCAGCTTCTAAAAGCTGGCGAGCACGAGCCGGATCGATATCACCGTACTGAGCAAGCTGATCGGCCAATGTGCGCTCTTTCTCTTTGCGCTTCATGTTCTCCTTCAGCAGTTCAGCACCAGCTTTCTTGGTTTTACGAAGTTCGGCCAGTAACTCTTCCTGAGTCATGCCAGCGTATTCGTCATCGCCCTTCGGCTGCTCTTTTTGTTCACCCTGTTTGTCAGGATCTTGTGTACTCTGCTCATTATCAGCAGCTACACCGCCAGCGCCTCCACGCTCATGCGCTTCAGCGACATCCATCAGACCACGACGGGCCAAAAGCATTTGCCACAGATTCATAAAAATTCCTTTTGTTACTTATCACTCGTTCTCTTGAGTAGATGAGTCCCCATTCCCTCGGGGTTGATCTTGCCCGCTTTCTTGGGCTGCACCACGATCATAAGTAAGTACTGACTTATTTTCAAGGGTATTTAGATCATTTTTTGGAGGAAAATTCAAGAGATCTTTATCAAATTCCTTTTTCATCGCCTCAGTAATGTTCGGGAAAATCTTCTCAATAAGCATTTCCATCTGGTGACGACGTACAGAGTCCGGTGCCTGAAGTAATGACAGTTTCTCGGCAACAGAAAATTCATCAGTAAGGCCACGAATATCGAAACTTTCTGGATATGCAATTAAAGAGTGGTCTTCGTCCAGATCTACCCCCATCCATTTCGCAACCAGTAGCATGATTTGGCGTTCAGCCCTTTCCAGACGCTCTGCTTTTGTGACAAGCAAGCTATTTACACGCTGGAAGTCATACATTTTTGCGGCACCAGATGAATTATCGATTCCCTGTGCGTTGTCCTGCTTCGTTCGCTCACCAGCTACACCAACTGAATGGTAGATTTCGTTAATCACCGTCTTAATCGTAGTGATGATCATCTGAGCTTGTTTCGGGTCTGGTGACAGATAAAACGGCTGGTTTCCACCTTCAGAATCGTAGGTGAAGACTCGCTTTGTGCCCATTTCAAGCACTTTAGTGTGGTTTTCATCACCAGGTAAAAGCGACTGTACCGGTATAGCCAACTGGCTAAATGTCTGATCCTGAATAATGGCATCAAGGTTTGACAGATAGTTTGCAACCGCACGATCAAGATAAGCGATATCATCGATCAACGATGGGCTGAAATACGGTGATTCACTTTCTCCAATACAATCAACAGGAAACACAGGAACTACGCCGAGATTATGCTCACCGCTATCCTCTAAAATAACTTTTGCCTGACGGCGACCTGCTCCACCAGCGCCCTTCTTCACTTCCTCACGGAACAGATACCACTCGTTTTGTGTCCACAGACGATAACGTTGGTATTCCTGACCTGTAGAAGTAAAAGGATCTGCGTCATCACGAGCGACTTCCACAATTAACGCCCACAACATATTCCCGTCGTCGTCCCATGCCACATCCAGCATTTGCTGAGGTGAAATCCAGTAGGCGTAGGCGCGAGCATCTTTCTTTTTCTCGTCAGCTACTGACTCAACATCACCACTCATCGTGCTATCGACAACAACCCATATGCGACCGTAAATAGACGACTGCAAATCAATAGCGGCCATAAATGAGTCAATAGAGGCATTCTGGCGAGTCGCACGTTTCCAGAAATTGCGGATCTGCTCTGGTGCCTCTTCGATATTTCTATGAATGTCTTCTTTAAAGAGATATTTGTTGATGAGGTTTACCACCTCACGAGTGTGGTTGAAGCGATAAGCACGTTCAACTCGCTCCTTAAACTCCTGATCTCCCTCTTTAAAGTAACGAAAGATATTGTCTGTAAACCAACCACGCCCGCCAGCGTAAGTGCTGGCGAGGAAGTCCCAATGTTCTTTTTTCTTTTCGTATTCCGGGTGGCGTCGCGCCACCAGATCCTTAATTTGTTTGTCGTTCAATTCCATTTGAATAACCTTAGATAATTACTTACCTATCGAGAACCACCAAGAATAACACGGTTTTTGACTGGATACCTACGATGTACTGGATAGCCCAATGCGTCTGCACTATGCTCAATGCCACCTGTCTTATCCATATCTCGTGTTCCAGGCTTGTAGATGACTTTTTCCAGTGAATCAATCAAATGCTTGCACTTCGGATCGATATACAGCCGGATATCTCCAGATGCGGTCATCAGCATTCGGTTAACAGCATTAACACGATCCGCAATTGGCGGGTGCTTTTTCGAATAATCGACACGTAAGAATCCCTTCTCTTTGAATATGTCGACGTCAGACTCCCCGCGAGCATGTTGGCGATAAGCACCTGCCGGATCTGGAAATACCGTTATCTGTGATTTCCAGCGCCAGAAGCGTCTCTCAAGCTCATCACAAACCTCTGCCGTGTTAGAGGAAAAGAGCACCAATTCATCAATTGCCCATAGCTCACCATTTGGCTGAGGTTGCAAAATTACTGAAGACATCGGGTCAATGTTGAAGTCCTGCCCTACCCATATAGGCAACCGAGGGTTGAACTGAAGCGGTTTTACATGCACGTTACGATCGAACGGGTAGTAAACGCGCCCGGACATGTTCTCAAAGCTCGCCAGGTACTCCTGAGCGAACGATTTCGGGTCCATATCGTTCTTAGCAGCTTCAATTTCCGCCGTAGGTACAAACGGAGAATCGGCAGTTACAAACTGCCAGCTCTTCCACTGTCCCTTTCTTTGCAGCTCTACGTTCTGGCCTATAGTCCACAGTTTGTGAAATTCCGAGAAGCCTTTTGGCGTACCAATGATCAGTGCACCGCCGCGTGTCGATGAAAGAGTAGGTCGTAACACCTTGTACCAGGTGTCAGCCTTCATATCCTGAAATTCATCAAGCACTACAAAATGCAACGCTACGCCGCGCAGAGTGTCAGGCTTATCAGCACCTTTGAGGGCGATCTCCGAACCGTTCTTCAACACGATTGTCATCGTGGTGTCGTTCTTTTTCCTAACCCACTTACGAGGCAGAACTTCCTGTAGATCGTCCCACAAAATCTGGCGAGCCATCTGGTAAGTAGGAGCGACATACCAGACTCTTTGCTTTTTTTCCTTTGCCGCCGCACGAATAATAGTGGAGATCGACAACCGGGATTTTCCCCAGCGTCGACCAGCACAAACAACTTTAAATCGATGCGGAGACTGGAAGACTTTCATCTGTCCAGAATGCAGTTGCACAAGACTGAGCGAGGACGGGATTGCCATTATTCGTCCTCCCCTTCACTTCCATCATCTGTCGCATCAAATTCGCTTAGAGCTTCTTCTTCCAACGTCTCAAGCAATTCGTCATCGATGATTTCAGGCTCGTCGTCTTCCTGACGTAATTTCGCCACCTGGGAAGGCGTAAGCTCACCAAATACCAGATTCGGAATTTCTTCCTCGTCATTTTCCGCATGATCCATACCCAATGCTTTGGACGAAACTTCAAAGCATTTTGCAAGGGTATTACTGGCTCTCTGTAAGCTCTTGAGAGAATCCTCAATCGCCCCTAAAGGCTTACCCTCACGTTTGGCCGTAGTGACTTCGACCATCACCATCTGCCCCAACGCATACGCCCAGCCGTCATAACGTGTACGACGTTCTTCTATCTTTTCCGCACGGGCTTTAGCGCGAAGCTCTGCGTCAGATTTAAGAGACTCACGAACCATCTTCCCAACAGAGTCCGCGCCTTTCTCTAATCCTCGCTTTTTGAAATGTCTGGAGAGTGTTTCACGACGAATGCCGTACTCTTCCTCCAGCTTTGAGAGTGTATATTCGCCTGACGTCCATTTGGCTTCAGCTTCGGCCCACTCCGCTGGTGTCAGGCGAGTTTTTACCTCGTCTTTTTCGACCGTCATAGATCCCTCTAAAACACACAGAGCGCGTCCATGCGCTCTAAAACAACTTGTTTACTGCATCTGCTAACCAACTTGTTTTCTGGGGTGTTTAATTAGGTCTGGCATGTCTTACGAAGCCTGCTTCCGTATATATTTAATAAGTTACTTATTATTTATATATACAGATGCAGGTCTTTAAATAAGCTCCCAGACCGATTACATCACCAGTAACTTCGCTTTGGCTCGACCTAAAGTGGTTAACCCAAGAGTCCGGCGGTGATAGCGATTGTCACTGCGTTGGCGCGTATGCCCTTTCTCCACCAGCCCCTTTTTTATCAGAGCGCGAATTGAGAACTGGATACTTTGCTTGGTTGTCTTGTACGGCAAAACTTCAAGCAATTCGTCCAGGTCAAGTAGATGACCTCGCTCATAACCGAGATTGAGCGTTTTGATGATGTCCTTTTGTTTGTCGGTTAACGTCATGGCAAATCCTTATGCCGGTAAAGCAATTTCTAACGGTTTATCCAAAGGTTGTTTGTCGAATGCCAGCAGTGGCAGCGTGTCAGGCAGTCGACGACCAAAGTCAGGGTTTCGATACACACCATACAACGGAGACGTAAAGCTCAGGTTGTGAATGTCCTTGAGCAGCTTCACAATGCTGGCCTCGTCCACCAGACTGTCGGCAATGTCCTGAATCGTCGTGCCACGATTCCGCCCAGCTTTTGCCAGGGAACTGTTCTTGTGGTAGTCCGCCACCAGATCACGCAGTGCACGGCGACGACGAGACTCGCTCATAGCGAACAACTCTTTAACGATCGCCTCGTTATCACCCGGGTCGGAACGAAAATGGCGCTGGAATACACGCAGTGCACTTTCATAGCTCTTCGGTCGCTCAGGGCGGATGAACTTAAACCCTGCTTTCATGGCGAAGGGATTGTATTTGCTCATCGAGGACTGGATCTCAATGATTGGCCGGTCATGCATCCTGCTAACCAGGTTAATCATTCGATAAGAGACGCCTACGCCACGATACTGAGTATCCACAACTGAGCGACTGATCACCGCAAAGTTGTTATTCACGTACCGACCCCAGTACTGGTTAGCCACGGTGGTATTAGTGGTTGGTTTCAACTTAGGAAACATGCGGTGGCGAGGTGCCAACAGTAGTTTCGGGTAAGCCATAACCACGACGCCCACCAGACGGTCATCAAGTTCGCAGCGATAGTAAGTTGGCGCGAAAGGTTTGCCGTCTGTTTTGTAGTGAAGCGACTTAAGAGCGTGCCAGTCCTCTACAGTTCCCTTTGTAACAGTCATTCGCTCCAGAAAGTCCAGATGACGCGGAAACTCTTCAGGGCGGTAGCGTTTAATGATGATGTCCGTCATGAAGGGACCTCATCATGACTACCATTGTGATATTCCACCTTCACGCGTTCTTTGTAGTGCTTGGTGATCTGCATATCCGGGCGCAGCGCGTTCTTCAGGTCTTCGTGAGTCGTCGCCACCATTACCGTCGCACCAACCTTTCGCGCGGCACGCTGGAGGTTAGACGCCACAACCTGAGCGGTTACACGGTCGAGAACAGCGCCGAACTCGTCAGCAGCCCACACTTTAGCGCCTGACTCAATCAGTTTGGCAATCTTGAGACGATATTTCTGGCCGTCTGACATTTCAGAAGGCTTGCGAACAAACAGATATGCATCGTTCAGACCAGCCATAGATAACAACCCAAGCGCATCACTGGTCGTTTTGCCCAACTGATCGATGACGTTAACCTCATTATCGAAGGTAAAATCATCGATGGAGGCTACAGACAGCCCTTCATCCTTCATCTGTCGTTGCAACTCGCGCAGCACAACGGATTTGCCGGAACCGGATTGGCCGGTGATGTACACCACATCGCCCTGCTTCACTTCCAGCTCCAGATTGTCGTAAAGCGTCCACTCTTTTTCGTCCAGGCCAAGCCCGAACGACTCAGCGATTTCCAACGTGCGCGTGGTTTTATTTACGCGTGTCTGAAACGATATGTTGATGATGTATTTGTTCATGCAGCCATCTCCCCGGAAGAGATCTTCTCCGCATATGCCACAAATGCGTCTACCCCGCTTTCTCCCGTCATTTCTTCCATATGGGCAAGCAAATCACCAACAACAATGGCAGAGCCAGCAGGGAGCGTTTTAAAGCCCAATACGTCGACAACACGTACTTCTTCCGCTGCAACTTCACGACTGATCTCGGTGTGTTCATCCTTCTGTCGTTTAGTTTCTTCGCCCAGATCGATAACTAGCGAGTCGGTGTCCATTTCTTCTGTCATGCTGCCAACGAGAACATTCAACTCCCGCTCTTCAAAGCCGAAAACCTCGATATCGTCCAGAACAAGCGACTCAAGCTCTTTCTGTAGCTTAATTGCATCGTAATCAATGCTGGCAAGTCGGTTATCTTCAAGGCGCTTCGCACGAACCTCGTCATCACTGAGATCATCGCGAACAATAACCGGTACGCGCTCAAGTCCAGCAAAAATTGCAGCCTCACGGCGGCCGTGGCCAGTAATAATTACGTCGTTCTTATCGACCGTAATTGGCTGGTCAAATCCGCGCTTTTTAATGGCTGCGGCCAGATCTCGGATCTGCTGTTCATCATGCTTTTTGGCATTCATCTCATAGGGAATAAGATCTGCCGGGTCGCGATATACGATTTCAAACTTTTTGGTCATTACATACGCTCCTTGTAGTAGTCGACCAGCCACACCAGAGCCTCACCAGCGTTCTCCATTTCATTACCGGTGTTAATAGCCTGCTCTTTGATGATGTTTTTTATGGTTTCTGCAACACGATCTGACGCATCGAAGGTTACTTTGAAGCGCATGGTCTGATGTTCCGCACCCACACGTTCGGTTTTCTCTCGTTTGTCGGTATCGACAGGCTCATCACTACCACGAGACAATGCCTCCAGTGCTTCAAGGTCGATTGCCGCCTCTTTTGCTAAAACCATCGAGATTTCGTCGTCATACGGGGCGATTTCAGACAGTTGATAGTCAAGTTCTGACTGAATTTCTTCAATGAAGCGTTGCAATGCGATTTGATCGTCTTCACCGTATCGCTCGTTGTCCACCAGTGACATCTGTTTAGCTACGACATCGCTAATTTTGCCCACAGAAAGCACCGGAACCGTTGAAATTCCTTGCTCAATAGCAGCACGCCAGCGATGTTCGCCGCCGAGGATTTCAAAAAATCCATCTTCAAGTTCACGAGCCAAAATTGGCTTAAAAAAGCCCAATTTTTCGATAGAACCTTTCAGTTTTTCAAAATTCTGCGCACCAACCGAATTGGTGTTCCAGGTATTCGGGCGAAGGTTGGCAACATCAACCTGCAAAATCGTGATTTTTACATCCATTTTATTGCTACAATCCACTAAGTAATCACTTACTTATTATAATAGCCAAATAACATACAAAAGGCACTAAGGAAAGAGGTTTATGACTGTTCGGATTGTATCTAACGCAGTAAATGCGCTTATTTCTGGCGCAGATGACAAGGTAAAGCAACTGGTGCAGCAAATGTTGAGCTACGAAGTCGAGACTGGCGACTGGAAGGGCACAAGCACGATGTTCAACTGGAGTAAAAACTCGTTCCCTGCTGGCTTTGCCAAGCCTGTAGCGGCGAACTTGAACAAGGCGGGCATCAAATGTGTTCATATCCGCAAAGACAAAGCCCCGGCGCTTGGTAAACCAAATCCGGCGGTTAACCCATTCCCATACAATCCTGATTATGCGTATCAGGATCAGACTGTGGAAACACTGGTTCGAGAGGGAATGATGATTGCGCAGATCGCTACTGGTGGCGGGAAATCTAACGTTGCCTGCAAAGCAGCTGCACGTATCGGTCGAATGACATTATTTTTAACAACCCGCTCTGTTCTGATGTTTCAAATGGCCGAAAACTTCCAGAGATCCATCGACTACCGCGCCGAAAATGGCGAACCGTGGTTAAAAGACCAAAAGGTTGGAGTCATTGGCTCGGGTGAGTTCCAGGTATCACGACATATCAACGTCGCTACAGTTCAAACTCTGGCAAGTTTCCTTGAAGAACCACCACGCGATGCAACACCAGATAAAAAGAGCTACCACCTCAAACGTCGGGAGCTAGTGAAACGCTTCCTTTCAAGTGTGTCTCTGCTTATTCTGGAAGAAGCGCATGAGTCTTCAGGCTCTAATTTCTATGACATTGCCAGATTATGTGTGAACGCAGACTATCGTCTGGCGCTTACGGCCACGCCGTTCATGAAGGATTCTACAGAAGCCAACATGCGTCTGATGGCTGTGGCCGGTCGAATTGAAATTAAAGTCACAGAAAAGTACCTGATTGATCGAGGCATTCTGGCAAAACCGTACTTCCTTTATCATAAAGTTGCTTACAAGCCAGACGAGGTCAGAATCAAGGCGGAACTTGCCAACAAACACCTTAATTTTAGAGTTGGTATGAGCACCGCCTACCAAAAGGCTTATCAGTTGGGGATCGTGTATAATTTGGGACGTAACGAGGCCATAGTGCGCGAGGCATTGCTTTATAAGCAACATTCACTCAACTGCATGACTCTGGTTCGTCTTAAACGCCACGGGCAAATCCTGATGGAGATGATGAAGGAGTCAGGTCTTAAAGTTGATTTCATCTATGGGGAATCTAACCAGACGACAAGGCAAGCAAAGCTGAATAGTTTAGCGTCTGGTGAAATAGATGTTTTAATAGGCTCGACTATTCTGGATGTTGGTGTTGATGTGCCAAGCGTTGGTGCGGTCATTCTTGCTGGTGGTGGGAAAGCAGAAGTTGAAATGAGACAGCGTGTCGGTCGTGGCTTACGAGCCAAAAAAAATCAGGCAAACGTGTGTTTTATCACTGATTTCATTGACATTAGCAACAAATACCTGTTGTCTCACTCTTATGAGCGAAAACACATCATCGACACCACACCTGGCTTTGCAGAAGGTGTATTGCCTATTGATGGAGCATTCGATTTTGGAGTTCTGAAACGAGATTAGTTATGAGTGAAAAGAAAACAACTTACTGTCAGGTAGCATTGTCTGATAAGGCCAATGACAAACTTGGAAAGTTTCAAGTGAAACTAAAAGAAAAAAATATCAAAATGTCTAAGGCTGAAGTCATAAATACCATTCTGGAACAATTGACAATGGCCGACTTTGACAAGGTTATATCTTCTGTCGGGGCTTCCGCTAAGACTCGTGAGAAAATCATGCGTATCTATGAGAACTCTAATATGACAAAGGAAGATCTCGAAACGCTATTAAGCAGATTAAAATAATCACGCTATCAATTAGGGAGACAAAGATGAAGTCTCCCATACTGTTCACTTTCTGTTCTAAAACTATCATGAAATACTCGCTTCTCCCTCTACTAACGTTACCAGTGTTGATGCTTACCGCGTGCCAATCACGCCCAATATCAATCCATGACGCCAAACCAGCACCGCAGGCCAAAGTGTTCAAGTATCAAAGCGCAGCGCCAGCTACGTTGGTGGTAATGAGAGACACAGGTTTTGTAGGAGCTGGATGTGATGCTTCCATTTTCATCAACGGCGAAACTGTCGCAAAACTGGCTACAGGCGAAAAAGCGACTTTCCATTTAAATGCCGGAGAATTAATTGTGGGTGCATCTCTTGAAGGTGCAGGTTTATGTGCTCTAAACCCCGCTCGTCAAGAGCGAGAAACGACTCTGAAGAATAGAGACACAAAAGCATTCAGGGTGTTCACCAGCAATTCTGGTGACATCGACATTCTGCCAACAACTCTGTGATGACATGACAACCAAAGATATTACCTACGGTATCCAAGCTGAACTCTGGCCGCGAGATTACACTAACGTTGAAAAACTACTGATGTTCTGGCGCAGAGAACAAATTCCTGTAAGGGTCACTCTCGAAGATGGTCAGGCGTTTTGCATGTACGTTTATGGCCTCATGCCATCTCGTAACAAAGTTGACCTTTGCCCAGCCCCTTTTGACAAAGAAAATCGTATAAGGCTCCCACTTGAACGCATTAGTACCATTGAATCAGGTGTGTTTGACAGTATCGCTCACGATTTCAAAGGTCGACTAACAGTTCACCCTGATTATGTCGATAATCGGCCATCACGCCGCGATTTTTTTGCAATTTGCAACCAAGCCTACAAAGCAAACAAATCTATAAGGGTGTACATGGCGGATGGCCGTGAAATTGAGGGGGTGTCAGCAGGCGCAGATGCTTGTCAGGTTACACTACGTGTCGAGAACGGTAGAAAAATAGTTGTTTTGTTCGATTGGGTTGAACGAATTTTGCCTTTTTGAGTTATGAAATCGATATTGTTACCACCATTATTTTTACTTTGCTCAGTTGCGGCAAATGCAATGGACTATAAGCCTGTCATTCAGTCGCTGATGAATGACGTGTGCTCAACGTCTCAGAATGTATCAGTTTGCATGTATCAATTTTCGGCAGCCGTAAAAGCAGGAAAAGCGATAGGTGAGAGTGTGGAACTGTGTAAGAAAGTGGCAAATGAAGAACGGGCAATGTTGGATTGCGAATCTAGCGAGTCATCGGCACAGTTCGTTGATGCGCTATTTGACACCAATCGTAAGGCTGTAGAGTCTGTTCAATAAATCTATAAGGTTAATAACCGGCTAAGTCCGGTTATTATTTTTCACATCACTTCTTTATATCTATAAATCAAATAACCTAAATATATATAAGGTCTAAAGCCGGAATCGATTATTTATTTAGGGAACACCTTCGACGATCTCGCTTTTATTTCTAGGACTTTCATCCCTGCAAAAAAATTTAAAAAAACACTTGCAATCTTTTTTCGCATATCGATAATTGAACTCGTCGAAAGCGAAGACGCTAACGACAATAAATTTTAAATTTACATAAGGAAAAATTATCATGGCTAACATTATCATTTCTAAAAAATCCATCATTGAAGCTGCTTCCATTGTATCCGATGAACTGCGCGAAAAAGCAGATCTGGCAACTCAAACATATAACGAACATTATAAAAATGGTACGCACACTAAAGCAGACAAAGCAAATATGCAAGCTGCGACCACTAAACTTGCTTACTTCATCAACAACGTTGTAAACGCTGTAGAAGACGAAAAATTATGCTCTGTTTTCTACTATGCGATCAAAGCAAGCAAACAAGCGCCAGAAGTTTTTTTCCGTGATGCAATGACTAACAGTTATTCTCTGGAAAAACTGGTTTATCTGGTTAAATCCATTAAAGCTGGAAAGTGTGTTTATTCCGTCGCTGATATGTCCGGATCTCGTGTATTCGCATTAATCGATATGATTAACGACGAGATCGAGACGTTCACAAATGGCGCTGTTTTCGATTTAATGAATGAAGCGAAAAAAGCCAACGAAATAAAATTAGACGCAGGATACACTCAAGCCAACCAGCTTATCAATCTTTGCGAACGTCTTGGACTTGTTGAGAAAGTCAAAGGAATGGGAAGCGCAAAAGCTGGTACGCAGCAATATCGCTTTATTAAAAATGATTTCTATAACTATCTGGCTGATGCTTTCAAAGCGTAATTAATGGAATCTGGCGCCCACTATGGGCGCTTTTAAGGAGCTTAATCATGTTTATTCTTATCGCTGGCGTTAACGTGCGCAATGAATATTTTGTTAATCGCATCGCTGGGATCGCTGGTTACGCTGGGCGCGCAGTCGAGTTTATCGATGAAACGACGCGCAAAATTGACTTATTGAGCGACCAGGAGCGAAAAAAAGCAGACGTGAATGACGCTGATATATTTTTAATGTTAAAAGCGTTTGTAGAAATGGGATTTGAAATCAGTTTACATAAATAAAATCGAGCGCCCACTATGGGCGCTTTTTTCGTTTCTAATACTTCCACCATAACGCGCCAATGATGGCGCTTTTTTATTGTCTTTGACTCACTCCAACAACATAAAATAAGCGCCAAAATAACGCCACAGACGCGCTTTTATATCCTTACCAGTACATACCCATTACTCAACACATTAACGCGCTTAAAACGCGTTATATTGCGCTATGGTGTATGGTTAATCATTGGCTTTTATTCTTGCTATGTGATCCGCGTTTAATTGTCGGCGCGGATCGGCATTTTGTTTTGTTCCGTATCCGCTCGCGTATTATGTGCGCGTGATTTTTCACATAATCACACCACTTAATCACATATGTGATTACGCTACGAAAGAAATCTGGATGTCTCAGGCGACGAAAGTCATCATAATTTTCCCCGCTCACCTGTCCGACAACCGCTGGTTGGATTCCACCAGCTTCCCGATGTTTTTTCTATATAAAGGCGAATGCAGCCGTTTCCCGAAAAAATCCTGGCCGTTCCCCGTCGGCTCATGAATGCGTTCCTCGCCGTTTCTGAAAATTTCCCTGCGGCAGCTGGTGGCTATAGAGAAAGGGCCGTTTCTGGCCCTCTTCTCAGTTACACGCCATCAAGGATGTGGATGCGGTTGCTTGCGTATACATTCAGCATAAAGTTAGCGCAAAACAGTTTCCATGTATCAACGCCAGCGGTATACGTAATGTTTTTGCATTTAATCGCATTGTTGGCGATCCGCATCCCCTGCGATACTGCTTCATCGTCGGAAAATTTGAACGACGATTGAGTTTTAATCCAGACAGAAATCTGCGTAGCGAACTCAATCAGCTTGGACTGGCAGAATCGCCCTGAGCGCACCGGAAAGACGAACGTTCCGAACCCAGAATTTACCACATACGCTTTCTCAAATACCCGCGAGTAACGACGATTGCCAATGATGTCGCGTGCAATAATGCATTTTTCTTGTGCTGACAGTTCTACCGTCTCATTGTCGCGCCATGCACCAAGTACTCGTTTTTCAATGTCAGAGAACGTTACAGCGATATTGCCATGTGCGGGTGCGTTTACAGTAGCGATAAAATTCATGATTAATTCCTTATCGTAAATAACAAATTGTTTTCTTGTTGGTGTTAATTATCGTTGTATGAATAAGGCGTCAAAGTGGAAAGTTGAGGTAGCCGGACGGGAACAGGTGGGTTTGTCGGTTGCCTGGAGGTAAGAGGTTGGTGTTTTTAGCCTGCGGGAAACAGGATGGTCATTTAAGGCCACCAGCATTGGTGGCCTTAATCTTTAGTGGAGCAGACCGATGTCGATGGTATCCCCTGAATCATCCACACGGATCATCAGCATGGCAAAGGCGTTTAGTGGATAGCTTGCGTGCCATTCAGGGAAGCGGTCATCTCGCATGAAGTCGGCAATGTCGTAAACGCATCCCTCAAAGTGGAAGAATCGCGTGCTTACCTGCTCGTCATAATCCACATGATCCATTTCTTGCTGTTCTGTTTCCGGCAAGTCCAGCCATGATTCAAGGAATACATTTTGTGCTTTAGGGGTAATGGTGAAATCAGTCATGAGCATATCCTCACTGCGTAAACATGTTGTTTTCTTGTTGGTGTAATTATCGCAGTGTAGATAAGGCATAAAAGAAGTTAATACAGGCTGAATACACAAGAAAGGTTCTGGAAGTTGATAGCCAGGTTTCAAACTAACCTTCGGTTATTAAAAGTCATTTAAGACCACCAATGCTGGTGGCCTTAATAATTATCGCCCGATTACGCTAAGGATCTTTTCCTCAACTGATTTGTTGTTGCGACTAAACTGCCTTGCGTATCTGATGACAGAAGAGGCGTTTTGCTTTCTGACCATCTCGGCTCTTTCCTTCAGGCGTTTCTTGAAATCGCCCATATTTACCACCAGGCGCAGAAGGTCAGTCTGTTATTGTGAAAGTCGTGGTTCTTAATCAGATCTTCCACAAGCTCTTTCAACTGCCCCACATCATGCCAGTAACCTTCATCGTACTCCTGACTGCCGAAGAAAAAACCTTCCCGGGTAGGCAAGTACTCTTCGCAATTACTTTCGTTTATGTGCATCAAATGAGCCTTCAGAAAACAAATGTCATTCATCGTTAATTCTAAAAGCTCACAATTTTCGACTTCACCTACGTTGCGCTCCATCCACCCAACGAGCGCATTGAACTTACGGAAGTAAGCAACCTGCTTTCTGGATGCCTCGTTATTCAGATCGTTTTTAGGCTGTGTCTCGATATAGATATCAAGTCCCATGATGGTTTCCTTATTAAGTTGCTTCAGTGAAATCATTTTCACAAATCAGATAAGGCAGAAAACAAATTGTTATCGGGCTTAATAAAATGGCGCGGTTTACGCGCCATTTAAAGAGGATTAAGCGAATACGCTTTCAGGGATTAAGGTGTCGGCAGGAATGCCAGAGGTAATGCGCAGGCCGTACTGACCAATCCAGGCAGTGTTGGTATTCAGGTTGGAGGCGAATACGGTGTTAACCATATTCATCATGGTTTCAAACACCTCTTCATCAACCTGGCGGAAGTAGTTCTCGATTTTCAGCAGCAGCGGGTCAGTTGCATCGAAAATAGACTGGTATTGAGTCGCGTACTCGCCGTCGGAGGCATCACCTTTACGCACGATCGTACTGGCCTGGACTTCGGCACCAGTTTCGGTGTTGTACGTAACAACGGTGATTTTTGCCACATTCTTACCTTCGGCGGTTTCAGAGGCATAGTAAACATCAACTGTCAGTTTTTCGCGTTTAACGGTCATTTCACTCTCCGTAGTGTTTTGGTTATTTTTATATTCTATGATAGTAAGTATGTACTTACAATACAAAAAAGCCCCGTAAGGATGGCGGGGCTGTCGTACTGTCGACTAATTACCACTTGCACATTATCAGGCTATTGCCATCACTGATGCTCTCTGAATTTCTTGCTGGGCCACGCGGTTAACTTCCATCAAAGCCAGTTCGAGCTGATGTTCCGGCCACATTCTTTGAAATGCCATCCAGCCTTTTCCACGCTGGCGACGAACATTCATTACATAACGAGTAAAGGTGTTTTTATCGAAAGACACCGCTGTTTCACGGAACAGACGAATAGAGGTTCCATTGGCAACGATGTCCAGCAAAGTTAATTGAGCAACCAGCGCAGGCTTCTCTTTTCTCTTCTGGTCTTTGTCCAGACCAAGAACCAATGATTTTTTCATCACAACTCCGTAAACAACTTGTTTTCTCAATGGCGTAAATAATACCAGTAAGAAAACGGCTACAAAGCATATTGATCAGGTGCATGAGCGATATGCAGGTTCTTCCCTGCGGCTATAGAGAAATTAAGCCAGCAATGCTGGCTTTGGTTGGGGTTACTCGAATACTTCAAGAAACTCCTGAACGTCCCAATGCTGGACGAGGTGAAGATAGACCTTAGAAATAACGTCATTCTCGCTATCGCATGTGAAGTAGTACTTCTGGCTGCGGTTGTATGTGTCCACACAAAATTCGCTCATATCCATAAAGTCAGCATCTTCACCCATGTCGCAAATCATCAAAGCAGGTGCGTCATCACGAGTCATCAGCTCCAGCACCCATCTTGAATTGATCAGAGTGGAAGACAAACCTTCTAACTCATAAAACTGATCAAACTCTTTTTGAGTTAATTTCTTGATTTGGTTGATGTCGATATTTGTAAACATAAAGCAATCCTTAAACATGTTGTTTTCTTGATGGTGTTATTATCGCAATAACGCACAGGCGAAAAAGGATTTTATTCCGGTGAATGTGGTTTTGGCAGTGAGTTTTCAGGTTCAGTACCGAGTACACTTTTTACATTATTCTGATTTAGTGGCCGAAGGTGGCTGGTGGGCAGAATAATCATCTCCCCGAAAACCTACTGAAATCGATTGTGACCCGTTGGCTGTCTGGCACAATTACGCTGTAGCTGGGCATTCAGAGGGAATCCAGCGGTAAGTAAGTTCGCCTGCACGTGAGCGCCTCTCTTCTTCCCGCACATTACAGGTGGGTAGCCGCAACTCTCCCTCTCGCTATACCGGTACGCCACCGTTCCTGAACCGGCATCGAGCCTTTTCCCGAAATCCACACAGGCAACTCGACCGTTTCCCTGAAAACCTCCAGCCGTTCCCCGAAGGCAACCCAGCCGTTTCTGTAGCGGGATGCAGCCTTTTCCCTGTATGGACCGAAGGCTGACCGTAGGGGTGTTACGGGGGGGGTAAAATCAGGAGTTGAATAAATACGAAAAAGGAGGCGACACCCCTCCTTCTCTCCCCACTTATACATACCTGGCTTCTTCGCTATACATGTTGTGTTTTATTCGTGTTTTATCTGTCTCAACCTCTCTATGGACGTTAATACTCACTCCTTCCAGAACGTTCTATACGGCGACTAATTCTGTTGGTGAATTGGGTGTGTTGTTCTCTCTGTCGGTGTATGTGGTTTCGTTCGTTTTGCGGTGGTTCTTCTATGGGGTGTTCTCGTCGTTTTGGTGATTGTTCTTCTCCGTGTATGGAGTAATGGCAGGTGGGCGATTGCTTTCGTTATTGTGTTTGAGTTGTTTGTCTGGAGTGTGAAAGGCTTTTGTAGTTATTCGTGTGTTGGGTAATGGCGTTTCCCGTGATTGTTCTGTTTCGTGTCTTTTGGGATTGAGAGAAGCCTTGCGGTTACAGGCTTCGTTGGGGGTTCAGTGATTCTGGTGTTTCTTCGCTGTTTGGGTAATGGCGTGTCGTGGGTATCGCGCGTATGAATGTTTTCGGATTGCCTGTGAAAGTTAGGTTGGTTGTCCGGTAGCCTGGGGAGAAGAGGTGGGTCTTTTCGGTAGCCTGCCATAAAGAGGTTGGTTGTTTTTGGAAATGGCATGTGTGTTATTTAGTTGTTTTGTTATGCCTGAAAATAAGTTGTTTATATGGTTGTGTAACGCAACGGGAGCGATTTTGAGCGTGTGTTTTTGTTGGTAGTGTGTTGGGTCGTCTGTGGTGAAAATTGGACGCTGTGGCGCTGTCTGCTGCGTAGAATTACGGGTATAAGCAGTGATGTGTGAAAACGTCAATTTTTTAGACCAAATCGGGTGAAAGCGTTGATGTTTCGTTGATCTGTTATTCAGTTGTTTTCTTGATTGTATAAACAACTATAACTTATTGATATTTAAGGATGTGATTGCGGGTATGGAAGGGGAGTAGTGGCGATCAACGGATTCTTATAGAAAAGAATCAAATTGTGACCGCCATTATCAATGTTTTACTTAGTTTTGTTTAGCAGAGAGAGAATTTCATCACTAATTTCACTCGCCTGTTTGATAGCCAATGCAGTTACCTCTTCTATGGTTGGTGACTGTTGATGCTCATATTTGGTTTCGGTTATGACAATGTGTTCTTCACCAGAATTTGCGCATAGTGCCGCATTGACGATAAGGTTTGAGTAAGAATTTAGCAGAGCACTGTTGATGAACGCTTTCACGGTATTACTGTCTGCACCAAATACATCTTTTCTGACCGCTTCAGCCTCACAGCGAACCCCTGCAGCAACATCGTGAAGAACATGTATGGCCTTGGAGCTTGTTTGTTCACAGTACTCAATCATTATTGTCGAATTGTTCTGTTCAACAAATGATCTGATGCCTGACGATTCACCCATAGCATCGAAGGCAGCGTGACCCGCACTAGTAGAGATATCTTCATAGAGTTCTTCATCGCTATCTTTTTCTTCAGGTGTCGAGGTGTCTTCATCGTCGTAATAGATATTGCCTTTAATCAGTGTCTTGGACACTTGATATAAACAATAAGAAACGAGATTTAAGCATTGGATTTTAGCTGTATTGTCCTTTGTCGCCTCGCTCTTCAGTTCTTTCGCTTCTTCAGTAAGGCTGTTGATAAGACTTTGTATTTTTTCCAACGCGTTAGGTGCACACTCCGCGTTGTCCATAAAGAATTTATAACCAGTCCCAGGGATTTCTAAACTTTTCAACTTTTTCATTTCTTTGATAATCCTAAAAACAAACTACCAATGCTTTAATATCTGTTACCAGTTCCAGCACTCAAGCCCTTCAACGACCGGCGCACCACAATCAAAATGTACAGAGTCAAAGCCTACATCAAGTACTTTCTGAATGTTAGCAATCGCGCCTTCGGATATACCATATCGACGCAAGTCGTCTTTCCAGACATCATCCTGTAACCCGGCGTGGACAATACAACCGCCGTCAATTTGCGAAACCCAATCCAGCTCATTGCTTGCGATCATGAATCGACGAGCATCTTCCTCTGATGTATGAGATGAACTGATCAATGCCACCTGGTAGGCTTGGGTAATGTTCAACATTTCAACCACTCCGAAACAATTTGTTTTCTTATGTGGCTTATTATCTCAATTAACAAAAGGCAGAAAACAAATTGTTTTAGGGTATGCGTAAATCAGAAGGGATTGTGTCTATATGAAAATGCCCAGCGTGTTGCCGGGCATTGCGAACAGAGGTTGTTTAATTACTTAACCTGGTGGCCTGGTTTAGCACCAGCATCCGGGCTTAACAGGAAGATATCTTTCCCGCCGGGGCCAGCAGCCATCACCATGCCTTCGGAGATACCGAAGCGCATTTTACGTGGTGCCAGGTTAGCCACCATAATGGTGTGACGCCCGATCAGTGCCTGTGGGTCTGGATAAGCAGAACGGATGCCTGAGAAGACATTACGCTTTTCACCACCGAGATCCAGTGTCAGGCGCAACAGTTTGTCAGAACCTTCAACAAACTCCGCGTTTTCAATCAGCGCCACACGCAGGTCAACTTTGGCGAAGTCGTCAAAGGTGATGGTTTCCTGAATCGGGTCGTCAGCCAGTGGGCCAGTTACCGGTGCGGCTGTGGCTTTCACTTCTTCTTTGGATGCTTCCACCAGTGCTTCCACCTGTTTCATATCGATACGGTTATACAGTGCCTTGAACGGATTCACTTTATGGCCCAGCAGCGGTTGCTGGATACCATCCCAGGTCAGTTCTGTATTCAGGAATGCTTCTGCACGTTCAGTCAGTTTCGGCAGTACCGGCTTCAGGTACGTCATCAGCACGCGGAACAGGTTAATGCCCATAGAGCAAATCGCCTGCAGATCGGCATCGCGTCCTTCCTGCTTCGCCACCACCCACGGAGCCTGTTCATCGACATAGCGGTTAGCCAGGTCAGCCAATGCCATGATTTCACGGATAGCTTTACCAAATTCGCGGCTTTCCCATGCTTCGCCAATCACTTCAGCGGCATCAGTAAAGGTTTTGTACAGTTGCGGGTCAGCCAGTTCGCTTGCCAGCACGCCGTCAAAACGCTTGTTGATAAAGC